>ERZ772999.296-NODE-296-length-32253-cov-6.740232_pt1 | contig 32253 bp, 20 predicted proteins | sample MGYA00511467_ERZ772999 | MGnify/ENA primary metagenome ERZ772999 (study PRJEB29015, sample SAMEA2738064) | human oral metagenome | biome: human oral; feature: human-associated habitat; material: saliva | place: China | collected 2218 ... | reverse complement strand
AAATATTCCAGACTTAACAACACCAGGTAAGAAAGATCCTGTTAAAGTAACGGTAGAATTACCGAACGGAAAAACAGTTACGGTTGAAGTTCCTGTGAATGTAACTCCAGCTACTGGAATTGAAACACCTGTAACTGATACTCCATTAACAAAAGAGGATATCGAAAAACACGTGAAAGTTCCAGACGGTGGTAAAATTGTTGAAGTAGGTAAAATTCCAGAAGTAAATACTCCGGGAGATAAAGGTACAGTGAAAGTTAAAATTGAACTTCCGAATGGGAAACAAATTGAAGTAGAGGTTCCTGTCAAAGTAACACCTATCAAAGATATTGTGAAGAAACTGGGTGATCCAATTACAAATGAGGATGTTGAAAAACATATCCAAATTCCAGAAGGTGGAAAAATCATTAGTATTGGGGATAAACCATCTACAGATATTCCAGGAGAAAGACCAAGTATTCCTGTAGTAATTGAATTACCAGGAGGAACACGTGTTACAGTAAAAGTTCCGGTAATTGTAACTCCTAAAACAACTCCAATTGTTGTTGAAGTTGGAACACCGATTACTGAAGATGATGTGAAGAAACATGTTGACCTTCCTAAAGGATGGAAGATTACGAAAGTTGGAGAAATTCCAAAAACAAATACACCTGGTGACAAACCATCTGTAACAGTTGAATTAGAGTTACCAGACGGACGTAAAGTGACAGTAGAGGTTCCTGTAAAAGTAATTGAGAAAAATACTCAAACTCTAACACCAAATCCAACTCCATCCGCACCAACTACTAAAGTGACAACTCATTTTGTAGATGAAAATGGTAAGGATATTTCTACTCCTGAAGAAGGGGTAAAAGAACCAAAAGTTCTTGAAGGATATGAGTATACAGAAACAACAACAGATGCAAATGGAAATAAAGTTCACCATTATAAGAAAGCTGCTGTTATTCCTTCTGTAAATCCAAATAGTACAGAAAATAATACTCATGATCATTCAACAGACTCTAATACTTCTAACCAACAACCTTCTTCAAATCATGAAGGAAATGGTTCAGTAAGTACAAAACAAGAATTGCCAAATACAGGAGAAAGTGATGCATCATTGTTTACTCCAGCTGTATTAGCAATCCTATCTGGATTAGGAATTGTCATTCCAACAGTTAGAAAGAAAAAAGACGAAGAGTAATTTGTTTTTTGAATGAATCATCGTTCATAGAAAATGGCTGAAATCAATTTGATTTCAGCTTTTTCTTTTCAGTTTAACGAGAAAAATGAATTTTTACGGAATGTATAGTCTTTTATGCTAAACCATAGTAAAATATAGATAACTAAGGAATGGGGAGTGAGGAAGGTTGGAAGAGATTTATAATGGCTTATATCAAGTTCAAGAAGCGTTAGTAAAAGTAGACAATGAATTAATGACTGCAGCAGTTTGTAATCAGTCGGGGAAAGTCCAATTTATTGTCCAATTAATGCATAATCAGGAAGGGCAGTTTGCGGCATTTTTCCATAAAGATATTCGTGAATACCAACAAAGAATTAAAGCAGAAGAATATATTTTGGAAATGGCTGAAACGGAAGAAGATATGGATGAACTTGAAGCGTTACGTCAAGGGATTCAAATCATCTTCGTTCCTTTACAATTCATTCCTGAAAGTCAAAAAAATAAATTAAGAGAACTAGGGATTACTCGTAAAAAAAAGAAACTTTATCCATTAATTTTGAGTTTAAATGATTCAAAACTTTTAACAAGAAATATTAAAGGTTCGGAAGTAACTTTATGTCAAAAAGTGGTGAATTGGTTAACTCAAGAAGGAAACCTTGCTTTATTAGCCTCTACTTCAAAAACGTTTGAGAAAAATACTTTACCTAAGATTCGTTATAATCAAAGGACAAAGCAAAGTATTTATGAAAAAGGAGAGATTATTGAGTTTGACGATGAAATCTCTTATGAAGAGTTTATTGGATATAAAGGAGAAAAGCCAAAACTATATATTCCAGAATTCTCTGTTTTTCGATTGAAAAAAAATATCCAATTAACAGTTCCCGTAACATTTGAAATTCGTTTAATGCTTTCTCCGACTCATTTTTATGGAAAAGAAGAGAAAAAAGGTCCTCAATATATCTTAGTGGTTGCTTCTGATGAAGAAGTGATTATGATAGAACCACTGGATGAGTTGGATCCTGGTCAGATTCAACATCTATTGATGGAATTATATATGGAATTACAGTTTATTCCAGTTCGATGGGTTACAAGAGGGATATTTGCACCATTTTTGAAAGATAGTTTAGACCCGTTGATGAATATCTTGAAACTTGAATTTCATATTGGTACAGAAGAATCTATTATTGACACGTATTCATTTGAGCATTTATATCATTTGATGACATCTGATTCACCTTTTGAGGAGTTTGAAGAGTTTGATGAATTTGATGAATTTGATGAAAGTGATGATTATAATTTATCGAATTCTTTAAAAATATCTACAAAAGATGATGTTGTTGATATGGAACTAGAAGCCTTTCAACGCGCTGTACCATTTGCGATAGAATTTATGGAAAAGAATCCTCATTCTTCTTTGAAAGATTTAGAAAAGCATTTAATCAAAAAACAAGTGGATCCAAAAATGATTCTTACTATTATACGTGTTTTAAGTGAAAGAGATTATCCATTCTAATAGTAATAGTTTGGCAAATCCTGTCGGTGAGAAATCACTGATAGGATTTTTTTGGTTTCTTCAAAGCTTTTTATTGGCAAAGAGAAATTTATTTTGTATAATTAAAGTCAAAGAAAGTCAAAAGAGAGGAGAGTTCGTATGCAACCGTCAAATATGTCGGATATTATTGAAGAATATTTAAAAAACGTTTTAGTAGCAAAAGAGAAAGTTGAGATTCGTCGTAGTGAAATTGCGGATCGTTTTAATTGTGTTCCATCGCAAATTAATTATGTGATTAATACACGATTTACGGTTCAACAAGGATATGTCGTTGAAAGTAAACGTGGTGGTGGTGGTTATATCCGTATTATGAAAGTCAATTTAGTAGATGATATGGATATTATTGATGCCTTATTGGAAGTTGTTCCAGAAGAATTATCCGTCAAACAAGCCAATCATATTTTACAAAATCTATATGATAATGAGCTCCTCTCAAAAAGAGAAGCACAATTATTGAATATTACGATGTCGAAAGAATCTTTAACAGAAGCAGAGCAATGTAGCGATCAACTTCGTAGTAATATGATGAAAAATATATTAACCAGTTTAAAGTATAAGTAGGGGTGACGTGAATGAGTGAAATGTTTACAGAAAAAGCACGTAGTGCAATGGTATTAGCTGCCAGAGAAGCAATTTCTTTTAGACATCAAGCAGTTGGTACGGAACACTTATTATTAGGTCTAGTCATTGAACAAGAAGGAATTGCTGGAATCTTATTAAGAGAAAGAGGATTAACAGCAGAAATTGTTCGTCAAGAAATTGAAGCATTAACAGGATATGGAAGCAATCGTAAAGAAATCGATCCATATTTAATGCCTTATTCACCGAGAGCTAAACAAGTAGTAGTAGCAGCAACAGAAGAAGCGAAACGTTTGAAAATTCCTCAAGTAGGAACAGAGCATTTATTATTAGGCTTACTTCAAGAAGAAGTATTAGCAACAAAAATTATGCGTGACAATCATATTTCACTAGAAGAATTGATGAAGACAATTTATGAAAAAATTGGAATTCAACCTTCTAAAGCTCGTTCAACAAAAGGTCAAGTTTCTGGTAACAGTGCAAAAGACAAAACCCCAACATTGGATAGCTTATCAAGAGATTTAACGGCCTTAGCAAGACAAGGAAAATTAGATCCAGTGATTGGAAGAAATGAAGAAGTTCGTCGTATGATTCAAGTGATTAGCCGTCGTACGAAAAATAATCCAGTATTAGTTGGGGAACCTGGTGTAGGTAAAACTGCTATTGTGGAGGGATTAGCCCAACGTATGGTAAACGGTGAAGTTCCTGAAGAAATTGCTAGCAAACGTTTAATGATGTTAGATATGGGTGCATTAGTAGCAGGAACAAAATATCGTGGTGAATTTGAAGAACGAATGAAAAAAATCATCGAAGAAATTTATACGCAACAAGATGTGATTTTATTCATCGATGAATTACACACGTTAATTGGTGCAGGTGGAGCAGAAGGAGCAATTGATGCTTCGAATATTTTAAAACCTGCATTAGCTCGTGGTGAATTACAAGTAATTGGGGCAACAACTTTAGATGAGTATCAAAAATACATTGAAAAAGATGCTGCCTTAGAACGTCGTTTTGCTTCTATTCATGTAGAAGAACCAACGGCTGAAGATAGTATTCAAATTCTAAAAGGCTTGAGAAAACACTATGAAGCACATCATCACGTAGAAATTACAGATGAAGCAATTCAAGCAGCCGTACAATTATCAGTTCGTTACATTACTTCAAGACGTCTTCCAGATAAAGCAATTGACTTGATGGATGAAACAGCTGCAAAAGCTCGTTTAGATGTGACAACAAAAGTTTCGCCTATCGTTTTATTAGAAGAAGAAATTTTACAGTTTGAACAATTGAAAAACCAAGCTATTCAACATCAAAACTTTGATGAAGCTGCAAAATTCCGTAAAAAAGAATTAGCGAAGAGAGCTAAGTTAGAAAAATTAGTTGAAAAATTAGAAGCTTCACCAAAAACAGATTATATTGCTTCAATTGGAGAAGGGGATATTGCAGAAGTTGTTTCCCAATGGACAGGAATACCTCTTCAACAAATGGAGAAAAAAGAAAGCGAACGTTTAATCAACTTAGAATCTGTGCTCCACAAACGTGTGATTGGACAATCAGAAGCCGTAAGTGCTGTGGCTCGTTCGATTCGTCGTGCAAGAAGTGGATTAAAAGATCCACGTCGTCCAATTGGTTCATTCTTATTCTTAGGTCCAACAGGTGTTGGTAAAACAGAATTAGCGAAAACTTTAGCAGAAGCGATGTTTGGGGAACAAGATGCGTTAGTCAGAATTGATATGTCTGAATATATGGAAAAACATTCCGTAAGCCGTTTAGTTGGTTCACCTCCAGGCTATGTTGGATTTGATGAAGGTGGTCAATTAACAGAAAAAATTCGTCAACGTCCTTATGCCGTGATTTTACTAGATGAAATTGAAAAAGCTCATCCAGATGTATTCAATATTTTATTACAAGTATTAGATGATGGTCATTTAACCGATTCAAAAGGTAGAAAAGTGGACTTCAGAAATACAGTTATCATCATGACATCAAACCTTGGAGCTGTTGCTCTTCGTGAAGAAAAATCTGTAGGATTTGGTGCAAAAACAGTTCAACAAAACCATGATGCAATGGAAAAACGAATTCGTGAAGAATTGAAAAATTCATTTAGACCAGAATTATTAAATCGTATTGATGAAACGATTGTCTTCCATAAACTTCAAAAAGAAGAATTAAGACAAATTGTGGGCATTATGGCAAAAGAAATTACTTCAAGACTACAAGAATTGAATATCACAGTGAAAATTACTTCTGCAGTATTAGATGTATTGGCAGAAGAAGGATTTGATCCAGAATATGGAGCAAGACCAATTCGCCGTGCGATTCAAAAGAAAATTGAAGATCCATTAAGTGAAGCATTGTTAAGTGGAGAAATCCGCTTTGGACAACAAGTTACTATTGGTGCCACAAAAGGAAAAATTACCATTAAAGGGAAAGAGAAAAAAGCAAAAGAAAAAGCAGTAAAAACTCCTGCCCTTGTATAATCGATAAAGTTTAAAGTTAGAAAATCCATTTCTTGTGTAGTAAGTCTCTTTTGGGATAGCTACTGAGAAGTGGATTTTTTATTGACTTGTATAACAGGAATTGTTTGACTTTCACAATGAGGTAGTGGTACAGTTAACATGCATCATAGTGCAAATTGTAGCAATTATAAAGGAGAGTTTTTTTATGAAAAAGCATAAATTATTAGCTGCGACTTTAGCAAGCTTAGCAGTGTTAGGAACAGGATTCTTTACTGCATCTACTTCTAATGTACAAGCAGCAGAACAAAATAGAACTGGATTTGTCCGCGAAAATGGAAAAGTATATTTTGTTGAAAATGGTCAAAAAACAAGAGGATGGAAATCAATTGATATTTATTCTGATGATAAAACAAAAGTTGTTGATAAAACTTGGATATATTTAAATGAGTCAGGTGAATCACAAACAGGATGGATTAAAGATAATGGTACTTGGTATTATTTACAAGAATTAACTGGAGACCAAAAAGGTATTGGAGTTATGAGAAGAGGCTTCTTTGAAGTTTCTGGAACTTGGTATTACTTTGATGGATCAGGAGCAATGAAAGAAAATCAATGGTTCCAACAAAAAGATGATTGGTTCTATGCTGACAAATCAGGTGCGTTAAAAGTGTATGAATGGTTCCAAGTAAGTGGCAAATGGTATTTTGCTACAGAAAAAGGATCAATTGTTACAAATGCATGGATTAAATCAAATGATGAAGTTTACCACTTTAATGCATCAGGTGAAATGGCTGAAAACGAATGGTTCCAAGCTAACGGCGGTTGGTTCTACGCAAGCAAATCAGGAGCAATTTTAAGAAACACAAAAACTCCAGATGGCTATTACGTAAACGAAAACGGTCAATGGATTTAATCGTTATTGATAGGTGAAGAGACAAAAGAGGGTGATCAAGTCACTCTCTTTTTCTTTATAGTGAAAACAATGAGACACCAACAGTAGCTACTTGCAATCTTACACCGTACGTTTTCCCCTCAATAAAAACGCCTGATACAATAAAGAAACGTCAAAAATAAAATGAAATCCCTATTTCTTAGTAGTGGAAGTAATAATACCCAGGGTTGGGTATTATTACAGAGGAAAATTCGAGACCAAGGCTTGAATTTTAGCCAAGAGACAGCAAAGCTGGCTACTGGCGTCCTCACTATAAAAGAAATAGGGATTTCATTTTATTGTTTTGTTAGTATTCCTGCTGCATCAAAAGGAAATGGCAGAGAGTCAGATCGTCCATATTTTTCAGCGCCAATCCCGTCAACTGTCCAAACCGATCAATTCGATATTGCAACGTATTACGATGAATAAACAAACGAGTTGCCGCCTTCGTCAAAGTCCCATGCTCTTGCCACAACGCCTCAATCAAATCTGAAAATTCATCTTGAATCATTTGCTGATACAAAGTTTCAGGAATCGGTGAAAAATCTAACTTTTTCTGTGCAAATCCCCATAAAACCATCGGAGAAAAAGCCAAACAAGTCTGCTTATTCGACTCATGCAAATACGTTACAAATAAAGCTTTCTCCGCTTGATAAATTCCGGAAATATCTTCTGACATTTTCCAAACATTCCCAATGAAAATCTTCATCGAAATCGCAAAATCTTCTTCAACCGTTGCATGAATTGCTTGTAAATCTTGAGTAGAAATCGTCTCAACATTTGCTTTTCGAACAATCGTATAATGCTTTGGAAAACAAGAAAAACTTGTTAACACATCTCCGAAAATCTCTTGCATCATCTCCAACCATTCTTGTTCATTAAAATCATTATTTTTTTGAATTAAACAAACATGAATAAATTGAATATTTTCCAACTGAACAGGGCATTGACCACCTTGTTCTAAATACTGTTGCCATGGTGAAATTTGGGTTGTTACTTTTACAGGAGCTTTTGTTACTGTTTCTAATAAAGCTAATTCACGACTGGATAATTCTTCAACAGGAATTTGTAAATAAGTGTTCTCTTCTAAAGAAATAACATAATCCCTTGTATTTTCTGGAATGTGATGGATAATTTTAGAATTTGGAAATAATTGTAACCATTCTTCGTATTTCATAATTGTCTCCTTTTCATTCTTCTCTTGTAGTATACACTAAATGAGCTTGGAAAGAAAAAGAAGAAAACGAAAAATACAGTTTTGACTAGGATTTTTTTGAAAAATTCGATACAATAAAAACAACTTTTTAAAAGGAGTGAGAATATGAAAGCAGTCGTAACAGTTGTCGGCAAAGATCGTGTCGGTATCGTTTATGAAGTATCAAAATTATTAGCAGAACAAAATATTAATATTGTAAATATCTCTCAAGAAATTATGGATGAATATTTTACAATGTTAATCTTAGTAGATGTATCTACAAGTAAAATGCCATTTGTAGAATTGGCTCCTTATATTCACGAACAAGGAAAAAATTTAGCATTAGATATTCGTATTCAAAATCATGAAATTTTTGAAGCGATGCATCGGATTGGTTAGGTGAAGGAATGGTTCAACATAGTGAAATTTTAGAAACGATTTCGATGGTAAAAGAACAAAACTTTGATGTTCGTACGATTACTATTGGAATTGATTTACATGATTGTATTCATCCAGATATTGATGTGTTAAATCAAAATATTTACAATAAAATTACTCGTATCGGAAAAGATTTGGTGAAAACAGCCCATGAATTATCTCTGCAATATGGTGTGCCAATTGTAAACCAACGAATTTCTGTAACTCCGATTGCTCAAATTGCAGCAGCTACAAAAGCAGATAGCTATGTATCTATTGCGCAAACATTGGATAAAGCTGCAAAAGAAATTGGAGTATCTTTTATTGGTGGATTTTCAGCTTTAGTTCAAAAAGGAATGAGTCCTTCAGATGAAGTGTTAATTCGTTCCATTCCAGAAGCAATGAAGGTTACCGATATTGTCTGTAGCTCTGTGAATATTGGTTCTACAAAAGCTGGAATTAATATGGATGCTGTAAAATTAGTTGGAGAAATCATTAAAGAAACAGCTGAAATTACTCCAGAAGGATTTGGCTGTGCCAAAGTTGTAATTTTCTGTAATGCAGTAGAAGATAATCCATTTATGGCAGGAGCTTTTCATGGTAGTGGAGAAGCAGATGCCGTGATTAATGTCGGAGTTTCTGGACCGGGTGTTGTAAAAGCAGCTCTTGAAAATCATGAAGCCGAAACATTAACAGAAATTGCTGAAATCGTTAAGAAAACAGCCTTTAAAATTACTCGTGTTGGGGAATTAATAGGTCAAAAAGCTAGTCAAATGTTAGGAATTCCATTTGGAATTTTAGATTTATCTCTTGCACCAACTCCTGCAGTAGGGGATTCAGTCGCTCGTATTTTAGAAGAAATGGGCTTATCTGTTACAGGTACTCATGGAACAACAGCTGCCTTAGCATTATTAAATGATGCTGTTAAAAAAGGCGGTATGATGGCTAGTTCTGCCGTCGGAGGATTAAGTGGAGCATTTATTCCAGTTTCAGAAGATGAAGGGATGATTGAAGCGGCTACAAACGGCGTTTTAACATTAGATAAATTAGAAGCAATGACAGCTGTATGTTCTGTTGGATTAGACATGATTGCTGTACCTGGGGACACTTCTGCAACTACAATTTCAGGAATTATTGCAGATGAAGCTGCTATTGGAATGATTAATACAAAAACAACTGCTGTACGTATCATCCCTGTTCCTGGTGGAAAAGTTGGAGATTCTGTAGAGTTTGGTGGATTGTTAGGGTATGCTCCAATTATGCCTGTTAAAGAAGGTAATTGTGACTTGTTTGTCAACCGTGGAGGACGTATCCCAGCTCCTGTACAATCATTGAAAAATTAATCTCATCATGGAAAAAGTATACTAGATACAGTATAATAAAAGATACGGAAAAAAGAGGAGGAATGAAAGATGTATGAATGGACATTAGAAGATTTATACCCATCATTTGAAAGTCAAGAATTTAAACAAGATGTAGAAGCTTATAAAGCGTTAAAAGGAAAATTTGAAAGTTTAACACTAGAAGATTCTATTGAAGGAATTACAAAAGTTGTAAAATTATTAGAAGAATCAACTGTTTTAACAGGTCGTTTATATAATTATATTCATTTAACATTAGCGACAGATACAACGCATGAAACAGCGACACAAGTAGAAGTACAATTAGCAGGAGTTTCAGCTGATTTACAAGCTACTTATGCAAAAGTTTCAAAATTTTTAGGAACAATTCAAACAGATATTACAACAGATCCTTTCTTAGCAGAATATCGTTATTATTTTGAAGAAGCTAAAAAAGATGCAGCTCACTTATTAAGCGATGAGTTAGAAGAAGTTTTAGCAAAAATGTCTATTAGTGGCGGAAAAGCTTGGTCTCAATTATTCGACTTCATGTGGTCAAGTGCTCAAGGCGAATATAAAGGCGAAGTAGTGACTTTAAGTGAAATTCGTGGTAAAGCATATGATAGTGATGCAGAAGTACGTAAGTCAGCGTATGAAGCAGAGTTGAAAATGTATGATGCGATTAAAGAACCAATTGCTTTCTCATTAAACCATATTAAAAAAGAAGTATTAACAACTTCTAGCTTACGAGGATTTGAATCTCCATTAGCACATACTTTAGAAGCTTCTCGTATGAGTCGTAAAACTTTAGAGGCACTATTAGAAGCAATCCGTGAATATTTACCAAACTTTAGAAAATATTTACGTCATAAAGCAGCTCTATTAGGTCATGAAAATGGATTACCATTTTATGATTTGTTTGCACCTGTTGGAAACAGCAGTCGCACATTTACAGTGGAAGAATCAAAAGATTACTTAATTGAAAACTTCAAAACATTCTCAGCTGATTTAGCAGAAATGACAGAAGAGTTCTTTGATAAACACTATATTGATTTCTATCCACGTAAAGGAAAAGTTGGGGGAGCATTCTGTGCAAACTTACCAATGATTAAACAATCACGTGTGTTAACAAACTTCACTGGATCATTAAGTGACGTTGTTACATTAGCGCACGAATTAGGACATGCTTATCATGGCTTACACATTGAAAATCACCGTCCATTAAACCAAGATTATTCAATGCCAGTTGCAGAAACAGCTTCAACATTTAATGAAAATATCATTATGAATACAGCGATTAAAGAAGCAAGTGATGAAGAAAAAATCGCATTAATTGAATCTCAATTACAAGATACAACACAAATTATTGTAGATATTTATTCTCGTTACCTATTCGAGTCAGCTGTTTTTGAAAATCGTGAACAATCATTTATGTTCTCTAAAGATTTAGAAGAGATGATGTTATCTGCTCAAAAAGAGGCTTATGGCGATGGATTAGATCAAGCATACTTACATCCATATATGTGGGCATGTAAACCACATTATTATAGCACTGGATTAAGTTTCTATAATTTCCCATATGCATTTGGTGGATTATTCTCTAAAGGATTATATGCAATTTATCAAGAACAACCAGAAGGCTTTGTTGAAAAATATCAAGAATTACTTCGTGCAACTACTGTATCAAGTGTAGAAGATACTGCTAAAGTTTTAGGAGTAGATGTAAGTACTCCAGAATTCTGGAAGAAAGCATTAGCGGAAGTAGCAGAATCTATTGAAGCATTTATTGCTTTAACGCCATTAAATAAATAAAAATAGTATCAGAAGAGACGAGTTCAATCGTCTCTTTTTTTGTCTAAAAAATAGATGTGTTAAAGCCTAAATAAGAGATGATAAAATTTTTATAAAAAAATTAAAAAAAAATAAGAAAAAATGATTGCTTTTTTGTTAAGAAGCTGTTAAAGTATAGGAAGTTAATTCAATTGTCAGACAATTCTGATATAGGTCTGGCAGACAGGAGGAAATATGAAGAAAAAAGGACTATTATTTTTCTCAACTGCAGCTGTAGCTTTAACATTAGCAGCATGTGGTGGAAAAGGACAATCTAGTGATTCAACAACAACAGGTGGAACACCACAACCAAAAACTAAATTTGCGTCTGAAGTAACGCATGAAGGTACACCAATTAAAGGTGGAACATTAAAATATGCTTTAGTTTCAGCATCTCCATTTAAAGGATTATTTATGGATGAATTAGCATCTGATTCAACAGATTCATCTATTACTTCACAAATTGATACTACATTATTTGAATATGATGAAAACCGTAAATTAACAAATACTGGTTTGGGGTCAATTGAATTTGACGTAGAAGGTAAAACTGCTACAGTTAAATTAAATTCAAAAGACTTCAAATGGTCAGACGGACAACCTTTAACAATTGATGACTATATCTTCGCGATTGAAGCAATTGGTAATAAAGATTATACAGGTGTTCGTTATAACTCTAACTACCAAAACATTGAAGGTATGGACAAATTCCATAGCGGTGAAGCTAGTTCAATTTCTGGGGTAGAAAAATTAGATGACTACTCAGTGAAACTTCACTTCAAACAAATGCGTCCATCAATGCAATTAGCAGGTGGAGCTTTACCTTACTATGTAATGCCAAAACACATCTTCTCAACAATTCCAGTTGCTGAATGGGAGAAGAGTGACTATGTACGTGGTACAAAAGGTGTAGGTCTTGGACCATTCAAGATTGATTCAATCACACCTGGTGAATCTGTAACATTAGTACCAAACGAACATTACTATAAAGGTCGTGCTAAATTAGATAAAGTTGTAATGGAAGTAGTTTCTCCTGATACAATCGTATCTCAAATGAAAGCTGGTAACTATGATGTTGCTTCAATGCCAAGTGCTCAATATGAAGCATATAAAGATTTAACAAATGTTTCATTCATTAGTTCATTTGCTTCTCAATATGAATATATTGCATTCCATTTAGGTAAATACGATAAAGAACAAGGTAAAAACGTGACTGATCCAAATGCTAAAATGAAAGATCCAGTATTACGTCAAGCAATCGCTTATGCAATTGACAATAATGCTGCTGGTGAAAGCATGTATCATGGTTTACAACGTGGAACAAACTCAATCATCATCCCATTCTTCAAAGATATTTACAATCCAAACCAAGAAGGATTCGATTATAACCCAGAAAAAGCTAAACAATTATTAGATGAAGCTGGTTATAAAGATACTGATGGTGATGGATTACGTGAAAACAAAGATGGTTCTAAATTATCAATCAACTTTGCAGCTCGTACTCGTGATGATGCAAATGAATCATTAATCCAACAATATCTATTATGGTGGAAAGAAATTGGTTTAGATATCAAACTTTACACTGGCCGTACACTTGAATCAAATGTATTCTATGAAAAAGTTCAAGCTGATGATCCAGAAATCGATATGTTCGCTGGTGGATGGGGAACTGGTTATGATCCAAACCCTGCTAACTTATTCGGTGAAACTGCTAAGTTCAACTTTGCTCGTTTTGTAAGTCCAGAAGCTACTGAAATCATTACAAAAATCAGTTCAACTGAAGCATTTGATGAAGCTAAGAATGTAGAATTCTACAAAGAATGGCAAAAATATGTTCACGATCAAGCGTTCATCTTCCCAACTTTAATTGGTGATTCTGTAACTGCCGTGAACAAACGTGTGAAATTCATGAACTCTGAAATTGGTAATAAAGATTCTAAATCTGCTTTATACCAACTTGAAGTAGTATCTGAAACACCTTCTAAATAATTATTATATGACTTCCCTATAAGTAGTATGGAACGCCAGCAGCTTTGCAAAAGCGAAACTCTTGGCTCCTCTACTGTGGGGAGTCTTTTTTTATATAATTAATATATTTTTTTATAATAGAAATAACACTTTTTTCGTTGATATTATTGGCTTTTTCGAAGTATCAAAAAAATTACTCGAAAATTTTCAGAAAAAAGTTGTTGACAACAGATTTAAATCAGTGCATAATAACCACATCATACGAAAAGGAGTTAAGAACATGCATCAAGTATTCAAATTACAATTACAATTAAATACTCGTTGGCAAAGCCACTAGATACAGGTTGTTCTTAACGTACATTTTGTACATATAGATACAACCTTCATTGTCGTGAAATTGTATCTATGTGGCAAACTATAATCATGAATGAACTCGACCACGTAGATTCTAATACAATAGAACTTACGTGGTCTTTTTGTATACAGAGACCATTATGGTCTCTTATTTTTTTATCGAGTTCATTCGAAATGATTTACTTGGAGGATTTTATGAAGAAAAAAGGTCTATTATTTTTATCAACTGCAGCCGTAGCTGTAACATTAGCAGCTTGTGGCGGGAAAGGACAATCAAGTGATGCAACTACTACAAGTGCAAAACCACAACCAAAAATGAAATTTGCATCAGAGGTAACCCACGAAGGAACACCTATTAAAGGTGGAACATTAAAATATGCGATTGTTTCACCAGCTCCTTTTAAAGGAGTATTTATGGATGAATTAGCATCTGATTCAGTTGACTCACAAATTACATCTCAAATTGACAATACATTATTTGAATTTGATGATAACCGTCGATTAACCAATACAGGTTTAGCATCTGTTGACTTTGATATTGAAGGGAAAACAGCTACCGTTACATTAAATTCAAAAGACTACAAATTTTCAGATGGACAACCTTTAACAATTGACGATTATATTTTCGCAATTGAAGCAATTGGAAATAAAGATTATACAGGTGTTCGATACAATGGCAATTATCAAAACATTGAAGGGATGGAACAATTCCATAATGGTGAAGCTAGTTCGATTTCTGGTTTAGAAAAATTAGATGACTACTCAGTGAAAATTCACTTCAAACAAATGCGTCCATCAATGCAAATAGCAGGAGGTGCGTTACCAATCTATGTATTACCAAAACATATCTTCTCAGCAATTCCTATAGATGAATGGGAGAAAAGTGAATATGTACGTGGTACAAAAGGTGTCGGTGTAGGGCCATTTAAAATTGAATCGATTGTTCCAGGAGAATCTGTAACATTAGTCCCAAATGAACACTTCTATAAAGGTCGTGCAAAAGTTGATAAAGTTGTGATGGAAGTTGTTTCTCCTGATACAGTTGTTTCTCAAGTGAAGTCTGGTAATTATGATATTGCATCAATGCCAAATTCACAATTTGAAGCGTATAAAGATTTAACAAATGCTTCCTTCATTAGTTCATTTGCCTCTCAATATGAATATATTGCCTTTCATTTAGGTAAATTTGATAAAGAGCAAGGCAAAAATGTTACAGATCCAAATGCTAAAATGAGTGACCCAGTATTGCGTCAAGCAATCGCTTATGCAATTGACAATAATGCTTCTGGTGAAAGTATTTTTAATGGTCTACAACGAGGAACAAATTCAATTATCATTCCATCTTTTAAAGATGTGTATAATCCAAATCAAGAAGGATTTGATTATAATCCAGAAAAAGCGAAACAATTATTAGATGAAGCAGGTTATAAAGATACAGATGGGGATGGATTACGTGAAAATAAAGATGGTTCTAAATTATCAATCAACTTTGCAGCTCGTACTCGTGACGATGCAAATGAAGCGTTAATTCAACAATATCTATTATGGTTCAAAGAAGTTGGTTTAGATATTAAACTATATACAGGTCGTACACTTGAACCAAGTCTATTCTATGAAAAAATTCAAGCGGATGATCCGGAAATCGATATGTTTGCGGGTGGATGGGGAATTGGTAATGATCCAAATCCAGCCAACTTATTTGGTGAAACAGCTAAATTCAATTTCTCTCGTTTTGTAAGCCAAGAGGGTAATGAGATTATTGGTAAGATTGGTTCGACTGAAGCGTTTGATGAAGCGAAGAATGTGGAATTCTTCAAACAATGGCAAAAATATGTTCACGATCAAGCATTCATTTTCCCAACTTTAATTGGTGAATCTGTAACTGCCGTGAACAAACGTGTGAAATTTATGAATTCTGAAATTGGTACGAAAGATGCTAAATCTGAGTTATATCAAATTGAGTTGGTTTCCGAAAATTCTTCTAAATAAATTTATATGACTTCCCTGTATGTAGTAAGGGACGCAAGCAGCCTCGCAATGCGAGTCTCATTGCTAAAAATCGAGCCTTAGTCTCGATTTTTCCAAGTACCAGTAGCCAATAGCGTGGCTACTGGTACTTTTACTACTGTGGGAAGTCTATTTGTTTTTTCATTCATTTATGAGAGTGCGTTTAGGAATATGACTTCCCTGTAAGTAGTATTTGTTTTACTACTTACAAGGATTTTTTAGTTAATAAAAATGTAAGCGTAAACAAAGTTGTTTGACTGTATAGTTGAAAGATGTTAATCTGTGTTTTAGAAAGCGTATTCTTACAAGGAGGATATACAATGGAAATTAAAAAACGTGGATGGAATTGGAAGTTAGTGGGAGCTTCCGCAATCGTCTTAATGACATTACTTTCTAATGGAGGAGTGTTAGCGGAGGAAACTAGTTCAACTACTGTTACAACACCAACTAGTGAAGTAACAACTCCTAAAGTTGGAGAAGGTAGTGAAGCTAGTTCGAAACCCAAATTAGAAGAAAAAGGGAAACCTAATTTTGCGAATCGCCAAGTAACGAAAAAAGAAGCGGTATTAGAATTATTACAATGGGCAGATACATCCCAAAAATTAATTGGACAAACTGAAAGTGATCAATTACGATTTGCAGAAAGCCTAGGTTTGATTCAACCAGGTGAAGATATTTCTAAAGTGATTACAGAATTTGATTCATTAATTTCAATCGCTCAAAAACTGCATGATGCTTATCGAGCTGAAAAGAAATCACCTTTATTTTTAAATGGGAAAACTCAACCAATTTTTCCTTATTCAACAGGGCAATTAAATCCAGATGAGTATTCATTTGATAAAAGTGATATTGTCCGTTTCCCGGTATTTGTAGAGACAGATTATGATACAGATGGAGATGGAAAACGTGACTTAGTTAAAGCAATTGTTCAAATGCCTAAAGCGGTAGCTCAAGGAGATTACAAGGCTTCAACCATTTTTGAAGCAAGACCTTATGTAGCAGGAACATTAGATGAGAACCATGTAACATTAGAAAGCAATAATTTACCAACGGATGGTACATATGATATGAATTGGTTACGTGGAAAACCAAAACGTAGAGTACCTGCGGGTGTACAATCTACTCTTGAAGCAGCTAAAAATGCAAGTTCTTCTTCTTGGTATTATTATAATGAATGGGAACAATTCAATGATTATGAAGATTTAAACTGGTATGATTATTTCTTAATTCGTGGTTATGTATTTGTTTCAAGTGCAGGTTTAGGAACAAAAGAATCAGAAGGGTACAATACTGTTGGATCTGATTTAGAAATTGGAGCTTTTAAAAATATTATTCAATGGATTAACGGTAAAAGAAGAGCTTATACTGATAGAGAAAATAATATTGAAATTAAAGCTGATTGGGCAAATGGAAATGTCGGCATGACTGGTTTATCTTGGGCAGGTACTTCTACTTTCGGAGTAGGAGCAACAGGAGTGCAAGGATTAAAAACGATTGTACCTGCTGCAGGGATTGCTTCTTGGTATGATTACTTTAATAGTCAAGGAACAGCTTATAGTTCTGAACCATTTAGTAACTTATCTTGGTTATCCATTTATGTCACAAGCCGTATGTTTGAAGAAGCTGATTGGTATAAGATTTGGAATAATTATTCTTCCTATATTAATCAATTAAACCATGATCAAAAAGAACACGAACATTTCTATAGTGACTTATGGAAAGAAAGAGATTATACCATTTCTCCTCAATTAAAAGTTCCAGCACTATTAGTTCATGGATTAAATGATGATAATGTAAAAACAAAACATGTTGAATTAATGTATCAAGCTTTAAAAAAAGCTGGAGTATTAACAAAAATGTATCTTCACCAGGGAGAGCATATTTACCCAGCTAAAATGTCTCAAGGATATGGAATTCAACGAAATGGTCAAGATTACTATGATTTATTAAATGAATGGTTCTCTCATTACTTATATGATGTAGATAATAAAGTAGAATCACTACCACCTGTGATGGTTCAAGATAATAATAATGTAAATCATTGGACAGATTATAGCAGCTGGGAAAGTGAACATCAATTAGTATTAAAAGCAGATAATAAAGAAAAAGAAACTGTAATTTCTAGTGATTATGCTAGTGCAAAATTAGATAAAGAAAATCGCTTTGAAAAAATTTCAAGAGTTTCTTCAAAATCAAATGCAAGTTATGCAGCGGAAGTGACTGAAGATGTAACAATTAAAGGGAATATTCCAGTTACCTTTAAAGCAGCCCTTGAAAAAGGGGAAGGTCATAATTTCCAAATGTATGGAGTATTAATGGATGTTTCGGATAAAGAATTTGATGCAGTAGTAGATGGTAGTGCAAATGATACTGGTGTACAAGGTGCATTTTGGCAAGGTGGAACACTTCAAAACTTAGATGTGAAGAATTTCAAGACAGCTCCTACTAAACAAAAAGTTATTGCAAAAGGTTGGATGAACTTAGCAAGTCCAAATTCTAAATATGAGTCAAGTTCTTCAACAGAATATATTGAACCAAAAGTTGGAGAATTTCATGAGTATACAATGTATTTACAACCAAATGTATATAAAGTTGAAAAAGGACATCGTTTAGTTTTAGTTTTAAATCCGTATGATTTAAGTGATTTATCGATTGAAAAAGAATATCAAATTCGTCTTCAAACAGAGTCTATCCAAGCAGTTTTACCAGTCGTTGAAAAGGATGTTACACTAACTGCAAAATACTTACCAATTAAAGATGTTATTGAAGAAAAAGGTGAACCAGAAGTTCAACCAGCGTTGCCAGAATTCAAGGGTGGAGTAAATGGTGAAGTAGCAGAGCAACCAGCGTTGCCGGAATTCAAAGGCGGGGTAAATGGTGAAGCAACAGAACAACCAGCATTACCAGAAGCAGAGATTCCTACAACAGAAGCAGTAAGAACTTCACAAGGAAATACTAGTGTATCAACTCCAACTCCAAAAGTCGGATTCCAAGGAAATTACTATTATAATGAAAATGGACAAAAAGTAACAGATAAATGGATTTATGATGAACAGCATCAAAAATGGTTCTATTTCAAACAAGATGGAACATCTGCTAAAAACACTTGGAAAGATGATTATTACTTGAAAAATGATGGTACGATGGCAGCAAGTGAGTGGGTATATGATGAAAATTATGGTTCATGGTATTACTTAAAAGAAGATGGTAAATATGCTCGAAATGAATGGTTCTATTATAAGAATGGATGGTATTATTTAAATGAAACAGGAGCTATGGAAAAAGGTTGGTTAGAAGTTTCTAATAAATGGTACTATTTAGATCAAGATGGAAAAATGGAAACAGGTTGGGTTCAAGTGGAAAATAAATGGTATTACTTGAATAAATCTGGAGCATTATTAACAAATACAACTACACCAGATGGATATAAAGTTAATCGTGATGGTGTTTGGGTTAAATAGTTTTTATATGACTTCCCTATAAGTAGTAAGGGACGCCAGCAGCTTCGCAAAAGCGAATCTCATGGCTAAAAATCGAGCCTTGGTCTCGATTTTCCCATGTACAAGTAGCCAATAGAGTGGCTACTTGTACTCTTACTGCAGCGGGAAGTCTATGTGTTTTACATTCATTTATAAGAGTACGTTAATGAATATCACTTCCCTGTAAGTAGCGGAGGACGCCAGCAGCCTCGCAAACGCGAGTCTCATTGCTAAAATTTGAGCCTAAGGTCTCAAATTTTCCTGTACTAGAAGCCATCTAATTGGCTTCTAGTACTTGCGCTACTGCGGGGAGTCTGTTTTTTTGTCCTTATTTTAGAGACACTTAATGAGAAATCTCTGTAATTATGAGTAAATAAAGTGAAAAAGATTAAAAAATTTGCTTTTATTTTAATTTATGATAGAATGATTTCGTCATAAAGAGATGAGAACTTTATGTGGAAGAAGAAATATTTGGAGGAATGAGATGAAGAAAAAGAATTGGTTATATGTAACAACAGCAGCAACAGTATTAGCTTTAGCAGCTTGTAGTTCTAATAAAGAAACAACAGCTACTAAAACACCACTAGGAACACAAACGAAATTTGCAACAGAAGCAGTCAATGATGCAGAAGCTATTAAAGGTGGAACATTAAAATATGCTTTAGTAGCATCTTCTGGTTTTAAAGGTGTATTCATTGATGAATTAGCGCAAGATTCATTAGACTCAACAATTAGTTCGCAAATTGATGCAAGTATTTTTGAATTTGATGAAAATAGACAGTTAACAAATACTGGTTTGGCAAGTATTGATTTTGATGTTGAAGGAAAATCAGTCACTGTTACATTAAATTCTAAAGATTATAAATGGTCAGACGGTCAACCTGTAACCATTGATGATTATATCTTCACTTATCAATCAATCGGTCATAAAGATTACACAGGTTCTCGTTATAATAGTAAATATGAAAACGTAGAAGGTATGAAAGAATTCCATGAAGGCAAAGCAGATTCAGTATCAGGATTGGAAAAAATCGATGATTATTCTGTAAAAATTCATTTCAAAGAAATGCGTCCTTCTATGAAATTAGCAGGTGGGGCATTAAGTGCTTATATTATGCCAAAACATATTTTCTCTACAATTCCAGTTGCAGAATGGGATAAGAGTGAATATGTTCGTGGAACGAAGTTTGTTGGTTTAGGGGCATTTAAGTTAGAATCGATTATTCCTGGTGAATCAGTAACACTAGTTCCGAATGAACATTACTATAAAGGTCGTGCAAAATTAGATAAAGTAGTAATGGAAATTGTGTCTCCTGATAATATTGTTTCAGAAATGAAAGCAGGTAAATATGATATTGCTGAGATGCCAAATGCTCAATATGAGTCTTATAAAGATTTAACAAATGTGAACTTAGTAAGTACATTTAAATCTTCATTTGAATATGTAGCTTTCCATTTAGGAAAATTTGATAAAGCAAGTGGCAAAAATATTACTGATCCAAATGCAAAAATGAGTGATCCAGTATTACGTCAAGCAATTGCATATGCTTTAGATATGGATACTGTTGGTGAAAGTCTATATCATGGATTACAACGTGGAACAAACTCTATCATTATCCCATTCTTCAAAGATGTATATAATGCGGAACAAGAAGGGTTTAAATATAATCCAGAAAAAGCAAAACAAATGTTAGAAGAAGCTGGATACAAAGATATTGATGGTGACGGTATTCGTGAAAATAAAGATGGTTCTCCATTAAGTATTACATTTGCAGCTCGTACTCGTGATGATGCGAATGAATCATTAATTCAACAGTACTTATTATGGTGGAAAGAAATTGGAGTAGATGTTCAACTGTATACTGGTCGTACAATTGAATCGAATAACTTCTATGAAAAAGTTCAAACAGATGATCCAGAAATTGATATGTTTACAGCTGGATGGGGAACAGGATTTGATCCAAACCCATCAAACTTATTCGGTGAAACTGCTAAATTTAACTTTGCTCGTTTTGTAAGTGATAAAGGAAATAGCATTATGAATAAGATTAGTTCAACAGAAGCTTTTGATGATGCAAAAAATGTTGAATTCTATAAAGAATGGCAACAATATGTTCATGATGAAGCATTTATCTTCCCAACATTAGTAGGGGACTTAGTAACAGCCGTTAATAAACGTGTGAAATATTATGATACAAGAATAGGAACAAGCAATTCAAAATCAGCATTGTATCAAATTGAAGTAGTATCAGATACTCAAGTTAAATAATAATATTTACAAAGACTTTTCTCATGGATATGTTCGTGAGAAAAGTCTTTTTTAGTTGAAAATGAGATTAAATGAAAATAAATTAAAAAAAGATTAAAAAATGCTTGCAAAAAATAAATTTTATGTTAATATAATAACATCTTAATTAAAAAATGAATTTTTAAAGAAGATTTTATTAAGGAGAGATGAATATGATGAAAAGAAAATGGCTTTGGTTACCAACCGCTGCAGTAGCATTAACATTAGCAGCATGTGGTTCAAAAACGACAACAGTTACAACAACAGAGGGAGCAGATAAATCAAAATTTGTTTCTGAAGTAACTCACGATGGTGAACCAATTAAAGGTGGTACATTAAAATATGCTCTTGTTTCAGCATCACCAATTAATGGATTATTCATTGATGAATTAGCTTTTGATACAACAGATTCATCTGTAGCAGGTATGATTGATGAATCAATGTTCGAATATGATGAAAATCGTAAATTAGTAAATTCAGGTTTAGCATCTATTTCTTTTGATGTAGAAGGAAAAACAGCAACAGTTAAATTAAACTCTCAAGATTATAAATGGTCTGATGGAGAAAAAGTAACAATTGATGACTATATCTTTACTTATGAAGGAATTGGTCATAAAGATTATACAGGGGTACGTTATGATGGAGACTTCAAAAATATTGAAGGAATGGATGAATACCACAAAGGTTCAGCTTCAACTATCTCTGGTTTAGAAAAATTAGATGATTACACTGTGAAAATTCACTATAAAGAAATGACACCTTCAATGCAATTAGCAGGTGGTTCAGTAAGTAGTTATATTATGCCTAAACATGTATTCTCAAAAATTCCTGTAGCAGAATGGGAACAAAGTGATGCTGTTCGTGGTAAATCAAACGTTGGTCTAGGAGCGTTTACAATTGAATCAATGATACCTGGTGAATCTGTAACTTTTGCAGCAAATCCAAATTACTATAAAGGCCGTCCAAACCTTGATAAAGTCGTAATGGAAGTTGTTTCTCCAGATAGTATTGTTTCAGAAATGAAAGCTGGTAAATATGATATTGCAAGTATGCCATCAGCTCAATACGATTCATTTAAAGATTTAACAAATGTGACTTTTGTAAGTTCTTTACAATCTGCTTATGAATATATTGGATTTAAACTTGGTAAATGGGATAAAGAACAAGGGAAAAATATTGTAAATGAAAATGCTAAAATGAGCGATGTGGCATTACGTCAAGCAATTGCTTATGCGATTGACCCAGATACAGCAGGTAAAAACTTGTATAATGGATTACAACATGGTACAAACTCAATTATCATCCCGTTCTTCAAAGATATTCATAACAAAGATCAAGAAGGATTTACTTATAACCCAGAAAAAGCTAAAAAAATCTTGGATGAAGCTGGTTATAAAGATGTAGATGGTGATGGATTACGTGAAAACAAAGATGGTTCTAAACTAAAAATTAACTTTGCAGCTCGTACTCGTGATGATGCAAATGAATCATTAATTCAACAATATCTATTATGGTGGAAAGAAGTTGGATTGGATGTTCAATTATATACTGGACGTACAATCGAGTTAAATAACTTCTACGAAAAAGTTGAAGCAGACGATCCTGAGATTGATATGTTTACTGCAGGTTGGTCAACTGGATACGATCCAAATCCATCAGGATTATTCGGTGAAGATGCTAAATTCAATATGCAACGTTATACAAGTCCTGAAGGAAATGCGATTATTGAGAAAATTTCTTCAAACGAAGCATTTGATGATGCGAAAAATGTTGAATTCTATAAAGAATGGCAAAAATATGTACACGAAAAAGCATTTATTTTCCCAACACTTACAGGGGAAAGTGTTACTGCTGTTAACAAACGTGTGAAATACTATGATACAAAACTAGGTTCTAATAATGAAAAATCTTCATTGGCTAGATTGCAATTAACTGCAAATGAACCTGTAAAATAAGCCCACGTTTTTTCTCGACTCAATGAAAGATTTTGAGTCGAGTTTTTTTATGGGGCGAGCAATGATACTGTTTGCTGTAGCTAAGGACGCCAGCAGCTTCGCATGCGCGAATCTCATGGCTAAACTTTGAGCCTTGGTCTCAAAGTTTCCTTTTGATAATAGCCAAGAATTGGCTATTATCAATCTTGCTACGGGAAAAATTCATAGCTCTTTGTTTTGTGGGAATGGATATGCGTAAGAATAGTATCTGTTGTAGCTGACAACGCTAGCAGCTTCGTATGTGCGAATTTCATGGTTAAATCTTGCTACGGGAAAAATTCATAGTTCTTTTTATAAGAAAATTTTATTATGAGATATTTATAGGAATTAATGAGGAGTTTATTAAAGTTTGGGAAGAAATATTTGTAAGCGCTTGAATCGTAGTGGCAGTGTGCTAAAATAGTAGTGGTAAAAATAAACCAAAAAGGGTGGAAAATCATGAAAAAACAAAGCAAGGCAATCTTATCCTCACTTGCAGTAGTTGCTGTTTTAGGAGCTTGCGCTTCAAAAAACTCTACAAATGGGGCGAATGACTCAAATGCAGTGGATAGAACATTTGCAAAGGAAGTTACTCATGAAGGAACACCAATAAAAGGTGGAACATTAAAATATGCAATCGTAAGTGCATCTCCTTTTAATGGACTTTTTATTGATGAATTAGCTTCAGATTCTACAGATACTTCATTAGCAGGTTATGTTGATGGAACAATGTTTGAACATGACGAAAATCGTAAGCTAGTTAATTCTGGTTTAGCATCGCTTGAATTTGATGTTCCAAGTAAAACTGTTAAGGTAACATTAAATTCTAAAGATTATAAATGGTCTGATGGACAACCAGTTACCATAGATGACTATATCTTTACCTATGAAGGAATTGGAGATAAAGATTATACAGGTATCCGTTATGATGCGAATTACAAAAATATCGAAGGAATGGAAGAATTTCATAATGGTCAATCGTCAACCATTTCAGGTTTAGAAAAAATTGATGATTATTCAGTAAAAATCCATTATAAAGAAATGACTCCTTCTATGAAGTTAGCTGGAGGACCAATTAGTCCTTACATTATGCCTAAACATATTTTTTCAACGATTCCTGTAAAAGATTGGGAACAAAGTGATTATGTTCGAGGAACAAAAGTAGTAGGGTTAGGAGCTTTTACGATTGAATCGATTGTTCCTGGTGAATCAGTGACTTATAAAGCTAATGAATACTATTATAAAGGGAGACCAAAATTAGATAAGGTAGTAGCAGAACTTGTCTCTCCAGATAGTATTGTTTCTGAAATGAAAGCAGGTAAATATGATATTGCTTCAATGCCAAGAGCCCAATTTGATACTTATAAAGATTTAACAAATGTAACTCTATTAGGTAGTGAAGATTCTGCTTATGAATATATAGCATTTCAATTAGGAAAATGGGACGAATCAATCGGTAAAAATGTTATGAATCCAAATGCAAAAATGGCAGATCCAGTATTGCGTCAAGCAATTGCGTATGCATTAGATATCGACCAAGCAGGAAAGAGTTTATATAATGGACTACAAAGAGGAACAAATTCATTAATTATTCCATTCTTCAAAGATGTGTATAATAAAGATCAAGAAGGCTTTTCTTATAATCCAGAAAAAGCTAAAAAAATGTTAGATGATGCAGGATATAAAGATGTGGATGGGGATGGATTAAGAGAGAATAAAGATGGCTCTAAACTTACGATTAACTTTATTGCTCGTACTCGTGATGATGCGAATGAATCTTTAATTCAACAATACTTATTATGGTGGAAAGAAGTTGGGTTAAATGTTCAATTAGTAAACGGACGTACAATGGAAGTGAATAGTTTCTATGATAAAGTAGAAGCAAATGACCCAGACGTTGATATGTATACAGCTGGATGGAATACTGGTTTTGACCCAGACCCAACAGGTTTGTACGGAGAAGATGCGAAGTTTAACTTTACACGTTTCGTAAGTAAAGAACAAACGGATATCTTCAATAAAATTAATTCAGAGGCTGCGTTTGATGATGCTAAAAATATTGAATTTTATAAAGAATGGCAAAAATATGTTCATGACCAAGCATATGTTTTCCCAACTTTAATTGGTGATCAAATAACAGCTGTAAATAAACGAGTGAAATATTATAGTACGGATATCGCTTCAAATAATCCGAAAAATTCAATTAATGAATTGGAATTAGTAGCAGATACTCCAGTCAAATAGTGTTTAGAAATTGACTTTTAATAAAGTAGTGAAGGACGCTTCCTAGTGAAGTTAGCCATTGTTGGCTAATACAAGATTACTACAGTTAAAAGTCTTTTTCTTTTTATAATTATACGAATTAACTATAACGTGAAATAAGAAAAAATTATTTTTTTGTAAAGTTCAATTAAACTGACTCTTTTTGAAACCATTTTTATGGAAAATATGAGGAAATAATTAAAAAATTCTTTATAAAATCATAGGAATTTTAAAAGAATCATGGTAAAATAAACATACGTTATTTTAAAAATGGAATTGTCATACAATTTGCATTTTCGGTTAAAAATACGTATAATATCAATAATATTTAAAGAAATGATTGAATTTGAAATAATGTATGACAGACATACGAGGGTTAGAATGTTAACCATTCGATTCAGACAAAGGAGGACGAAGATTTGGCTATCGATAAACCATTATTAGAAATCAACGATTTACATGTTGGATTTCGTATTAAAGATGATTTTTATGATGCAGTTGATGGTGTTTCATTATCATTAGAGAAAAATGAAATTTTAGCAATTGTAGGGGAATCTGGATGTGGTAAATCTACATTAGCAACAACTATTATGGGTTTACACAATAAATTAAACACAAAAATTACTGGGGACATTATTTATAATGATGTGAACTTAGTGAATTTAAATGAAACGTTATATAATAAAATTCGTGGAAATGACATTGGTATGATTTTCCAAGATCCATTGGCTTCATTAAACCCATTAATGACCATTGGTGCTCAAATTGATGAAGCATTATTATATCATACAGATTTAGATGAAAAACAACGTACAGAACGTGTATTAGAATTACTAGCACAAGTAGGGATTCCAAATCCACAACGTACATTTAAACAATATCCACATGAATTATCAGGTGGGATGCGTCAACGTGTTGTAATTGCGATTGCATTATCATGTAAACCGCCAATTATTATCGCTGACGAACCAACAACTGCGCTTGACGTAACCATTCAAGCACAAATCTTAGATTTATTAAATGAAATTCAAGCAGAAACACAATCAGGAATTATTTTAATTACGCACGACCTTGGGGTAGTTGCGGAAACTGCTGACCGTGTAGCCGTGATGTATGCTGGACAATTTGTTGAAATTGCTCCTGTAGAGGAATTATTTACAAATCCTAAACATCCATATACTCGTTCATTATTACAATCAATTCCTCAAGCTGGTTCAGAAGGACAAGAGTTACACGTAATTGAAGGTACAGTTCCTCCATTACCAAGCTTACCACGTACAGGATGCCGTTTTGCTCCTCGTATTCCATGGATTTCTGTAGAAGAACATGAAGAAAATCCAACATTACACGAAGTTGGCAAAGGCCATTTTGTTCGTTGTACATGTTATAAAAATTTCCATTTTGAAGGGGAGGAAGCATAATGGGTTTTGTTAGAATTGAAGACTTAAAAGTTCACTATCCAATTAGAAGTGGCTTCTTTAACCGAGTAACGGATCATGTTTACGCAGTTGATGGCGTTACATTGGAAATTGAAGAAGGAAAAACATATGGACTTGTAGGTGAATCAGGTTCTGGTAAATCAACAATTGGTAAAGCAATTATCGGTTTAGAGCCAGTTACAAGCGGTAAAGTATTATATGAAGGCCAAGATGTGACAAATAAAGCACGTCGTCGTACTTCTGATTACAACCGTAATGTACAAATGATTTTCCAAGATTCATTATCAAGTTTTAATCCTAAAAAACGTATTTTAGATATCGTTGCTGAACCATTACGTAACTTCGATCGTTTATCTCCAGAAGAAGAACGTCGTAAAGTTATTGAATTAATGGAAATCATCGGTTTATCAGAAGAAGCTTTATTAAAATACCCTCACCAATTCTCTGGTGGACAACGTCAACGTATTGGGGTAGCTCGTGCATTAGCAAGTAATCCACGTTTAATTATTGCCGATGAACCAGTATCTGCTTTGGACTTATCAGTACAAGCGCAAGTATTAAACTACATGAAACGTATTCAAGATGAATTTAACTTAAGTTATTTATTCATCTCTCATGACCTTGGTGTAGTAAAACACATGTGTGATGAGTTGTTCATTATGTATCGTGGGCGTTTCGTTGAAACAGGAAAAGCAAATGATATTTATGCAGATCCTCAACATATTTATACAAAACGTTTATTATCAGCAATTCCAGTTATTGACCCAGTAAACCGTGAAGCGAACAAACAACGTCGTATTGAGGCTGAGAAATTCTATCAAGAAAATCAAACAATGTACTATGACGAAAATGGTCGTGTATTCGATTTACAACAATTGTCAGATTCGCATTTTGTTGCGTTGAATCCGTCAGCAAAGGGAGGTAACTAGACTATGTGGAAAACTATATTACGTCGTGTGCTACTAATGTTGCCACAAATCTTAATTTTAAGTTTATTAGCATTCTTAATTGCTAAGATGATGCCAGGGGATCCATTTACAGGTTTAATTACTCCTGAAACAGATCCTAATACTATTGAAGCTTTACGTGTGAAAGCTGGTTTCTATGATCCATGGTATATTCAATATGTTCGTTGGATGGGGAAAGCATTACAAGGAGACTTTGGACAAAGTTATACTTATAAATATGCTGTTACTAAATTAATAGGTGAACGTATTGGTAATACAGTTTGGTTATCATTATTAACATTAATTTTAACGTATTTAATTGCATTACCTTTAGGGATGATTGCTGGACGTTATCAAAACTCATGGGCAGATAAGTTAATTGTTGTTTATAACTTCATTACGTATTCTATTCCAACATTCGTATTTGCCTTAATCCTATTATGGTTATTTGGTTATACATTAGGTTGGTTCCCAACTCGTGGTTCAGTTGATTCAGGTGTATCACCAGGCTCTATTGGTTATTTAATTAATCGATTCCACCACTTATTATTACCAGCATTAACAATGGCGATTTTATCAACAACTGGTACAGTTCAATATTTAAGAACTGGGGTAATTGATGCGAAGAGTCAAGATTATGTTCGTACAGCTCGTGCAAAAGGGGTTCCTGAAAAAGTAGTATTTAACCGTCACATTTTCCGTAACTCAATTTTACCAATCGCAGCATTCTTAGGATATGAATTCACAGGTTTAATCGGTGGTTCAGTATTTATTGAAAATATCTTCTCATATCCAGGAATGGGGAACTTATTTGTAAGTTCAATTTCATCTCGTGACTATTCTGTTATCTTAGCGTTGTTATTACTATTTGGTACAGCAACACTATTAGGAACATTATTATCTGATATTATTATGAGTATCGTTGACCCTAGGGTTCGCGTACAATAGAAAAGGAGGAGTAGCAAATGGCGCAAGATAAAAAAGATGTAACAAAAGAAAGCACCGTATCTACCCCACCTACTGGGTTCCAGGTTATTGTGCGAGAATTCTTAAAAGATAAAATTGCTCTTGCAGCATTAATTATCTTAACTTTAATTTTCTTATTTATTTACATTGGTCCGTTCTTCATTAATGAAGCAACTGCATTGAAAGTAAATATTTTACAACGTTATAAAGCACCAGGTGTGAACGGATATTTATTAGGTTCTGATGAAGGTGGTCGTGATGTATTCGCGATGTTAGTTATCGGGGCTCGTAACTCTGTAACAATTGGTTTTACAATTACAATTTTAACTTGTATTATCGGGATTATCGTTGGTTTGATTTCAGGATACTATGGTAAATGGGTTGATACTACATTAATGCGTATTGTTGACTTTATCATGATTTTACCTACATTAATGATTATCATCGTATTCGTAACAGTTATTCCAAACTATACATTATTCCACTTTATCTTAATTATGACATTGTTCTACTGGGTAGGTTCAGCTCGTTTATTCAGAACTCGTACGTTGCAAGAAGCTAGTTTAGATTATGTAAATGCATCTAAGACTTTAGGTTCAAGTGATTTACAAATTATGTTCCGCGAGATTTTACCTAACATTAGTTCGTTAATCATTGTTAACTTAATTTTACGTTTAGCAGGGAACATCGGTATTGAAACTGGTTTAACTTACCTAGGTTTCGGTTTACCATATACAACTCCTTCTTTAGGAACGTTAATTTCTGCAGCTAAAACGCAAGATATTATTGAAAATAAAATGTGGGTATGGTTACCTGCAACAATTTTAATCTTAGTAATGATGTTATGTATCAACTACATTGGACAAGCGTTCCAACGTGCAGCGGATGCTCGACAACGTCTAGGTTAATAACTAGAAAAAGACTTCTCTATTGAGAAGTCTTTTCTGTTTTATCGGGTATTTACGAGAGTGCGTAACTAATTAGACTTCTCTATATAGAAGTAAAGGACGGCAGAAAATCTTCAGTTTCATGTCTTAAGCTACTATGGGGAAGTCTTTTTTGTTTTACTTTTTGGTTGTATAAAAGTGTATTTTTTTGTAGAATAGAAGGGTTAATAATTTTAATGGAGGATTTATGAAAGAAAAATTTAACAAGTATAAACATTTAGTGAAGCCTTATGACATTATTATTGTAATTGCCTTATTTATTTTATCATTTTTACCAAATGTAATTTTTGCAGTACAACAGATGACGACTACAACTGAAGAAGCAAAGATTTATGCTGTTGTTACGATTAACGGTGAAGAAGTGCAACGATTTGAATTGAAAGAAGATACTCCACGAGAGGAATTTATTTATTTCCCAAGTGATGAGCAATATAATATTATTGAAGTAGATGGGACTAGAATTAGAGATAAGGAAGATAATAGTCCTGATCAAATTGCCGTTAAAACGGGTTGGATTTCAAGAGTGGGTCAAACGAGTATTTGTTTACCGCATGGGTTAATGATTGAGATTATTTCAACTCAGGATCCTACCGAAGAAACGGATACTATCATTCCCCTGTAAAGGATACGAATTAGACTTCCCTGTATAGTAGTATAGGACGCCAGCAAACCTTCGGTTTCATTGCATGCTACTGTGGGGAGTCTTTTTGTTTTTTAATAAATGGTAAAAACTTGGGCTATTATTTGTCAGTTAAATTCATTCGTGATAGGATAGATTTATACCTTACATGTCTATAAGGTATCCTATTAAAATTAAAAGAAATGAGAGAATTTTATGAGTGAACATCAATCATTAGAACCACAAAAAATTCCTTCTCGTCATGACAAAACAGAAAAAGAAATTGTTTCAAATGAAAAATGGTATAGAAAAATATGGAATCATCCATGGGTTCAAAAATTTAGAGAATTTTTGAAAAAGTACCATGTTATCAAATTATTCTTTACGATTTTTCTTACATTTACTGCCTTTTTCTTAATTTATTTAGTTTATGGAGCAAAAACTGCGGATGTTACTGGGTTAAGAGCAGGAATGATTCAAGAAACGGTTGTTTATGATGAAGAAGGTCAAGAAGCAGGTGCTTTAAATATCTCAAAAGCTGAGTATGTACCTTTGAATGAAATATCAACTTATATGAAAGATGCGGTATTATCAACAGAAGATAAACGATTTTATGAACATAAAGGATTTGATCCGATTGGGATTTTGCGTGCCTTTGCAGGAGTGATTATTCACCGAGGAAATATTGTCGGGGGAGGAAGTACATTAACGCAACAATTAGCAAAAAATACATTTTTAACTTTAGATCAAACTTTGATGCGTAAAGCAAAAGAATTATTTTTAAGTCTTGAAATTGAAAAACATTATACAAAAGATCAAATTTTTGAAATGTATTTAAATAATGCTTATTTTGGAAATGGAGCCTATGGTATTGAAAATGCAGCTCAACGTTATTTTGGAAAAAGTGCTGCAAACTTATCATTAAGTGAATCTGCAATTTTAGCGGGTGCTTTAAAGGCGCCAAGTTATTATAATCCAATTGACAATTATGATGCTACAATAAAAAGACGTGCAACTGTATTGAGCTTAATGGTGAATAACGGGAAAATTAGTGAGCAAGATGCAAATATTGCAGGAGAATCTGAAATTTCACTCGTTGATAATTATGTAGCTAACTCAAGATATCGTTATCCTTATTATTTTGATGCGGTAATTAATGAAATCACTCAAAATTATGGCATTAAGGAAGAGGATTTATTTAATAAAGGGTATCGCATTTATACTGGATTAAATCAAAAACTGCAAGCGGATATGGAAGAAACATTTGGAAATACACAATTATATCCTGCTTATGATGATGGAACAAAAGCCCAAGCGGCATCTATTGCAATGGAACCTCAAACAGGGAATGTTTTAGCAGTAGTTGGAGGAAGAATTGATGGTGCAGGAAAACATACATTTAGAGGGTTTAATCGTGCGACACAAATGAAAGTTCAACCTGGTTCAACATTTAAACCTTTAGCAGTCTATACTCTTGCGTTAGAAGAAGGATATGAACCTAATTCAACATTAATCGATGAAAAACGTTCGTATGGTC
>ERZ772999.278-NODE-278-length-33347-cov-5.060195_pt1 | contig 33347 bp, 34 predicted proteins | sample MGYA00511467_ERZ772999 | MGnify/ENA primary metagenome ERZ772999 (study PRJEB29015, sample SAMEA2738064) | human oral metagenome | biome: human oral; feature: human-associated habitat; material: saliva | place: China | collected 2218 ... | reverse complement strand
TTGCATTTTTTATTTTTACTAGCATTAACCATCGGGCTACCTCTCTCCTTTCGCCCACGCACTTTTACGTTAATATAAAACCTCTTATGTTTAACCTTATTTTATCATAATCACGACAAAATAAAGCCAGTTTATCTATTTTGAGTTAATTAAATCTTGTCGCTGCGAATAATATAAAACTGTATATTGCTGATAAAGCTCATTGTATTTTTTGATTTTATTCTTAAAATCTTCTCCTGGGTCAATTGTGTAGACTACAAATTTCAGTGGTGAATTTTTCCCGCCACAAATCTCCCTCGTCTCACCGTAAGCTAAAGCGCCAGGAATACTAATTTCTCTTACACCGCCAACTTTCATTCCGATCACGCCTTCCGACCAGCCAGCAATCAAGTTTGTTTTTCCTGCCTCATATTCTAGTGGACTCTTCAAGCTTTTTGGATTTTCAAAATTGTCAAATGATGAATCAAACACCGACTCGTCTGCGCACCAACCGATATAATAACCGTAGTAGCTCGAATCTTTCTTAATTTCCGGCCCATTACCAACCACAAGATCCTCTGTCTTTAACCCAGCATCATCCACCGCTTTAGCATTATAAGCTTTTGCCTTTGAGCGATATTTGCTTAAAGTTTCGTAGTGTTTTTTCGACAATTCTTCCGAATCTTTTGTAAGCTCTTCTTTTGCCGCGCTTAACTCTTTTTCCACTTTCGTCAGCTCTGCTGTTGCGCTTGCATTAGTCTTCTTTTGCTTTTCATTTGAAAGTACAATCAAGGCATACACCGCAACCGTTGAAAATAACATCAAAAATGCGATAATTCCTACCACAAGTCTAGTCTGCCAAGTGGTCTTAAGTTGTTTTTGCTCCATTTTACCTCCTTGAATCTGTCCTAAACGATTTCCGCGCCAAGCTCAGACATTTTCTGTTCTATTCTATTCATTATAGCAGAAATTTCCTCTGCCTCCAGCGTTTTTTCCGTGTTCGCAAATGATAAATGAAAACTTACATTTTTCGAAGTCTTATCCTCTCCTTGATAAATCGAGACCGGCACTACCTCGAAAATAATCTTATCCATCATCTCAAACACTTTAGTGATTTTCGCCTCCAACAGCCCATATTTAAATTCATCTTTCACTTTTACAGTCAGGTCTCGTTCCACATATGGGAATTTTGAAATTTTCAGCTTCAAGGCCACGGCTCGCTTCATTTTTACAATTTTATCCAAGTTTAATTCTAGCCCCGCCGCTTTTTTAATTTTGAATTTCTTCAACACTCTTGCCTTAATTTCACCAACTACGCCAACCGTTTCTCCAGCTAAAGTCACTTTAGCTGAACGAACTTTTTCAAAGTATGGCAGCTCTTCTAGTGTATTTTCCTCCAAACGAAAATCAATTTTCAGTTTCCTGCCTAGCTCCATCAACATCATTTTGGCAAAGTAAAAATCTTCTGTTGATAACACCGCTAAATGATTTTGCATTTCCGGCACCCGCTCATCCGTCAAACCTAAACTTTTTCGCGTCACTTGGTTGAATTCATATAGCGTAAATTCTTTGTGTCCTGCTCGTATATTTTCATACATTTTATCCATCAAAGATGGCGTAATCGATTGACGGAAACATTGCAGTTCTGGCGAAATTGAGTTCACAATTTCATACGAATCATCGTAGTTTTCCCCTACTTTGTCCTGCAAATCTTTCGACACGAACGAATAAGTCAGAACTTCATTACAACTCAAATTATCCGACAAAATTGCTCTCAGTTCGCGTTTCAACTCAAACATCGGATTTTTCCTCGCACCAACAAACGGTCTCAACGGTAGACTTTTTGGAATGTTGTCATATCCTTTTAGTCGCCCAATTTCCTCAATCACATCTTCTTTAATTTTCACATCAGTCCGCCATTCCGGCACCGTCACCCTAAGTCGTTCATCCGCTACTTCCACCAAAAATCCAACGTTTCTAAGCGTTGTCGCCATTTCTTCTGGAGTATATTTCGTTCCAAGCAAATTATTTACATCTGAACTTTCTAGTTCAATTTCGATCGACTCAGCACCCTCATATTCATCAGCAAAGCCACTAACTTCTTTCGCTTCAACTGACAATTTTTCCATACATTTAATTAACGCTGGTACCGTACCCGCCGCTGGCTGACCTTTCGTAAAGCGCGTGATTGCTTCCGAAAAAATGCCGTGCGCCATTTGCATTTTACGTTCATTATAAAGACTAAAAGTTGCCGACTCCAAAATAATTTTCGTGGTATTCGCATCAATTTCCGTCGCCGCGCCACCCATTGCTCCAGCCAACGCCACCGGCACACCATTCGAACAAATCACAATGTCCGACTCAATTAAATCAATTTCTTTTCCGCCAATCAATTCTAATTTTTCGCCCAACTTTGCCGCACGCACACTAATTTTACAAGTTTCTACTCCACCCACTTTTACAAATTTATCGTAATCAAACGCATGTAGTGGCTGACCCGTTAAAAGCATCGTTATATTTGTTGCATCAACAATTTTTGAAATTTTCTTCATGCCTGCTTTTGCTAAAAATACATCATCTAGCGTAAGATATTTTTCCGTTTCCGTAGCCGAATTTAAATTCGTTTTATTAGTCTCAAAAATCGCTGCCGAGTAGCGTGGACAAAGTTTTTTATCTTCCACTAAAACTTCAATTCGCTCTTTAGCGTTTAATTCCGTAAGTTCTACTGTCGTTTTATTTTCTGGCTCTTTAAAGCGAACTCCTAGAATTCCCGCTACTTCTCTCGCAAAACCAATCAGACCAAACGTATCCGGGCGATGTGTCAAAGATTTATTTTCAATATCTAAAATTACGTCGTTCAATCCGAACTTTTCCGCAAAATCATCGCCCGCCTTAGCAAAAGCCGGGTCAATTTCTACAATACCAGAATGGTCATCACCAAGATCAATTTCGTCTAACCCAGCCAGCATGCCGTTTGATTCATAGCCCCTTAATTTGCGCACCGATAACTCAAAATTTTCCGTACCATAAGTTTGCGGCACAATACAGCCCGGCGCAAACCAAACTGCCAACATTCCCGCATACACATTTGGCGCCCCACAAACCACCTGCACCAGTTCGCCCGCACCAGCATCAATCATACACAGATATAAGTGTGTTTCTGGAATATCCTCACACGTCACAACTTTGACAATTTTGATGCCTTTATATTTTTTTGCTAAATCAATCGTCCCCTCAACTTCAACCAATCTTGAGCCAATCAATTTCACTAATTCTTCAGTCGAAACTTCTGCTGGAATTTCAACTAATTTTTTAATCTCATTTAAAGATACTAACATTAAAACTCCTTTAGAAAATCTAATTTACCACTCTCGAAATATCTCACATCATCCAACAAGTATTTCATCATCACGAGCCTATCAATTCCACCGCCCCATGCAAAACCTTTATATTTTTCCGGGTCAATTCCCGCACTCTTCAGTACATTTGGATGAATCATGCCGCAACCTAAGAGCTCCAGCCAGCCGTCACCTTTTCCACCCAATGTTTTTGGTTTTTCTACTAGCAGCTCAAACGATGGCTCCGTAAATGGAAAGTATCCAGGCTGAGTTTTTACTCTCAAAGTTTCGCCGTAATATGTTTCAAAGAAATTCTTAAAAATGCCAAGTAATTCCCCCATTGTTGCCTTTTCCGCCACATAAATACCTTCGCATTGATAAAATGTGTGTTCGTGTGTCGCATCGACATCCTCATTGCGAAAAACTCGGCCAGGAATTACCACCGCAATTTGCTCACCCTTTTCTAACTGGTCTCGATGCGTCGTCAATACTCGGTTCTGCATCGCTGAAGTGTGCGCAATCGGAATAAAGCCTTCCTTGGTTCTAAAAGTATCATAGCCATCTCGCGCCGGATGCCCTTTTGAGAAGTTAAGCGAGTCAAACATATGAAATTCATCATCTAGCTGACGTGGCTCCACTACCTCAAACCCCATTGCTTGGTAAATATCCACGACATAATCAAGTTCTGTCATCAGTGGATGCTTCGAACCTTTTTTAAGGTTTAAAATCTTTGCATTTAAATCAGCCGGAGCCGTAATATCAAGTACCGTCACCACACTGTCTTCCGCTGCCTCTTCCGCCAGTCTAATTTTTTCTAAAATTGCCTGCTTCTTTTTATTCATTTCCACACCAAAAATTCGCTTCTCTTCCGGCGATAGCGTTTTGATTTTGGCATATTCCTGATTGAGCTTTTTCAGCTCATCTTTTAACTTCTCAATTTCCATTAGTTTCATTATACTCCACTCTCTTAAAATCACAAAATCTCTTATCACTTTCTTCCCCACTTTTTCATTCCTCGCCTCCGCTCTTTTCAAAATCGCCCATCCGTGGTATAATAAAGAATGTAACCAGTATGGTCCGGTAGCTCAGCTGGTTAGAGCACGAGCCTCTTAAGCTTGGTGTCGTGGGTTCAAGTCCCACCCGGCTCACCAACAGGGAAACCTGTGAAAAATCAGATTCTAGACGCAAAAACTAAAAGGTGATTTAATTTCGAGAATCACCATTTTTTATGCAAAAATGCTATATATTATATATGATGACACGATTGATATTCTTTTGTGGAGATTGGAGAGGAGAAAATGACTAAAAATATTGAAGTTGAATATAGTGGACCGTTATCTAATGAACAAGCGAAAAAAGTGAAGGCATTTTTTGACGAATATGGCGAGAAGGTTACAACTAAACATCGAGTTCTAATTGATTATTCTACTTTTCTTGGTGACGGTTTGAAGAATCGCAAAAAAGATATTCGCCTTCGTATAACAAATGGTGAGCCAGAGATTATCGTAAAGCTTGGCGACTGGACAAGTTCAAACCACCGTAAGGAACTCTCAGTTTTTACTGAACGCGGTAGTTTTGATACTCTGGTACAGATTTATGCTGCGCTTGGCTATAAAAAAGGTATGCTTTGCGAACGAATAACTGAAGTTTATAATTACGATGATATTGAATTCGCTATTGTTGAGGTTCCTGGTAATAGTTTTCATTTCGAGGCAGAAATAATGGCGGATGAAGGTGGTATTGAAGCTGCTAAGAGTCATATTCAAGAGGTTTGCGAGGAGTTAGGTTTGGAAATATTTACAGACGAAGGCTATATTGCATATATTGAGAAATTAAACAAAGAAGCAAACGAAATATTTGATTTTAATAATTATACTGAAAATTATTTCGAAGATAGATATCATTTTAGCAAAGAAAAAGCGATACACTAGACGTCGTAATACAGGATGATCTTAATTTTATGAAACAGTCTCAAAAAATACATCTACCAGTTATGGGTGTGGGGCCGGTCTATGTTGTTAGTATCGTAATTATCACTATGATTGCGATCTTGTTTGGACGAACAACTGGCAATATAGCAGACCAGTCAGCCTCACAAGTCCTCACCCTCACAGATGTCTTTCCTCCATGCACTCCGCTTTCAGTCTTTCTCGCCATCCTTGGCATACTCGTCATTTTGCTTGGTCTTATTATTTATATCCTTGCCATCAAAATCAAAATCACCAAAGCCATTAAAGAAAACAGACTTCTCACTACCGGCATCTACTCTATTGTGCGCAACCCGATCTACTCCGCCTGGCTTCTCCTTTGTACGGGCGCACTCCTCTGCTCCGGCTCGCTTCTCCTCGCACTTCTACTCTTCCTAATTTTCTGGGCCTATCTCACCATTCTTATGAAGCATACTGAGGAAAAATGGCTCACCAAACTCTATGGTGCCCCATATACTGAATATTGCAAGAAGGTTAATCGCTGTCTACCATGGTTTCCAAAAAAATAATCTAATCAAGATCAAGTTATCAGCAACTATCAACATGTTGGGCTAGCTTATTTTCATAATAATTAAAATCGCAAACCCCGCCATATCTCGCTTATGCTATAATAAGCTCAATGAACGAGCAACAAATTCAAGAACAACGTCGAGCAAATGAAGAGCAGGCCGCCTCTGCGCGAGCCATGACTCTGGGGCTGCCATATCTTGATACGCGCCCAATCGAAGAGACGTTGCCGCTACTTTTTAATCTAATCGACATCCAAAAGATGCACTCTGACTACATCTTGCCGCTTCAAAAAGGTGGTAATGGGGAACCATATCAGTTCATGGTCACAAGTCAGACTCCACGCAGCACTATCAAAGAGCTAAGTGAAAAGTTCAACGTCAACGGTGATGGCGTCGATTTCTTCCTAATCTCAAACAGTGCATACCAGGTGATGATGCTTCGTTATGATCCGCCAAAACAGGTCCATTATGATGACATTCGCATCGCCAGCGACGGTGATTCCGAAACTCTTGCCTCAGTTTCACAGACCCTCAACTCGGTCGGTACCGACAAAGTTTTCGACTTTCTTCTCGATCAGGCAGATAAGCTCGGCGCCTCTGATATCCACATCGAAAACCTCCGTGAATCCATTCGCATTCGTATGCGTGTCGATGGTATTCTTCACCCAGTCGCCAATCTTGAACGTGATCGCTATCGTGTCTTCATGGGCGAACTTGGTTCTCGCGCTGGTATTTCTTCTGCTGCCAAAACTCCACAATCTGGCCACATGCAAAAAGATATTTTCCGCAACGGTTCTTCGCACCTCTTGAATATTCGTGTCGAAACTGTGCCGACTATGTATGGCCAGGATGCTGTCATGCGTCTATTTAACTTTGATGAGTCTTTGCTTAATCTAAATCTCTTAGGTCTTTCTGATCGTGAACTTGCCGAGATCAATGAAGTAATTTCTCACCCTCGCGGTCTCGTTCTTATGGTTGGTCCTACTGGTTCCGGTAAGTCCACTACTCTCTACTCCATGATTAACGCACTTAATACTACTGATCGCAAAATCATCACCCTTGAGGATCCGATTGAATACGGCATTTCTGGTATTTCACAGATTCCGGTCAACACCACAGAAGGCGGTTCTTTTGCCGACGGCCTCCGCTCCATTCTCCGTCTTGATCCGGACGTCGTGATGGTTGGTGAGATTCGTGACGGCGACACTGCTAAAACTGCCATTCAGGCCTCCATTACCGGTCATCTCGTGCTAAGTTCCTTCCATGCCAACTCCACGGCGGCGGCTTTTTCTCGCATGATCGACCTCATCGGCACTAATCCAATTTTCTCTAGTTCCATCCGTATGGTGATGGCCCAGCGTCTTGTGCGTAGTCTTTCCGAAAATAAACGCGAATTCACCCCTGATGAAGCCACTCGTCAGTTTATCCTCTCCAAACTTGAAGGACTCTCTGAAGAAGTTATTACCGAACAGCTCGGCTTTACACTCGATCGAGATAATTTCACTCTATATGAACCAGTTCCGACTGGGCAGGATGATCCATTTGGTTACAAGGGGCGTAAGGTGATTATGGAACAACTTAATGTCACTGAGGATATTCAGAGATTCATTCGCGGCGATGTTGAAGATATAAACACTACTGCTATTGAAAAAGCTGCCAGAAAAGCTGGCCTGATTACCCTAGAGCAAAAAGGTATATTGGCCTGTCTTCGTGGCGAAACTACATTGGATGAAATATCAAGGGTGATATAAAGAGAGGAAGAAATGGATAATAATTTCGAAAAAACACAAAATCTAAACTCAGAAGATTCAGGTCAGCCAGACGCAAATGCATTGGATGCTGCTCCAGTAGGCACAGATCTGCAAGATACGGGTCCATCGACTGATCTCGCTGCTATGGATTTAAAACTAGACGATGTGGCTCGCGAAAATCGAGCAGTGTCTGAAAGTACTCCTACCAAAAGTACTTCAACAGCAAGCGTTCCTACAGAAAGTATTTCTACAGAAAGCATTCCTGCAGCAAACGTTCCAGTAGAAAATATTACCGCAGAGGGTATCTCCGCAGAAAGCTCGAATCCTGATGGTGCCATTGACTACCCTACCTATGATAATTCCACCTATGATAACTCTACATACGACAACTCTTCTGAACTCAAAAAGCACAAAAATCCTTGGCGCACCATTGGTATTATTGCCATCGTCACCTCTGTTATTCTTGTCATCCTGTTAGCCTTTATGTATTTTTATAGTAATCAGAAAATTGCCGAAGGTACTAAACAAATCAAGCAATATCAGCGTGATCTCACTAATAGTAAAACCGTGATTGCTGAATATGAAGCCGCCACACAGACCAAAGTAGTCGACCCTAATGATCAGTCAGAAGCCAAGACTGAAGACAAGGTTGACGACAAAAAATCTGACAAGCAAATTGTTAAATGGAATGATCTCAATATTAATTTTGCGCAACTCACCACTCTGATAGGCGATGATTATCGCATTACCGGTGGCCGCATTGTTACCAATGAAGATGGTACTAAAGTTGTTGCAAAAATCAGCGTTTCAAAGATGGAAAAAGTGGTTGATCCAAACGGTCTCGCCATGCCAAGATATGTCGACCACGGTATGGCCGGACAAACTAATGTCTATACTAGAAAACTCCCTAGCGGTTCCTGGCAATATGTTGGGGTTTATGGCGCCAATGGTATGGGTGTTATTCAATGTAAAGAAGTTTCCGAAGAAATGCGCGCCGCCGTCACCGTGCTTAATAAATACGAACCGGATGCAAACATGAAATATTCTTGCGTCACTTTTAAGAACAACAACCCTGCCGAGGGTACCGAAAGAACAGTCTTCTAGTCTCTCGAGGTTACCCCTTCCATTTTCTATAAAACTATGTTAAAATAGGTCAAGTTTTAAGTAATAAAAGGTAAAATATGAGTTTTCTAGTGTTGAAAAAAATTGGTGACGCCCAGAAAAAGAAAGCCATCGTTGATGTTCGCTCTGGTGATACCGTTAAGGTAACTCAGAAAATTAAGGAAGGCGAGAAATTCCGTCTTCAGGTTTTCGAAGGTGTCGTAATCCGTGTAGACCGCAAAGAGTCTCACACTGCACGCATCGTTGTGCGCAAAATTGCTTCTGGTATTGGTGTTGAGAAATCTTTCTTAATGCACAGCCCATTAGTTGAAAAAGTTGAAATCGTTAAGCGTGCTAAGGTTCGCCGCAATAATCTTTCATACCTCCGCAACCGTTCTGGTAAATCTGCCCGTCTCGTTGCTAAAGACTTTGATCGCGCCGCTGTAAATACTTTAGCTGAAGAAAACGAAGAAGCTGAAGCTCCAGCCGAAGCTGCTGAAAAAACTGAAGAAGTTGCAGCATAATCTAACTTAGAAAACTCTAAAATAGACCTTCTTTAAGGTCTATTTTTTAAAAGTAAAAATACACTCAAAGAAATCTTATTCCGTTAGCAAAAACCATTCATCTAGAACAAAATCACCACTTACGCTTGCCACTGCAAGGTAGGAAACTAAACTAGAAAAATCTGCATGTGTATTTAAAAATGCCTTCGCTGCAAACTCCATCTGCTTCCGTTTTTTCTTGTCTATAAAATCTAGTGGTTCACCATACTGTGCGTTCTTCCGATATTTTACCTCTGTAAAATAAATTCCGTTCGCCTTCTTCGAAATAATATCAATTTCATATTGTTTAGTCTTAAAATTTCTGAACAAAATTTCATGCCCCTCAGCCGCGAGATATTTTGTTGCCACCTCCTCGCCATGACTTCCGATCTCTGAGGTTGTCAGATTATCTCTTGATCCTAGAACAGAATCCGGGTCTGGGTCCGGGTTAGAGTCCGGATCTGGTTGGTCAATTTTTCCGTCTCCAGTAATTTTAGAGTTCTCAGCCAGGGCGCCAGTTCTTAGCCAGATTTCTTGTACTGGACGAAAAGATTTGCGATGCTCTGGTGTTAGTCCGAGTTCTTCCATCATTCTTTGATGTAGCCCGGTCCCATATCCCACATGTTTCTCAAATCCATAACCAGGATATTTTTTCGCTAGGCTTATCATATAGCGATCTCGTTCTACTTTTGCAATAATGCTGGCCGCAGAAATTTCTTTTACCAGTAAATCTCCTTTCTTCAAAGTAGAGACATACTTTTCAAGTGGCGTTCCTGCTAAAAAGTTCATCGTCCCGTCGATGATGATCTCTGAAAAAGGCACCTTCGTTTCTTGAATTTGCTTCACCGCTCGCCGACACGCTAGTTTCAGGCTTTCGGAAATCCCTATCTCGTCGATCTCAGCACTACTCACCCAACCAGTTGCCGAAGCCAGCGCCCCCTGTTTAATTTTGTCATATAAGGCATCACGTCTGGTGGCTGTGAGTTTCTTCGAGTCGGTTAGTTGAAAATACCAATCATATTCTTCTGGATTATTCTTAGTAACCTCCATACTCGGCAAAATACAGGCACCGATCACTAATGGGCCTGCATATGGTCCGCGTCCCACCTCGTCGATTCCTAAAATCACTAAAACCTCCTCAAGAAATACTAGTCAAATAATTAAAACTATAGTATTTCTGCAAAAATCAAACTCTTATTTCGACACGTTAAAACGGAATTCTACAATGTCGCCATCCTGCATAATGTAGGTCTTCCCAACTGTGGCAAGTTTTCCTGCGGCCTTCACGGCAGCCTCGGACCCGAGCGCCACTAAATCGTCATATTTCATTACTTCCGCGGCAATAAATCCACGCTCAAAATCGGTATGAATCGTGCCAGCTGCCTCTGGTGCAGTCGCGCCTTTTTTGATCGTCCAGGCACGCACCTCTTTTTTGCCAGCCGTTAAGAAAGATTGTAAACCTAAAGTATCGTAAGCTGCCTTCACGAGCTCACCCAAAGCATCTTCTTCCACGCCATAACTCTTCAAAAATTCCATCTTCTCATCCAGGCTCATGCCAGTCATCTCTTCTTCGAGTTTTGCATTCACAAACACTGCACGCGCCGGCTTCACGAGATTTCGAAGTTCATTTTTTAAAGCCTCGTTCGTCAACTCGTTCTCGTCCACATTAAACATATAAATCACTGGCTTTTCTGTCAAATATGGAATTTTTTCCTCATTCGCATCTTTGTTTTTCTTACGTTTTGCCTCAACTTTTTCACGCGTCTCAAAATCCGCAAGTTCCAGCTCGGTTTGAATAATTTCAATATCCGCCTTTGGATCAACAGCTGCAGGTGTGTTTGCATTTACAGAAACGTGCATAATATCGTCATTTTTAAAAACACGCACCACGTGGCAAATAATCTGACATTCTCGAATATGGGCTAAGAATTTATTACCAAGACCTTCACCTTTTGAGGCGCCTTCGACTAGTCCAGCAATATCCACAAACTCCACGGTCGCCGGAATTTTCTTCTCGGCCGCATACATTTTTTCAAGTACATCCAGTCGCTCGTCCGGCACTGGTACGATTCCTACGTTCGGCTCGATCGTTGCAAAAGGATAATTCGCCGCCAAAGCATGCGCATTTGTCAATGCGTTAAATAATGTCGATTTCCCCACATTCGGTAATCCCACAATTCCAATTTTTAGATTCAAAGCAAGTCTCCAATCTTATTTATCTCTGTTAATTATATCACGATTTTCTCTTATTCAGAGCCTCCATTGACACATATATCACTTCTTCCGGGTGCGGGTTTAATCCTCCTAAAGTGAATATTGGTTCTCTTGTGAAGATTAATTATTTTGCTATTTTATAAAAATCAATTGCCGGCGAAAGTAGAGAATCGTCGGTTATTTCTGGCTTCTTTTTTGTAAAACAAACCTTAGATAGTTCCATCGCCAACAGGTCCATATCTTTGATTTTTGAGGTAAAATTATTTTTCTGTTCAATCTTAATAATCGCCTCGTTTATTTTAGATGTATTTATTAGAGAATCGCGTGACAATTCCTTAAAGATATTAGAAATTCTTATTTCTGGAGTATCAAGTATCCATTTAGCCACATTCCCATCAATACTCACATCGAGCTTATAATTTGAATCCTCAAAGCCATGCTTTTTTATGGCGTCGGTAAAAGAAAAAAAGAATATATACATATGTATATGAGTATAGTTAGCGAAGCTAGAATACGAATAAATTTTCATAACAAATTGCTTAAATTGTAACATAAATTATAGTAATACACGGCCTCAACTTAGTAAAAAACTAATTGACATTACTATAAAAAATGATACCATTAAGAAAGAGATAAATTTCTCGAATTTCTGTAGAGAGGGGGTGTCAAATGTGGCAAGGCAGAAAGGACTAAATAAAAATAGGAATCACCATGACGATCTATCACAGTCTGGAAAAGGCTACTCGAGATATGATAGTCATAAGAGTCCTACTATCAGTGATTTAACTGCACCAGTACATAGCGGAAAACAAAGTAGCTATGGACAGGGTAAGCACAGCAAGGGTGGAAAACCCAAGCAGAATCACTGGTAGAAAACAGCACCTTAGCCCTGGAGTAATCCAGGGCATTTTTAATTGAATACAATACTATGTACATAAAACAAGAAGTGATATTTAGTATATGATATAATTTTTTTATTAAAATAGGTGTAGTAAAATGACTATAGAATCTTTATCATCATATAATAATGGCGAAAACATGGAGAAAAAATTAGATCCACGTGTTGAGTCACTAGCTATCCCATTGGCAAGAGATTATGCAGAGAAGAACTATCCAAAAATGGAAGATGGAACTTTTTAACCAGCATGGCGCGGCGTAAATGGCGAAAAATCGCTAAAGAATAAATCACCAGAGGATTTGATGGCAGAGGGGTATAGCGAGCTCGCTGCACATAAATCTGTAATTGACATTGCGAACGAATCGTATGCTAATTATTCAGATTATTGGAAGGAACAAAATCGTGGGGGAGCAGAGTATCTCATCGGCTTAATGGATGAGCGTGGCGCCGATTCTTTACTTAGTCTAAATCTTGACGATGAAGAGACTCGCAATGAATATGGCAGCTTAATCCATGAAAATTGGATTTCTCGCAATGAATGGGTTAATGATCCAAATTATGGTGACCCAAAGTTGGCATGTAGTTTTTCTGAGCTATCACCAGAGGAGCAGCAAAAAGATATTGATCAGCTTGGTGTCTTGCAAAAATGGATTAGCGATCAAAAGTAAAAAAACTATATAGGAGCTGGCAAGAAAACTATAAGGGCTTTTGAAGTTATTTTTGGATTCAACTATTAGTTCATGATAGCATATAGATATGCATCAAGAAGAACTACTTAGCAAAAAGCGCGCCCTTGAGTTGTATGAAATCGGAAAAAATATGGATCTTGAGATAGGTACAACCGTAGGCCTTCAGCAGATTCATCAATATTTATTTCAGGATATTTTTGATTTTGCAGGACAAATTCGCACCGTGAATATTGCGAAAGGGAATATGCGCTTTGCTCCAGTTCTCTTTCTCGAACAAAACCTAAAAACCATCGACACTCTTCCGGAAGCAACTTTTGAAGAAATTATCACAAAATATGTTGAGATGAATATTGCTCATCCATTCCGCGAGGGGAATGGTCGCGCGACACGTATTTGGTTAGACCAAATTCTCAAAAAATCTCTCAAAAAATGTGTCGATTGGTCCAAGGTTGATAAATCTGAATATCTTTCCGCAATGGAACGCTCTCCAGTGAATCAACTTGAAATTCAGGAATTACTCCGTCACAATCTTACCGACCAAATTGAAGACCGTGAGGTCTATATGAAGGGCATTCAGGCTTCATATCAGTATGAAGATATGGACGATTATGACGTTCACACATTGTAGTCTTGAAATATGTAATCTGCAGGAAGGCTAAAGTCGCGGGCTTAAGTTTAGTACGTTCTCTGCTCAGGGCAGCTCGCAAGGATTTGCGACATTGCATTTTTCTCAGCCTCCGTCACCCAAAGCCCGTATTTGAATTTCACTGAAATCTGCCTCGCCACATATTGGCAGCGAAAACTCTTATTGTGTGGTAGCCAGGTTGCCGCATCGCCGTCAGATTTCTGTTGATTTGCCGCCGCCTGCACTGCTATCAAGTTCAAAGGATCCGTGGCAATCTGGTATCTCACCTCGCTCGTTTTGTATTGCGCACCCTTTTGCCAGGCGTCAGAAAGTGCCACCACGTGATCAATTTGTACACCTTTTGAGATTTCTTTGCGTGTGTGAAATTCCATCACCTCACCGGTGTAAGGCTCGTAAAATTTCCCAGCGATCACATTGCATTTCTCGTCGGTCACCGCTGTTTCGCCAAAATCTCGCTTCAAAATTCGTTGTCTTAAATTGCATCCATCAATATCTGGCCAGCCGTTATAGAACTCGGTGCGTTTATAGCCAGTTTTTGGTGCTCTGCCTTTCACTTCTAGTTTCGCTAAAACCTCACTAGCTAAAGGAGTATTCTCTGCAGTGTCACTATTCTCTGCAGTATCACTATTCTTTACCTCGTTTGCTGTCTCACTTGCTCCGGCAGACACACTCTCAGGCTGTATTTTATTTTGGTAATTATTCGGATTCGCCAGAACCGTTAAAGCTACAAGCCCGCTGCAAATCAGTGCAGTAATCGCTCGTCTTTTTTTGTGAATCGTATTTAGGCTCATTTAATTTCTTTCTTTTATCTTAAAAATAATTGTCTTTGTAAAATATTTCGGCTAACTCATTAAAGCTTAGTCGCTGATTTTGATTATGTCGTCAAGCGTGCATTCCGCTGATTTCTCGAGCATGTTTTACGACAGACATTAGGTCCTGATCCTGATCAAAATCTGTCTCCGGCAATTCTCCGGCAATCATTGAAATCAATTTCTTGAAACTTATCACCCCAGTCACTCGGCCGTGGTCATCCACTACCACAAAGAAATGGCAACTCGTGCGTGCAAAAGCCGCCAGTGCTTCTTTCAAAGTGTAATTTTCACTCATATAGTAAACGTTTTTGTCAAGAAAAGCAGAAGCGCGATCGGTTTCTTTGACACTTAGACTAAACAAAGTTCTCGTGTGGATCCAGCCCACAATTTCACCACGCGACCCCACAACAGGGAAGTGAGTTAAGCCAGATTTATAAAGCCTCGACAAAGTGAGCGGCCCCATAAAATCATTTTCGTGGATGATAATCACCTCTTCTTTTGGCGTCATCACTTCTTTTACAAGTTTAGCGTCAAAAGACATTGCCGCACCAATCGTCTGTTTCTGCTCTCTTGTGAGGACGTCTTCAGGGAGCTTCTTGATCAACCAAACCAAATCTTCAGGCGTTTCAGGATAGAAAATCTCTGGCAGCTGTGCGCTAGTTTTATAGCTATTCTTCTTATCTTCGCTCCCATGAATGTTCATTACGCTGTGTTCGGCCATATTGTGTATAGGTCCAAATTCAGCCTCTTTTTCCTTTTCGGACTCTTCACTAGCGGCAGGCCCCTCGCCAGAAATCTCATCCATTGTCGCTTCATGTCTCACTAGATTTGATGCTTCTTTTTCATCAGTAAAAATATTGCGGTCCATCGGCCCCACAAAATCCGAGTCCTCTTCAATAGTTTTCTTAACAAATATTTTCGAAATCACACTAGAAAGTTTAGCAAAAAAATCCCGCATCCCTTTTTTAAAATTCTCAAAAAAGCCTTTTTTCTCCTCGCCAAAAATTCCTGATGGCTGATTGAGATCCGCATTTTGCTCGTCCATTATTTACCTCCGTTTTTTGTCGCACCGCCCACAAACACGCTAAAATATGCTAATATCTATATTATACAAAAAATTATGGAAATAATCGAGATTTCCTAGGAGGTTTATGAGAAAATTGCCTATCATTGCCATTAGCGCATTAGTAATTGCTTTTCTTTCTTTATGTTTTTATTCTTTCAACCAAAACCAGGCCTACGATCAGTGGATTGCTAGCCTCGATCGCTCAAAATATATCGAGAAGGATGAGCGTAACGGCAATATCGGCGACAATTTTGAAGTCACCAAGGACGCAAAGGTGATGATTATTGAATATGCGGATTATCAATGTCCTGGTTGTGCCACCACCTTTCCATTTCTCTCTGATGTAGTTAAGGAATATAAGGGTAAGGTAGGCCTCATCTTCCGCAGCTTCATTTTGAGTTACCACAAAAACGGTACCGCCGCCGCTTACGCTGCTAACGCCGCCGCTCTCCAGGGATACTGGCAGCCTTTTGCCGCACTTCTTTTTAAGAACCAATCTGAATGGGAAGACCTTAATGCTGATAAACGTGATCAAAAATTCAAGACTTATTTCGAGGAAGCTTCTGGTAAGAAGGGCAACACTGAACAGTTCTTTAAAGATATGAACAGTGAAGCTGTTAAGAAAAAAGTTAAATCCGACATGGCGGTCGCTAGGCTTGTCAAGATCTCTGAAACCCCAACTATTTTTGTAAATGGTCAGAAATTCTCCACCAATTCTGTCAATGAGGCTGATTTTAAAAAGAATCTCAAAAACCTGATTGATGAAGAGTTGAAGAAAAATGAGCAAAAATAAAACTCCAAAAATTGATTTTGTTGTCACCTGGGTTGATGGCAGTGATGAGGAATGGCTCACTGAGAAGCGAGCCTTCGCCGAAGGTCATTCTTTTATCGAAAAACCATCCTCGACTTCAAAGCGAGCCTTTGCCGAAAATCAGCCTTCTACCAAAAATCAGCCTTCAATCGTAGGCCGGCCTTCTCTCGAAAAACCCAGATTTGACTCAAGCGATCTGCGTTTTCGCAACGATTTTGATTTTCTCAAGTATTGGTTTCGTGGCGTTGAAAAATTCGCCCCATGGGTTAATCGCATCTTCTTCGTCACGGCCGGACATCTTCCAGACTGGCTAAATCCCGACCATCCGAAACTGAAAATTATTCACCACAGTGATTTTATTCCCAAGGAATTTTTACCAACCTTCAATTCTCACACCATCGAAAATAATCTCCATAGAATCAAAGAGCTTTCGGAAAACTTCGTCTATTTTAACGATGATTTTTATCTTCTAAGGAAAACTCGCTCTGAAGATTTCTTCAAAGAATGGCAATATCAGGGAAAAACTCAGCTGCTTCCACGAGCTTTCTTCGCTGAAAACATCCTCATAAATAATCCGTCTCGTGATATATTTCCATATATTCAGATGAATAATATGGCGCTGGTGAACCAGGATTACGACAAGCGTAGTTTCTACAAGCTCCATAAATCCAAGGCATATAATATCAAATATGGTATATTTAACCTAAGAAATTTTCTCCTCAAACCATGGCGCGAATTCTCACTTCTCTATGATCCACATTGTGCGATCTCTTATAAAAAATCAACATTTGAGACTGTCTGGAAAAAACATGAAGAGATTTTGAAAGAAACTTCATTACATCATTTCCGCTCGGACTGCGATGTCTCGCATTTAATCTTTTACTACACGCAACTACTTGATGGTAAGTTTATTCCGAGAAGCGCCAATTTTTCACATCACACCATGCTAAGTAAAGATGAAAAACAAAACCTACAAATCATCCGCATGATTGAGTCTCAAAAATATCACGTCCTTTGTATTAATGATGGGGAGGTGAAAGACCCCGTAGAAACCAGGGTCGCCCTCACCGCCGCATTTAATAAAATTCTCCCCGAAAAAAGCATATTCGAGAAGTAACACTACTCTAACCCCTCAAGGCATTGCACTTGAGAGGTTAGTTTAGGGAGCAACATTGACGTAATGCACAAAATATTGTATAATATATATGTTGCTATCTGCAAGGTACTTTAAAACTCATGCTTGCAGACAAATTGTTCTCGAAAGGGGAAGAAAATGAAGAACCTGAATGTCACGAAGGAAGTTGTCAATCGTTTTGCTGAGGCGGCTGAGACCATTATCGTCGCAAAGTCTAAGCTCAGCAAAGAGCTGACCAGATTCATCCAGGATCACCGATCCATGATTGAGGCCGACACAAGGGAGCAGAATCCTTGCGCAGTTGGGAATCTGATGGTTGCTATTGAGCGTGTTGAGTCCCATCAGTCAAAACTTGACCGTCTTGTTGTCATTTCGTCAAATAAGGACGGGGTGTATAAGATCACAATTCCGAACACCAACGAGAGCTTGAATGCTCAGATTGAATATATTGACGGCACCTTCAGGAGGTTTCTTGAGGAATACGAGCCGTATATTTATTTGGCTGGAGTTTTGTTCACTCAACATATGGTAGCTAAGCTCTTCAAGGAGAAGATCGAAAAATCTCCGGAATGGCAAAGACGGCTGGACGACCTCTATTCTGAAATCACTCAGGCTACATTTGACTTGGTTAATTTATCGAGTGAATACAGGTTCAGTATTGAACCTCTTGACCGGAGTGTCAACCTCTGCGTGAAGGTAGAAGAATTGGATATCTTGACACCTAGGAGCGACAGATATTTAACAATATCCCAGGCGAAAAAGATGGCGTTCACCGATCTACTGCTGCAGTACCTTTCGCGCTTCGCATGAGTTTCAAGGAAGAGGGAGATTTTTCTCCCTCTTTTGCTTTTTCTACTTTACTGCTACCTCTTCTACTACTCTAACCCCTCAAGCGCAACACCTTGAGATGTTAATTCAGGGCGATATTTGACAAAACACAAGCACAATGGTATAATATAACCGTCACTTGCATGAGTGATGCACCTTAAAACACTCATGCTAACTCACCGTCACATTCGTGACGACCATTTTCTCAAAGGAGGGAAATATGGGAAAGGTTACACGTTCTAAGGCAGCACGGAAGGCATATGAGTCGAGAGTACAGCTGTTTCTCAGCTTGGTCACTCTCAACAATAAGCGCCTCGCGGACAACAGTATCGAGATTCTGAGCGGTATGCAGACCTTCTATAAGGATGTATACTTCAGCCTTGCAACCTGTGGTTGCACGGAAACTCGACTTGCTATTGATCCGCAAGATTCGTCCGAGCAGCCCGATCGCTTCGAGCAGCTCGAACAGAAGCTCATTGAGCTTCGTCGCTCGCTGGGATCATTGAGAGACTGGAGACGGACTCTCAACTTAGTCGGCAACAACTATGAACCCCCGCGAACCGTGGCTGAATTCAGCCGCATGTCTGAGATATACGGCAGTTTCCTGAAGTACGAAAAGGAAACCTGCAAGATTGTCTCCGACATCTGGAACCTGGTTCAGGTGCTCGATGCGTCCAGCCTGATCGACCATGACGACTATTCTACTTACATGTCAAATCTTTATGAGAAAATCGAGGGTGGTTTTGACATCCGCAACGATTTCTCTAAATATGACTTGTATGTAGCATTAAAATCGCTGGCCGAAAAAGGCAGTTGCAAGGCAACCTATCTTTGTGAAGGGCTTGAAATAGCCTCTCGCAGACCGGTTACGCCGCGCGCGCTGATTGAACGAGTTGGCTATGCCTTTAGGACAGCCTAATGTTCAAGACGATTCGAGTCGCATGAGTTCCAAGGAAGGAGGAGTTTTTACTCCTCCTTTTTCTATGGAAAATTATATTCGCAATAGAAAGCCGTGAGCATAAAATCAGGTATCACCAACCTCAGCAAAAACTGTAACTTTCAAATCAGGTATCACGTCAGAATAGACATTCTCACCACCCCTGTATAGCATTGACAATATATGAATACGTTATATAATATCAACGTTGCTAATTGCAAGGTTCTTTAAAACCCACAGGAAAACCTTGCAAAAAACTTATTCATAGAAAAGGGGAAAACATGGATAACGCAGTTAAGGCAATGGGAATGGAAGTTGAGCGCAACTTCTTCACTACTGTAAACACACTTCTGCACGAGAAGCTTGTCTTCGCGGAAACGATGATCAGGCATCTGCGCTTCATCGGCGAACTGGTTGATGAGAAGGAGGCCTCGATCCTGGGTGTCACCTATGGCAAGGAGACCATCTACATCAAGTCAATCGTCACTGACGAGGCAAACGTCGGATCGGAGCCTGACAGCAACGAGGAATCCACCTTCGTTAAGGCCCAGATTGGTAATTTGGACTTTGAAGGTGTCCCCTCTGTCGAGAAGCTCTTCTTTGACGAGTGCTATGGGCGGATTTACAAGCTCTATGTATCTCTCTGCGAGATGCCGGAAGTCAAGATGATCGAATTTTGCGCCAAGCATCCGAACATTGAGGTGGCCGAGGCAATTCAGCAGATGTTCTGCAGTTTCTGCGACAAAGAAAAGGAGCTTGTTGCTGCATATGGCAAGCTGATCCATAATCCGGAAATCTTCGAGTTTACCTATAAGTTCGAATATCTTGCGAGCTTGAGGTTCTCTGAAGGAGACAACAGCTATGAGTCTTTCATCTTCAGTAACGAGCTCCGCAAGATCGACAGAATCAAGAAGATCTTTCTGGATGACTTACTCTTGTTGGAGGAAAACAGCAAGACTTTTCTGGATGACTTGCTCTCGGTGGATGAAGACAACAAGACGGTTGCAGGCTCGAGCATGAAGTCGCTTGTCTACCTCTATGGTATTTATTACCGTAAGGTGGCAAAGGCCTGTGATATGAGTAGTGAGGAAGACATAATCTTTACGCCGTCGTATCGCAACCTGCTCAGTCGTCTTGAAAAAGATGGCACTCTTGCTATGTGGATGAAGCAGGTCAGATAAGAACCAACATTTCCTGTGGATGAAACAGGTCAGATAACTATCAGCATTTCCTGTGGGTGGAAGAGGGAGATTTTCTCCCTCTTTTTCATGCGAGTTTTAATGTTGACAATAAACCAATCCATTATATAATATACAAGTTGCAACCGCAAAGACCTTTAAAACTCACAGGGAAGGACACTAGCGGAAGACTATTTTCTAAGGGGGAAACATGAACAACAATGTAAATCGTAAAATGGACATTAGAAACTTTGTACAGAAGATTGGCGAGAATCATTTCGGGGGCATCAATAAGCTTCTGAAAGCCAAGTTGGACTTCATGGAGGAGGTAATCAGTCTTCTGCAGTTGGTCAGAATCACCGTCGCGGAAAGTGAGGCAAATCCCAAGCTTGCAGCTATCTATACTAAGGAGGCTGCTCATATCTGCTCGACTACGACCGCTGGGAAGTCTAAGACTCTGTCGGAAGTTAAGCAATATTTTGATGATGATTATGACGAGATTTTTAAGCTCTTTGTTGCCATCCGCAAGATGCCTGAGCTCGACCTAATCGAATATTACAATCGGAACGAGCCAGATATGGAGGCGGCCGGCGTGGTGCAAGAAGCATTTTCTCACTTTTGCAAAAAGGAAAGAGTTTTTATCAGCGTCTGCAGTAACCTGTTATTTGATAGGGGTATTTTGCCAATTCTGACCAGAGTAGCGAATGTGCTACAGTCACAAAGTGATTGTGAAAACGCTAAGTCAAGAATGCAGGCTACCGGTGAAGTGAAGATGAGTATTGATAAAGAACTTCGTATTAGGTCGCGCAAAATCAACGACCTCAGGAAGGAGTTCGGGAAGCACTTGGGTGAAGCAGAAGATTTTGCCAACAATCCCGAGAACCGAGACGCAGTGTACTACGTTTATTTCTGCTACTTCAATCCTGGCAAAAAGATTCTCGAATCGTGCTCCACAAGTGATGAAATGGGTACTTTATTTCCGCCAAGAACTGGAAGACTAGATTTTGATTTTTCCAACCTGTGAGTAGAGAGGGAGATTTTCTCCCTCTTTTTCATGCTTATCCTTGTTCTCCTCGTTAAATATGATTTAATATAAGTGTTGCTATCTGCAAGGTAATTTAAAACTTATGGAACCTTGCAGTTTTCTTATGAAAGGGGGCAGAGATGAACGAGAACAATGCAACTGTGATGTACGAGAAGCGCTTTTTTAAGACCATTGGCAAAATCGTCAAGAAGAAGGTGGAGCTGGTCGGCAATTTCGTCAGTGCGCTTCAGGCGGTCAAGTGTCAGATTCCGCTGGTGGTCATGATGGGGAGCAAAGACGAGGCTTTCGATATTGAGCGCAGTCTCAATGCGATGCTTGGCGCCCATCAGAACTTTAAGTCAATGCCGGAAATCAAGCTGTTAAAAAGCTATAGCAAGTCTCCAAATATCTCGGCCGGCGACTGTGTCACCACCTCTTTTGTTCATTTTACAAATGAGGAGAGTGAGTTCTTCAACTTTGTGGTCGAGCTTTTGAATATGCCGCTTTTTCTGGAGAACTACCGCCAGTATTGTTCACAGAATCAGAAAGAGGCTAGAAAGCTGTTATTTGATGTTTACTCGGAGATTGGTCAGTTTTACAAGGAATTTGAGGAGTACGCGGAGAGTCTGGAGGAGGGGATTCGTCTGCCGGGAGTTGGCTTTGAAATTGATCGCCATCTCTATTTAAATTCCAAGCGGATTATCGATGCCTGCAAGGCCAGTGATGAAGTCGACGTAATTCGGCGCGCCAATGGCGAGATCGGACCTGATTGTGCCTATGTCGTCCGAGTTAGAAATGGTGCTAGTCAGGCTATAGAGATTGACGAGGCGCTGGCAGATGATCTGTTTGCGGCTGAGGAAAATCTCGATGCCGACGACCCCAGATTCGAAGGGAACAGCGAAGAACTCGAAGACGAGGACGAAGACGAAGATTGTGAAGACGGCGACGAAGAAGACGATGATGACGATGCCGGTGGAAGCAATGGCGGTGGACCTGGCAATAGTAGTGCTGGCGGAAATAATGCTGGCGGCAATAACGCTGGCGGTCCCGGCGGCAATAACGCTGGCGGTCCCGGCCGCAACAACGGCAAATCTGGCGGCAATAACGCTGGCGGTAATCCGAATGGCAAATCTGGCAAGTAATTCCATAAGTCTCAAGAGGGAGCAAGACTCCCTCTTTTTCATTTATATCCACTACCACAGTAAATTGACAAAATGTCAAAAATAAGGTATGATAGGTAGAAGTTATTTGAGAGATAAAGGCGAAAAAGGTGAGTAAAGAAGTACAGAAAAAACCAATCATTGTTGCCCAGATTATGGGTAAATGGGTTGGTGGTGGTGTCGAGTCAGTTATTATGAACTATTATCGTCATCTCGATCACTCAAAGATTCAGTTTGATTTTATTTGCGACGAAGATTCCACCCGTATCCCGTATGATGAAATTAAAAAGCTCGGCGGCCGAGTTTTTCTTGTTCCAAGATACCAGAATCTTCCAAAATATTTAAAGGCCTTAGAGAAGTTATTTAAGGAAAATCAATATCGCATTGTTCATTCGAACATTAATACTCTCTCTGTTTTTCCATTATATGCCGCCAAGAAAGCTTGCGTGCCAATCCGTATTTCGCACAGCCACTCGACCAGTAATCCAAAAGAATGGAAGCGTAATTTAATTAAGAATATTCTGCGCCCGTTTAGCAAGCGTTATGCTACGGATTATTTTGCTTGCTCGGAACTTGCAGGCCGCTATCTTTTTGGTAATAAAACTTTCAATCGCGGTGAAGTAAAAATTATTCATAATGCTATTGATATTGATAAATTTAAATTCGATGAAGTGGCTCGCAAAAAACTTCGCAAGGAATTGGGAATCAAAGATAGTACAATCGTGATCGGCCATGTTGGTCGTTTCGTTCAGCAGAAGAATCATACTTTTCTAGTCGATGTTTTTAATGAGTATCATAAGAAGAATCCAGATTCAAAACTTTTGCTTGTCGGTTCTGGTCCGCTTGAAGATGAAATTAAAAAGAAAGTTGAAAGATTAGGCTTTAAAGACTCTGTGCTTTTTCTCGGCCAACGTGATGATATTAATAAGCTATATTCAGTAATGGATATATTTTGCCTACCGAGCTTATACGAAGGCTTGCCAGTTGTCGGTGTCGAGGCGCAAGCTGCTGGTCTTCTATGTGAACTATCGGATGATATGACAAAAGAAATAAAAGTGCTTAGCACTACGAGGTTTATATCATTAGAAATAACACCAGAAGAATGGGCTAAGACTATTCTTGAAGATTACAGCAAGTTTAAAAGGCATAATACAGCAGAAGAAATAACAGGGAAATATTTTAATATCAAGAAAGAAGCGCCAAAATTAGAAGATAATATAATATTTTATTAAAGGGGAGTTTTATGGTGAAGAAGATTACAATAACAAACGCTTATACATGGCACAACAAGGGAGATGCGGGAATTTTACTCGCAACAATTGATACTTTAAAAAAGATATATAAAGATATTGAATTTACTATTTTATCATTCACTCCTGAAATTGACAGAAAGCACTATTGTGAGGATAAGAGCATAAAAAATGTATATAGTAATATTTTAAATCCGCATCCATATAAAAAAGGCAAATTAGGAAAAATTATTGCTGTTATTAAACTGTTTTTGAAAATGATTGGAATTCAATTTGGATTAACCTTTTTTAAAAAGAAAACAATAGAAAAACATGAAAGTCTAAAAGCAATTCAAGATTCAGATATGGTAATTGTATGTGGTGGTGGCTTTCTTGGTGGTAAGAAATTTGATAGTTTAATGCATGTATATCAAATATATGTGAATACAATATTCAATAAACCTGTTTATATTATGGGGACAAGTATTGAACCAATTAAGAAAAAAATTATTAAATATTATACTGATAAAGTATTAAATAAAGTGGATTTTGTCTTTGCTAGAGAAAGTATAACGGAGAAATATTTATTAGAAATATTACCAAGTGAAAAACATACATTAATTCCAGACATGGCGTTTATGCTTGAAGATGTAGAAAAAAAATTTAATTTTGTTGAAAAATTAAGACAGAAGAATGATATTTTATTCGGAATAACTGTAAGAAAATGGAATTTTCCTAACTCAAAAAATAAAAATAAATCAATGGAAAATTATATTAATTGCATTAAAGAATTTATGATAAAAGAAATTAATGTTAGATCATGCGCTTTCGTATTTATTCCACAAGTGACTGTAAATACAGGTGATGACACAATTATTGCGGAGGAAATTAGAAATAGATTACCAAAGAAAATCCAAGACAAATTCTATATTTGCAGAGAAGATTTATCTCCAGCTGAAATTAAATCATTAATTGCAAATATGAATTATTTTGTTGGCACAAGAATGCACTCAAATATCTTTGCAACTAGTATGTGTGTTCCTACAACAGCCATTGCATATGAGAAAAAAACAAATGGAATAATGGAAACTGTAGGGCTCGAAGAGTATATTATTGAGATAAATGATATTACCTCCGATGACTTATTTTACAAAGTTGAAAAAATGATTTCTAACGAAAAAATAATTAGAAAACAATTAAAAAATAAGATAAGAGAAATAAGAAAAGACATTTTTCTTAAAATAAAAAAGGTAGTGAAATAATGAAAACGGTTTTTGTGTTTGATACAGTTTTATTGAAAGATAAAAAAAATAATTATTATGCTCAAACACTTACCTATGATTTTTTTAAAAACAGGTATTTAGACTTTTGTGATGAAATGATTATTTCAACAAGAAATAAAGAAATAGAAGAATTTACTGAGCAAAATATAGGTTATAGAAAAACAAATGGGAAAAAAGTAACGGTTTATCCTATCAAAAGTTATAAAGATATTCCTGATATTATTAAAAATAAAAAGAAAATTATATATGAGATGGATGAAATAGTTAAAAACTGTGACAATCTTATAATAAGAATGCCAAGCGTATTAGGACTCTTTGCCTGCAAAAGTGCACAAAAATATAAAAAGAATTATGTGGTAGAGATGGTAGCATGTGCATGGGACGGGTATATGAATCACGCAAGATTTGGTGGGAAAATATTAGCACCAATAATGTATTTAAAAACAAGACACGCTATTAAAAAGGCCCCAAACGTTTTATATGTTACAGAAAAATTTTTACAAAAAAGATATCCTAACTCAAATAATAATATTGGGTGTTCTGATGTTGTTATCGATGAGATAGATAAAAGTTATATTGATAAAAAAAAGAAGCAATTAGAAAAAACTAATTGCAAGGAATTAAAAATTGTTACTGTTGCATCGGTACAATTAAAGTATAAAGGCCAAGAATATGTGATGAAAGCAATTTCATGCTTAAAAAAAGTAGGATTTGATATTAAATATTATCTTATTGGCGGAGGTAATAACGAAAGATTGAAGGAATTTGTAAAAAAATATAATGTAGAGGACAATGTAATTTTTAAAGGTTCTTTCCCCCACAATGAAATTTTTAAACTCTTATCTGAAATGGATTTATATGTACAGCCTAGTTTACAAGAAGGATTACCAAGAGCAATAATTGAGGCAATGAGTGTCGGGATGCCAATAATTGGTTCAAATACAGGTGGAATTCCTGAATTAATCGACCATAAATGTATTTTTAAGAAAAAAGATACTAAAAAAATTGTTTCAATGCTAGAAAATATTGACAATAGTTTTTTAGTTGAACAATCAGAAAAAAATTATCTTTATTCTAAAAAATTCTATAATACAAATTTATATACAAAAAGGAAGTCATTCTATAAGGATGGTTTGGGGCTATGAAAAAAATTGCTTTAGTAGTAAGTGGGCTATCTAGTGGTGGTGTTGAATCTTTCATATTAAGTTTTTTTTGTGAAATAAATCTTGTTGAGAAATATGACAAATATATTATTACACATAATAATCCTTCTCAAGATGTTAAAAATAGATTTGAAAGTTTAGGGTTTAAAATATTTGCTGTTCCATCAAAAAAAGAAAGTTTTTATAGAAATATTAAATCAATTGATAAGATATTCAAAGAAAATAAATTTGATGTTGTGCATTCTCACATGGCTAAGTCTAATTTTATTATAATGAAACTTGCTAAGAAGAATGGTGTACCACTGAGAATTGCACATTCACATCAATCTATGAAAATAGATAATGGTCTTAAAAAGAGATTATATAAATTAATTCAATATATGAATAGGAAGTATGCAAATAGATTTGTGGGTTGTAGTAAAGAAGCACTAATTTATGGGTTTGGCAAAAAAATATTAAGTAATAATTATTCTAGCTTAGTGTTGCATAATGCAATTAACCTAGAAAAATTTTCATTTAATGATTTGTATAGATATCAATTAAGAAAAAAATATAATATTTCTGATGACGAAATATTAATTGGTTCAATTGGTAGATTTACATATCAAAAGAATCAGCAGTTTCTTTTAGAAATAATGAATAAATTGGTAAAATACAGCAAGAAAAATAAATTACTATTAATTGGTGAAGGTGAACTTAAGGCTGATTATTCAGAATATATTAAAAATAATAAGTTAGAAGAGAATATAATTTTAGAGTCCCCACAAAGTGACATACATAAGTATTATTCGGCGTTTGATATATTTGTATTTCCTTCAAGATTTGAGGGATTAGGCATCGTAGCTATTGAGGCGCAAACAAATGGCTTAAAATGCATTGTATCAAAAAATATACCAAAAGATGTTAAACAGTCAGATTTGATAGAATTTATAGATATAAATTCTATTGAAGAATGGTATAACAAACTTAAAAATATTAAAAAATGCATTAATAGAAGAATTGATTTAACTAAGTCAGATTATAATATAAAAAAAGAGTATAAAAAATTAATTGAAATATATAATAACGAAACGTAGAGTTGTAAAAAATGAATAGATTTTATAAATTAATGAATAGTAGTTTCGTATTACTTTTAATATTTTTTGTTTTATTAAAACCTGGTAGTTTTTCAGAATATGTTGCCTGGAAAAAAATCGGAGACATTATAAATATAATAAGAATATTTGTTTGTCTTTGGTGTTTATTATATTTTTTCTTAAAAAGAGTTAAGATTGATAAATTTATTTCTTTTGTAGTTTTATTCTATTTATCCCTTTTATTTTCCACATTTTATTTTGGTCAAACATATGTAAATTTACTATTTGAGTTCGCATCTATTTTGAGCTGGATTGTTTTATTCAAAACAAATATATTTAATAACAAAAAAAAGTTTTTCACAAATCTTGAGAATATGTTTTTGTTTTTATTGACAATTAATCTTATTACGATCATTTTATTCCCCGGAGGCTTTTATTTGAATTCATCTGGATATTCTAGTAATTATTTTTTAGGATATGATAATAACTTAATAACATATATATTCCCTGCATTGGCATTATCATTTACTAATTCATATGGTGAAACAGGAAAAGTTGGACTAAAATCAATTTATTTACTAATAATATCTCTTTTAAGTATATTATTGACCTGGTCTGCAACAGGCGTAGCTGCAATATTAATAATTACATTTTTATTTTCAATTTACACATTTAAAAAAAGAGATTTTCCTATTAATAAGTACATTATCATAGTATTAATCTTATTTGTGTGTATTGTGCTTTTAAGAGTACAAAATGTACTTAGTTTTATCATAGAAGGATGGTTAAAGAAAGACTTAACTTTTACGGGAAGAACTTACATATGGGATATCTTTATTGAGCAAATAAAACAATCATTACTCATTGGACATGGTATTGTTGACTATAAATATTTAATTAGGAGTATTAATGCAGGGCATGCTCATGATTATTTTTTGCAAATTTTGTATCAAGGCGGAGTAGTTGCGCTTTCAATGTTTTTGGGGTTCTTTTTTACTTCCATTAATAAGATGAGAGATAGTAAGCAAAAAAAATATGTTGGAATTATTATTTTTGCATATTTAATTTCATTTATTTTTGAAGCATATACTCTAACTAGTATGTTTATTATTGTACTATTAATTTCATATTACTATGAACCTTCACTGAAGGAAGAGAAAGGAGATAATAGTGAAATTATTAATAATTAGCGCTGGAGTACATCCTGTCCCACCCGTAAATGGAGGAGCAGTTGAAAATTTAATAGATATTTATTTAAAAGATAATGATAAAAACGAAATTAATGTTTTATCAATTTGGGATAAAAAGCTACAAAATTTTAATTATAAATACAAAAAATGCTCCTTCCATTTTATTAAAAAGAATAAAATATACGATTTTATAGTTTTATATTGTGAAAAGATTTTAAGAAAAGTATTTGGAATTTATTTTGGTACACCTTATATAAGAAAAGTTTGTTCATATATCAAAAAAAGAAACGATAAATACGACTTAATAATTGTAGAAAACATGCCACAATATGGCCCTAAGATCAAAAAAGTTTCAGAAGATAAACTAGTGCTTCATTTACATAATGATTATTTAAATAAAGATTCATTTAAATGTAAAGAAAATTATAGTTCTTTTGACAAAATTATTTGTGTAAGTGATTTTATTTCTAATAAAGTTAGAGAAGTTGTAAATAAAGGAGATGATAAAGTTCTTACATTATATAACGGTGTTGATTTAAATAAATTTTCAAAAACTGTTGAAGTTAAAGATATTTATGATAAATATAATATAAAAAAAGGTAAATTTAATATAATTTATAGTGGCAGAATATGTCCTGAAAAAGGTGTTGAAAATCTAATAGATTCATTTATCAAAATAAATAATTCAAACATGCAATTGATTATCCTTGGAGGCTATAATTATGGAACATCAAAGGATAATGATTTTACTCTTAATTTAAAAAATAAGAGTAAAGATAAGAATATTGTTTTTACGGGATATGTTGACTATGAAGATATTTATTCTTTATACTCTCTTGCAAATTTGGGGGTAATACCTTCAATAATAAATGAGGCCTGTCCTCTGACTGCGATTGAAATGCTGGCATCGGGAATACCCGTCATATGTACAAATTCTGGAGGTTTACCTGAATTAATAGACGAAAAATGTGGGATTATTATTGATAGGAGTGATTTAACAAATAACTTGGTTTTTTCAATAAAGAAGATTTTTGAGGATAAAGATAAGCTGCCAGAGTATAGTAGAAATGCAAAAGTAAGATCAAAAAAATTTTCCAAAGAAAAATATAATGAGCTTTTTTGGAAGTATTTGGAAAAGTTTAATAAAGAATAGGAGAAAATATGAGAACCGAAAAGTCAATTAAAAATTCTCTTGCAGCCATTATTGTAAATATAAGTACCATGATAATAGGCTTTATTGCCCAGGCTATCTTTATAAGAATACTTGGCGCTGAATATTTAGGATTGAATGGGCTATTTAATAATATATTGTCGATGCTTGCAATTGCAGAGTTGGGGATAGGGAATGCAATCATTTTTAGTCTTTACAAGCCTCTCGTAGATGACGATAAGAAAACGATAGCCGCATTAATGATTTTTTACAAGAAGGCATATAATATTGTCTTGTTGATTGTGTCTGCTTTAGGAATTTGCATCATGCCATTCCTTAAATATATTGTTGGAGAAGTTTCTGTAAACATTAATATATATATTGTATATATATTGTACTTACTATCTTCTTTAGCTTCTTATTTTTTAACATATAAAAGATCAATTTTATATGCTGATCAAAAAAAATATATAATAAATTACACACATACTATCTATTTACTAATATTAAATTTTACGCAGTTATTAGTGCTATTTTTAACGAAGAATTACTATATTTATATAGTTTTAAAAATTGTTTGCCAAATAGGCGAGAATATTATTTTAAATTTAATCGTTAATAAGCAATATCCATACTTAAAGAAAAATATAAGTGATAAGATCTCAGATGAAATGGAAAAAAACATTTTCCAAAAAATTAAAGGATTATTTTTCCATAAAGTAGGTAACTTTCTTGTCTGGGGTACAGATAATATTTTGTTATCATATTTTTTTGGAGTAATACAAGTAGGGATATATTCAAATTACAGTATGATAATAAATGCTGTTACTAATTTGTTCCAGCAATTTATATCTTCAACTTCTGCAAGTATTGGAAATTTATTAGTAGAAAAAAACAATAAAAAAACACAGAATATCTTTCAAAAAATTTATTTTTTAAATTTTTGGATTGTTGTTTTTGCATCTAATTGTATTCTAATTATCATACAGCCATTCGTAAAAATATGGGTTGGAGAACAATACCTTTTACCTTTGTATATTGTTATAGTGTTAATTATAAGTTTTTATCAAAAAATGATGAGAGTTACTTATGATACATTTAAAGAAAGTGCAGGTATATGGCACGAAGATAGATTTATTCCAATATTGGAATCAGTTTTTAATATTGTATTTTCAATTATATTTGCAAAGTGTTTTGGGCTTGTAGGAATTTTTTTAGGAACAATTGTAAGTGGTTTCGTTTTATGGTTTTATAGTTATCCTAAATTTGTATTCAAGAAAATATTAAGTTTTTCAATTAAGGAATATACTAAAATAAATGTAAAGTATTTTTTAACTTTTTCTATTATCACAACTATATCATTTTTAATTTCAACACTATATAATCCTAGTTCTATTCTATTAAAACTTCTTTACAACATTTTAATAAGTCTTACGATTCCTAATATCTTAATGCTATTAATATTTTTTAGAGATAAAAATTTTAAATATTTTATTGATATGATAAAAAAGATATCCAATAAAGTTAAAAAGGTCTTAATAAAGCGATAGTTAATGAGGAAAAAGAAGCAGTAACAGTAGAATTGAAATTTTAAGGATTGTTTATTTTTGATATCATTTAGGCGACCAGAGTATTACTTAAATAGTGATTAAGGGCGGGCTTTATAGTTATATTGATTATTTGTTATTTTTATTACCTAGTAACATGTATATTTCTTGAATCTTTTTTATTTATGATACTCACAATGATTAACCATTATATTTATGGTATCATTTAAGTATGATATTACCGAAGAAAAGAGCTGAAGAAATCGATTCGATAATCCAGAATTTGTCTATTTCTACTGGTGTATTCTACCCTAAGAACACACTGGAGGAGATAGCAGAATCCGCTGGTGCAAAAGTCATTTATGGTAACTTATCAAATATCGGTAATAATATAAGTGGTGCTATTCTATATGAAGATGAAAAATATAAGAAAAATCCAACTATCTATATAAACTCTGAAAATCCAATAACTAGACGACGTTTTACTTTAGCACATGAATTAGGGCATTTATTCTTACATAATGGTAAAAAGTTACGCATTGATAATTTAAATTACTCTGGAGACGATAGTAAAACAATTTCCGAAGAGACTGAGGCTAATTATTTTGCAGCGAGTCTTTTAATGCCAAAAGATGACCTTTTAGACAAAATCGAAGAAGGCTATACTGTTCAAGAAATTGCAGAATATTTTGGTGTTTCCGAAGTGGCAGTAAGGAATAGAATAAAGTGGATCAAGAAAAAACGAAAATAAATACAGAAGATATAGAAAATAAACTTAGATCCATTAAGCTTCAAAATAGACCACTGAAGTATATAGTAGCTAATCGTAACAATGAAACTAAATTTCAAAAAGATGCACGAAATGATTTTAAAGTCCAAAAACTAAGTCATCGAGGAAGACTACTTACATATATCATTCGATTAAGTGTATGGAGTTTTATAGCTTTAGTTGCGCTTATTTTAATAAATGTAGTTGGGAAAATATTTATGCCAGATAGAGGGCAAATGATTTCTGACGACGTAATAAGATTCTTTATTGTTGGTGTTTTTGCTGAGATACTTGGAGTGGTTGCAATGGTCGCGCGGCAGGTTTGGCATGATTAGTCATAGCTTTATTTACGAAAAATACCGTGGTGATTAAGTGAATATTATCGATTCTAACTAAATGAGCAGCAATCATTTTTATCATTTTAATGAGTTGAGATCGGTATTATTTAAAAGGTTTATAATATAACGTTCAAGCTCGTCAATGTATACCGGAAAAATTAATGCTTTGTAGTTATCATCTATTTTTAATGTAGTATGAAAATAAACTGCTTTTTGATCTTCACCGCCGCTTTCGCCTTTAGGCCAACTCATCTTAAATGGATAAATTGAAGTTAATACAAAATAGCTATTGTTTGCATCTATATTCAAAAAACCGCCAGCTGTATTGGTTGAAGCTATATGAGCAAAGGAAATAGCTCTAATAAAACTAATATATTTGGATAATTTATTTTCGTTAATTATTTTAGGTTCTATAGTTCTTCTTAGTTCATTTATAGATTTATGAAAACATTTAACAACATCTGGGTCAGTTTTTCTATGAAATTTTTTTAATACGTCGATTAATCCAAAATATAATAGAAAAAATAGTTCGTAATGAAGATTTGTACACCTATCATAGTTATTTAAGTTTTCTAAATTCAAAATATAGAATCTTGCTCTGTTTAGTAGAGCAAAATGAGACATATCATATTTATCTTCGTCCTCCTTAGCCTTAGTCTTAGGCTTATCTAGGAGACGTAAAATATTAGTATCTATTTCTGATAGATTATGTTTAATAATTTGTAAATCAGATTTATTATTAAATAAATTAAGAATATATTTCATACCTACAGTATACATGAGAATAGATGATACTTTTTGCCACTCCTCTCAAACTCTACCGACATCATATCTGATTTTTCAAAAAAACAATATTTCTTAAACGGGGGTAAAGTTCGCCTATATATCTTAGAGTGTATGGAGCAAGATCCATATATTATTAAGTATGTTATAATTAATATATGGAAACGATAATCAATAGTATGATTGCATTTTTTAGAATTGCTGAATATGGCA
>ERZ772999.277-NODE-277-length-33389-cov-8.657407_pt1 | contig 33389 bp, 23 predicted proteins | sample MGYA00511467_ERZ772999 | MGnify/ENA primary metagenome ERZ772999 (study PRJEB29015, sample SAMEA2738064) | human oral metagenome | biome: human oral; feature: human-associated habitat; material: saliva | place: China | collected 2218 ... | reverse complement strand
ACTACTTTTAAATTAGCATTAGGGTTTTCACTTAAAAATTTCTTAACCTCAGCAACTGCTATTTCAGCTGCAAGATCATTCGGGAATCTAAATTCTCCCGTACTTATACAACAGAAAGCAATACTTTTAAGATTATTCTCTAAAGCTAATTTTAAAGAATTTCTATAACATGATGCTAGAAGTTCCTTATCGTCATCTTCAACAACACGATATATTATCGGTCCAACAGTATGAATAACATGTTTAGCTGGCAAGTTATATCCCGCTGTTATTTTAGCTTGTCCCGTTTTTTCAAAACTTCCTTGCTCTTTAATTATTTCATCGCATTCTTTTCTGAGTTGTAATCCTGCTTGTGAGTGTATAGCATTGTCGATACATCTATGTAGCGGAATTAAACATCCTAGTAAAGCTTTGTTCGCTGCATTAACTATAGCATCTACTTGTAGTGTTGTAATATCCCCTTGCCATATATAAATATTATTTTCAATTTCTGTTAAATCTTCTAATGTTGTTATTCCTTTAGCTTTTAGAATCTCTTGCAGGTATTCATCTTGAACTTCATAGAATTCGCTCGGTAAGTCCGATACTTCCCACGTATTCATTAATGATCTAAACAAATCTTTCTTTTCTTGTTCTGTTTCTGGTATTACTATTTCTGAATTTAGTGTTTTTATTAAATAATCTAGTTTTTCCATATCTGAATACTTCCTCCATATAACTTGCTTTTATTATATACCTTACTTAAATACGTGTCTATTATTAAGATATACACTGTATTTCAGAGATTAGCAAAATAGTCTTAGATTTTAATAAAGTTTAAATGAAAACTCATGGATACCGTAATTTATTGATATAAAAACACGACTTCAAAAATTAGGGCATAAACCCTAACTTTTGAAGTCGATATATTTTATCTTATTTCTGTTTACGACGTTTTACATAAACAGTTAGTCCTGCTAAAACTAGCACTACTACTCCAGCGTAAACTGTCGCATTATTATCTAATCCTGTTTTCGCTAACAGTGAATTAGATTTTGAAACTTTTCCGAAATCTTCATCTACATTAAATGTACTTTCTTTCTTAGTTTCTTTTCCAACAAAACCACCTAGAATATCTTTTATTGATTTTTTATAGACTTTTTTCTCGGCTTCTTTTAATGCTTCTAATGCTTTATCTACTTCTTCTTGAGTAGCAGTTGCTGAAGCCAATAGTTCTTGTGCTTTTTGAACTGCATCTAAATAAGCTTTCTTATCTTCTGAACTTGCACTTTCAAAACTATCTTTCTCTTTAACCTCTGCTAAATGACTTAGTTGTTCATTTAGTTTTTTCTTGTCTACTTTTGGTGTTTCAAGTTGAGGTTTGTTACCTTCTTCTTTCTTAGGTTCCTCAGGTGTTGGTTTCAGCTCTTCTTTTGGAGTTTCAGCTGCCGGTTTTGGATCTGCTTTCTTAGGTTCTCCAACTGCTGGTTTTGGCTCCTCTTTCTTCGGTGTTTCAGCTGCTGATTTTGACTCCTCTTTCTTAGGTTCTTCTGCAACTGATTTTGGTTCCTCTTTCTTCGGTGTTTCAGTCGCTGGTTTTAGCTCTTCTTTCTTCGGTGTTTCAGCTGCTGGTCTTGGCTCTTCTTTTTTCGGTGTTTCAACTGCTGGTTTTGGTTCTTCTTTCTTCGGAGCTTCAACTACTGGTTTTGGTTCTTCTTTCTTCGGAACTTCTACTTCTTTACCGTCAAGAGTATTTTCAGCCTGTTGTAATTTTTCTAACACAGCTGTAACTTCTTCCATAGTTGCATCTTTGTTATCAAGAACTGCTGTCGCTTCTTTTATAACATTTACGAAGTTATCTTTTTTATCTTGTCCTGCATTTTTGAATTTAACCTCAGTTTGAAGTTTTTCAGTTTCTTTTAATTTTTCGATTAATTTAGCTTTATCTACTTCTTTTTTCACTTCTGGTTGTTGTGAATTAGCTAATTTTACTTTAGCTTCATTTAGACTTACTACTGCACTGTTTACTTCCTCTTGAGTTGTATTTTCATTTTCAAGAACTTTCTTAGCTGCCTCTAATGCTTTATTATATGCATCTTTAGCTTCAATAGTAGCATTTTTATACTCTTTAGTTTCATCTAACGCTTTGTCTGCTTCTATTGCTTTTTGAAGCTCTGCTTTATTCACTTCCGCTTTTTTCTCAACTGGAGAATTTTTAGGAGTTAATGCCACAAAGTTACTGAAGCTATCGGTAGTAAACGTAAGTTTACCCTCTGCATAATTAACACTGTTTACAGCTGTTAATTTTCCATCTTTTTCGTGGAAGAATCTTTCTGGCGCTTTCACTAAATCTAAAGTTACCGCTCTATCACCAGGAACTTTAACTTCTTTTCCTGTTGCATCTACAATATGAATTTCAAAGTATTCAACATCATATTTACTTAAGTCTACATTACCTTCTGTTAATTGTTTTTGAATATTTGCTTTCTCTTCTGCAGTTGGTTCTGATACAACAAGTTTGTAATTATTATAAAGTTTTTTCTCAGTGAAATCTACAGTACCTTGCGCTTTAGAATTTTCCGTAGTTCCTATACTTGCTACTTTTTCTGCAACATTTAGAACAACTTGTTTTTTATTATGCCCATCTTTTACTACTAATTCAAAATTGTTTTCTGCTGGAGTATATCCTTCAGGTGTTACTATTTGAATTGTATATGTTCCATTTTCTAAGTTTTTCTGGAAGGCATTTTTTCCATATAAACTTGTTGGAAGTGATATTTTCGTACCATCTTGAGCTATTGCATAAACCTTTGTACCTGCTGGAACTTGCTTATCAAAGCTAATTTCTGTAGCATTTCTGCTGATTTCATCTACTCTAAATTCAACCTCTTTTGTTGGTTTATCTTTCGTTATTTCAAAGTCAACTTTTGATGGTGTTAGTAGTTTGAACTCTCCATCTACCATCACTACTTCAACAGTGTATTTTCCGAATGGTAATGCTTGGTATGTACGTTTATTCCTAGAGAAGTCTTCCCCTACGATTTCACCTTTTTCATTAGTAATCTTGTAACGCAGACGACGTGAATTGTTTCCAGTTCCATCACCTTTCTTAACTTCTACTTCTAAACTCCCTTTACCATTACCTTCAACATTTGATAAATTAATACTATCCTTATTATCTGCAAAGTCTTTTACTTCAAAAGTAAGATCTTTTAATTCTACACCTTCTGGAATTGTATAACTTCCATCTTCATTTGCTGCAATAGTATTTTTACCATAGCTTAATTTTTTATAGAATACTCCACTTCCATCTTCTAGTACTGGATATGGTGTGAATTTACGAGTTGCTTCATCGTAGTAACCACCATTAGCACCTGTGATTTTCGGAGCTTTTCTATCGATTACTACATTGAATGTTGTTTCTTGCATATCTGCACCACTTACTGCTGCACTATAAGAAACTACATATTGATATTCTCCATCAGGAAGAGGATTACCGTTATTGTCAACACCTTTCCAGTTTGTCATAGTTAATGATGTGTACTTCTTACCTGTATTGTTGTAGAAGTTTTTATTACCAGAACCATTACCATTTTGGTAAAGTGGATTCTTACGTGCTACATCATCTTTAACGTATACTGAAAGTTTTAGGTTTTCAAAGTTACGGTAGAATACCCCTCTCATACCTATTTCATCATAATTCTCATCACCATTTGGCGAGAAGAAAATTTTATCAGTAAAGAATCTTTCACCAGTAACAGGATTTACATATGCTCCTGCTAGTGTTCTCTTATCTTTTTTATCTTCTTTGTAAGTTGTTAACACTCCTGTGAAGTTCATGTCCGTTAATGAATCCCAGTTATTAGGATTTGAAGTATAACCATACTCATATGTTGGTTTTTCTCCATTTTTCATAGAATAAATTGGTTTTTCTAGTACAGGTAGGTTTTGGAACTGACCTTTAAATCCTACAAATGGAATATTAGCTTTTAATGCACTTTCTTCATCATAGAAAGTTACAAACCCTTCTAGATAATATCCATTAGTGAATACTTTTTCTAGTTCTTCTTTGAAACTTGCAGCATCAACAGTAATTTCTACTTCTTTTTCACCTTTTGCTGGAACTTCTACAGTAGCCCAATCAGTTGTCAACAACTTCTTAGGAGTCATTGTAAGTTTACCATTCCAATCTACTCCAGCATCTTCACCATAATAATTATCTGTAGTAAGGTGAGCTGCATATTGTAAGTTTTGAGCTTTATCTGATAGATTGTGTAATACTAATTTAAAAGTAAATTTATCTCCAACATTTCCTAGAGAAACACTTCCGTAATTATTTTCCCCAGTCACATAAAGGTCCCCATATGCTGCTTTATTCGCATCGATTAGACCTGCACCTTGAAGACGTGGTGATCTATATGCTGTTGTATAGCCATCAGAATATACCTGTGGATTGGCCGTACTCATGATTAATCTCTTCGCTAATCCTTGAATTTCTTCTGCACTTAAGTTCGGAAATCTTTCTGATAATACTTGTTTCACAAGAGTTATAGCTCCCGCAACGTGTGGTGAAGCCATACTTGTTCCACTATCTAGACCATATCTTCCATCATTATAAGATGATAGTATATCTCCTCCTGGTGCTGTTACGTCAGGTTTTAAGTATCCATCAACACTCATTCCCCAACCAGTAGATTCATCAAATTCACCTTTTTTAGGATTATCTTGTTTATCCCATGTTCCATTGAATGTTATTTTATATTCTCCTTCATGAGTAGAAAGTTCATTACCAAATTTATAGTATGTTGTTACTACAGGGAAATCTTTATCCTGACCATTTAACGTTAAGTTGTAGATTGTGTCTCCTTCATTGAAGTAGATTACCGCTCCAGCTGCTCCGTACTGTTTAGCTAATTTAACTTTTTCTTCAAAGCTATTACCACCACGTTGAATAAGGGCGATTTTCCCAGTTAAATCTTTGTCAGCATAGTTTTCTGCTTTACCAACTCCAACATATACATAGTCATATGCTTTTTTCTCAAATTGTTTAGTATAACTAAAAATTGGCATTTTTCCATTATCAAAATCAGCATTATCTTTAAGCTGCTCGATATTCGCTATTTCTCTGTTAAGAACACTATTGCTTATATTCGCTACAGAAATCGCATCTTCAGAAACCGATGGTCTTCCTACAGTTCCATAATCAGGATTAGCTGCACTTGGGTTTGTTTGTCCACTAGCAAAGAATGCATTATTTCCTGCCGCTGCGACTATATTAACCCCGGCTTTTTTCGCGACATCCATTGCTCGAACTAGACCATCACCTACTTCTACCACTGAACCAGCTGGCGAACCTAAACTTAGATTTATAGTATCTGCACCTAATTTAATAGCATCTTCTATAGCTTTTGTATAAATATAAGACTCTGTTCCAGCATTTTTAGTATCTGAGAATACACGCATAAAAATTAACTGTGCTTCAGGTGCTATACCTGTTACGTAATCGCCATTTGTGAATTTCTCCTTAGGATTACCTACAGCAGTCCCAGCAACGTGCATACCGTGTGATTTATAGGCACTTTGTTTAATATCATTATTCCAATCGTTATAGTTAAATGCAAATGGTAATTTTTCACTATACCACTTACCGTAGTCTATACCCGCCTCTTTTTTTATTTTTTCAATTTCATCTTTAGATTTATATTTAGATTTTGAATTATCAGATAATCTAAGCACTGGATGATTTGGATCAAGTCCTGAATCTAATACTGCGACAACTTTTCCTTGACCTCTATATCCTTTATTCCAAAGAGGTTGTATATTAATAAGATTATAACTGTCTAAAGCTTTAGAAAAATCATTAGCTTCCGTGCTTTCTTTCTTCTCTTCTTCACTTGCGACATTTTCTGGTTTATTGTAGCTAACACTCATTTCAACAGTATCTACAAAGTCTAACTCTTGAATTTTTTTAGCATTCGAGAATGTAGTTTCTAAGGCAAAACCATTCATCAATGTATCGTACTCAAACAGTTTTTTATACTCGATACCTTTATCTTTAATATCTTTTAATGCCTTTTCTCTAGGTGCTTTTGTTGATTCTGTAACTTCTTTAATTCCTTCTTTGGTTTTTAACTTGTTAGGATCAACGTCACCCTTTAACTTAACAATAACTTTTACCTTATCATCATTCTGGAACTTATGTTCTTCACTTTTTGAAACATTTGATAGCTCGTCTTTTTTTTCTTCTTGAGCTAATGTTATCTTTGATGGTACTCCATAATTAAATGTACTGATATTTCCTAGTAGTAATGCTGCACTTAGCACACTTACAGCTGTCTTTTTAGTCAGTGTCATTCCTTCTTCTCCTATCTTTTTTAAGTGTATTTAAAGTATATTTCTATATTTTAACATATATTATCTGAAAAACAAAGACAATTTTCAGATATAATATTTTTATAAGTCTAAATGGATTCTATCATTTAATATTTTATATAAAATTTATAATAAAAATTAAAAACCAAGCACAGCTTTTGTGCCCGGTTTTATAATAAAAAAGTTAATAAACGACTCGTAATACGTTTTTTTAAAATCATTTAATTTTTAGTTAACTAACCGTCGTCGTTTAAAGTGTAACTATATTAATTAATATTAACTATATATACATCTTAATTATTTCATACTATTTATACTTTGTCAAAAGCTAATCTAACGTGATAATTTAATTTATACTCTCACAAAAAATAAATATAAATTGAATTATGTTCTTTAATTTACTTACCTTAATAGAACGAACTACCTCTCTATATTTTTATATATTCGATAGTAATTATATGCACAAAAATATAACGATATTATTTTTTTCAGTTTATATATAGGTGGGAGAATATTTCCTAGGAAATTAACTGTACTTTAATTTTCCAAACTATACTAAAGTGTGATAAAATAGAAACTAATTAAAAAATATAGTTATGGCGGAGGTAGAATGAAATATTTAACTAGTGAAGAAGTAACTAAAGCAAAAAAAAATATTAGTGAAATAAAACCTTATAAAACTACCAAAGAGATTATCTTTTCTAATATTTTTACTTTTTTCAATGCTATGAACTTAGTCTTAGCAGCATTTATAGCTACTACACTTAGATTTGAAAATATGTTGTTTTTAGGTGTAATTACTATAAATACTGCGATTGGTATTTTTCAAGAAGTTCGTTCGAAAAATGCCCTTGAGAAGTTGAGTTTGCTTGGTAGAAATAAATATCGAGTAAACCGAGATAATGAAATAATAAATATAAATTCTGAAGAAATCGTCCTTGGGGAATATCTACACTTAAATCTCGGTGACCAGGTTCCTGTTGATGCCGAAATCATTGAAGGTAGTATCGAGGTCGATGAATCACTATTAACTGGTGAAAGTGACAATATCTTTAAGACTACTGGTGATAAAGTAATGAGTGGTAGTAACGTAGTTAGTGGTAGTTGTTTAGTGCGAGCTGTTGCTGTCGGAGAAGATAGCTATATTAATAAACTTGCTAAAAGTACTAAAGAATTTAAGAAATATCCATCTAAACTTCGTGACTATATGGATAAAATCTTAAAAGTTATATCTATTCTATTAGTACCTGTTGCAATTATGCTATACATACGTGGAGCTAGTCTTGGACGTGGTTATGTAGAAATAGTCTTACGAAGTGCTGGAGCTTTAGTAGGTATGATTCCTGAAGGTTTAATATTGCTTGTCAGCGTCTCTCTTGCAGTTGCTGCGATGAAACTTGCTAAAAAGAAAGTTTTAGTTCAAGAACTATACTGCGTGGAGACTCTTGCTAGAGTAGATGTCCTTTGTTTCGATAAAACAGGAACTATCACTACAGGTAATATGAATGTTGTAGAAATTGATAATGAAGTTTCCGAAAAATTATCAAGTTATCTTGCATATTTCGATGATGAAAATGCAACATCTAAAGCTTTAAAGAACTATCTAACGTGTGAAAAACAATGGAATGTAGAAGAATTAGAGGCCTTTTCTAGTAAAAATAAATATTCATTTATAAAACTTCAAAACGGTGGAACATATTTCTTCGGAGCATATGAATTTTTAGGATTCTCAGATGGAATGGATGAATATTATGAGAATCTGAAAAAAGAAGGTTATCGAATTTTATCATTAGCCTATACTGAAGACAGTACAAACATCCCTACTAATATGAAACTTGTGGGACATGTAGTTCTATCTGATGAAATAAAAGAAAACACAAAAGAAACATTCAAATACTTCGAATCACAAGGTGTTGAAGTGAAAATAATCAGTGGGGATAACCATATAGCTGTGTACGGTGTTGCTAAGAAAGCTGGTTTCAAAGAAGACGCTAAGGCTATCGACATGACTAAAGTAACTGACGAGAATTTTGAAAAAACTGTTCTTGAGAATGATATTTTCGGACGTGTTACCCCGGAACAAAAACAAAAAATGGTAGCCGTATTACAAAAAGCTGGAAAGACTGTCGCCATGAGTGGAGATGGGGTTAATGATGTCCTTGCCCTTAAAAAGGCTGATATCAGTTTTGCCATGAATGGTGCTACTAGTGCAGCAAAAAGCGTATCAAACATCGTATTTTTAACAGATGACTTCGGAGTATTCTACGATATACTTATGGAAGGTCGTCGTGTTATTAATAACATTCAAAAGGTAGCTTCACTATTCCTAACAAAGACATTCTTCTCGATTGTCTTCTCAATACTTAGTGTAATCTTCGCCTTGGAGTTTGCTTTTATACCGATTCAATTTACAATAATTTCAGCGATAACAATCGGTATTCCATCCTTCTTCCTAACTTTCGAAGCGAATAAGGAAAAAGTAAGTAATAACTTTATGAAGGACATACTGACAAACGCTGCAATCGGTGGTGGTATTTTGGTAGCTACAGTACTACTCACAAACTTCGCTATCACAGATAATTCCCAAGCGAAATTTATCTGTTTTCTTCTTGCGTTAATAAATGGATTATGTATGGTTGCTAAAGTCAGCTTACCTCTTAACAAATATAAAATTGCACTTCTTTCTATGTTAAGTATAGCTGCAATTATAGGTGTAGGAGTTAATATATTTATCCTGAAAAATCACTTTACACCTTTAGTATTTTCTCAAGTAATTTATATAATTGCTCTTGCAATAGTAATCTCAACAGTCCACTTCTTTACGAGAAAAAAAGCAAGATAAAAAGATAAAAAAATAAAAGATATCAGAAAGTTAATCGAATCTAGTATCGATTTTCATGTTTTTCTCTGATATCTTTTTATTTATTTTTTTAACGAATATCTTCTATCCTTATTTTCTCCATGGGATTCCAATAGCTCATACTCAACAAATTTTGCAATATATCTTCTTGCCGTTGGCTTAGACTTTTCTATTAGTTCACAAACTGTTACTACAGTAATATATTTCTCATTTTTCAAATACTCTTTTATCTTTTCAAAAACATCTTGTTCTGCTTTAGACAATTCTTTTGTCTTAACATCATGTTCCTTATATGCCAGTAGAGTTTCTAATATAACGCCTAGCATAAATTCAATAAACACTGTTGAATTATTATTTCTATCTGCCTGCGCTAAAGTCTTATAATACTGTTGTTGATTTTCATATATTATCGTTTCAATAGGAATCCAACTGAACAACGGATTCCAATTAGCTAAAATAACATTTTGCCATAACCTTCCCATTCTACCATTTCCATCTTCAAAAGGGTGAATCATCTCTATTTCATAGTGAAATACACAACTCTTTACAAGTTCTGGAGTATCATCTTTACGTCCCCAGTCAAATAATTCTCCCATTAGATGACCAATAAACTGAGGTCTTGCTCCTAGATGAACCATATTCCCCTGTTCATCAAAAATCCCTACATCTGAATTCCTATATTTTCCAGATTGTCCCACTATTTCTGTAGTTAATAATTTATGAGCAAGTAAAAAATCTTTCTCACTATATGGATTCAAGTTCAATATTTTTTCATATACTTCATATGCATTTTTTACTTCTTTAATTTCCTTTGGATCTCCTAGAACTCTCTTTCCATCGATAATTGCTGTAATCTGTTCTATCGACAAACTATTATTCTCAATCGCTAGAGATGAGTGGATAGACTTGATTCTATTTTCTTTTCTTAGATGCAGATTTTTCTTTGTTTCTATTTCAAGATTACCTAATACTTTAGAAATCTCTATAAGATAATTAAGAATTGTACTCGTAATGGTAAATGGTGGTTTCATAGCATTCTCCTATCAAGTTCTTTTTATTATTATATCATAAATAATAATTTATCGCTCATTTATCGCTCATTTATCGCTCACTTTAGATTATGAATATCATTTAAACACTGATATAATAACTGTTCAAAAGAGTATAACAAAACCCTAGACTTGGTTATTTCCAAATCTAGGGTTTCTTTACTATTCTTCGTCTGAAGATTTTTCTTTTCTCCTAGCTCCTCTTTATTACTATATATTATAATACTATTTTTTTATTTTGGATATTTTCTTTATAAATTATTTTGATATATATTTTTAAACTTATTATTTCTATATTTTACTACTTATTTACTCTTATTATACTATCTCCATAACTATATTAAACTAATATTTTAAAATTCATTAAGTTACATCTTTTTTAACATTATAAAAAACGACTTAAAGTCGTCTTCAGACTTTTGACAAATGAAAAATATAAATGAGTCAACAGCATAAAAAAAGTAAAGAAAATATTCTTTACTTTTTTATATTATGATTTGTGCCCAAAAGACTGCTCTACTATTTCTGTGATATGAGATGCCATAATTCCCATTTCTTCCATTCTAGCTGCTAGCGCTTCAATGGATTTCCCTTGATTTTCATTTACTAATCTTAAAAAAACTTGAACTTGTTTGTATATTCTATCCATTATTGTTGCTGTAACTTTTTGAGCTTTTACCACATCAGATAAGGTAGAATAACCGTATATCGCATCCTCTAAATAGCCTCTAAGTTGTGTTTTTAATGAAGGGATTGCTCCACCTGCGCTATTAATAGTTTGAACAGTTTCTTGGTAGTCTTGTTCAATAGAATTTATAAGCTTTGCAATTTTTTTGATACTTTCAGATATACTAATACTACCTTCTATTGTGTCATAAAAATGTATATCTTCATCTTCTTTATAACAAATTTCTATAGGATATTCCCCTATAACATCCTCAGCTGCATACTCAGTATCCTTTAAGGCGACATACGTGCTGTTCATACTATTTTTGGACTCTGTCAAATATCCAGAAAAAGCCATTATCATACTATCCCCTAAAATAGTTGTTGTATTATCCACTTGTTGATCAAATGCTTTTAATACTTCTAAATCATCAAATAGATTTGACTTTTTCACAAAGGTATCAAAATCAGTCGGTACATTTCCAACCTTATAACCTCCCATTACATCCTTATTAGATCTCCAATTTTGCTCTATTGTAGTATCATTATCTTTATGGCTAGCTGCTAATACATTAACACTCGTAATCATGCTATTTATACATTCTTCCATTTTTTCTACATTAGCTTGTTCTACTTTTAATACTTCCGAAAGAGGATTAGCTATTCCATCCTCAAATGACACTCTTATACTCTGCCCCTTTAAAGTATCATCTATACTTTTCTTAAAGCTGTTTATAACCTGTTCCCCTTTTTGAGCTAAGTTTGTTTTAGTATTTAGTATAACCACATCGTTTTCCGACATACCATTATTTATGACGATGGTTTTATTAAGAGTATCTGACGTTTCTTTTGCTTTGTTTTTCAATATATTAAGCATGTTAGTTACTACATGATAATCCCATGATCCTCCGCTCCGATAACACCATTCTTTAAAACCGCTAAAACCGAACCAATCAAACTGTCTAGAAAATTGATAAGTATTATAATTACCTATTTCAATAAATAATGAAATATTATCTTCTAATATCATATAAAAATTATCTAATCTTTTTATACTTTTTATAAGATTTATTTGTTCTAGGTAACTCACTATCGACTGCTCTAAACTTTCTATCCTATTTGCTTTTCTTGATTCCACATTATTATTAGTTGAAGTTGATTTACTTAATAAACCTCGTATTTGCCCTAAATCTTTCAGTAATCCTTCCAGATTTTTTGATAATTCTTGTAATGAAGAAAAATTAATAACTATATTTTTCCCAGAAGAACTGCCTGGCATTAAATCGGTTGCAATTAACTTATCTCTTCCAAATTGTGCATCAATTATACCGTCTTTGTCCACATCTACTGAAAGCCCAAGAGTCTTATTAAGCATCTCTTCTCTCACTTTATTTCTTACTTCAGCTTGCAACTTTTTTATTTCTTCTGGTTTATCCCATGCTTTTACCCTATTTCCGTCTTTATCAATAAGGTTTCCGTTTTTATCAAATTGATATCCACCCCATAGATGTTGAACTTTACCTTCTGTCCAAGCATATCCTACCAGTCCAAAAAAAAGCGTGGGTATTATAGTTTTATTTACTCCTTTAAATTTATAAGTCTTACCTACAGTCCCCTCACCTTCTTTATAACCTAATCCTATCGGATCATTACTATCTATATAATTATATATTTTATCATATAAGGCACTAACATTAACTCGCTGATCATGAGATAACGTAGGATAAATATTTGGACCATTATAAATATAAGCAGATTTTATTCTAGAGTAATCTGTTACATTTGCTAAAGCATACTGAGCATCCATAGAGCCCAATGAATGAGCATAGATATTAATTTTAGCATTCGGATACTTTTCCATCATTTCTTTTAAATAGTCTGATGAAGCCTCCAATTGTCCTGTAACCCCTTTATCTTCAGATAATATCCTCTTGGCCATTGGTCCATCATTATCAACCCAATCTTTTTTCACCTCGTCAGCTTTGCCAGAAAATACTTCAACAGGGTTAGTTGAACCCCTATAGAATATTGTTATTTCTTCTACCTTTTCCCTTTCACTAAGTGGTGCATCTGGTTCTACTTTATCACTTCCACCACTCGTTTTTGTATAAGTGAATATTTGTTCTCCATTATTACTACGATTATTATTAATATCAGAAAGTGTCCCTATATACTGATTACCCTCTATTAACTCATGACCCGGCTCTCTAGCCTCATATTCTTCTTTAGATATATTCATATTATTTTTATCAGTTAAGACCATAACAATTATTCTCCCCTTATTAATTTACTCAAACCAGGTGATAAACTCAATGCTCCAAATTCATATCCTACATCTTTATTATATTTATTTATAATGGTTCCCAACCTTAAACTATCATTATCATTAATTATTATTTCTATACTTATCCCACCCATAGGATTTCTTTTTATTTTATTATAATTTATCTTATAACTTTTTATTTTCCCCTCTGATGTCAAGGCCTTTTCATCCAATTTTCTCAAGGTATCTTCAGTGATTTTTTTTACCTCATCACTTTTTACTATATTTTCCATTTTATTGCTATCCATATATATCTTTCCTCCTACTAATCCCGCTATCGCAAATAAAGCTAGTAAACCTCCTATTAATATTTTTTTCACCAAAACCTTTCCTCCTAACTCAGTTCCTTACTATATATTATAGTACTTTTTTATTATTTTGTATATTTTCTTTATAAAATTTTTTGGATATCCTAGTAGTCATATATTTGACCATTCATTTACTCTTATTATACTATCTCCATAACTATGTTAAACTAATATTTTAAAATTCATTAAGTTACATCTTTTTAACATTATAAAAAACGACTTAAAGTCGTCTTCAGACTTTTGACAAATGAAAAATTACAAAAAATGTTATAATATAGGCATATAGAGGGGTTTTGGTATGTATAATAAAGAAGAAAATATCAAAGATGAAATAATATTAATGACATTATCAGAAATAATTCTTAAAGATCATTTTTTGAAAAAAGTAGCCGAAGCAATTGATTTTAAATTTATTTATGATTTAACAAAAAAATATTATAGTAACACATTAGGTAGAGACAGTTTAGACCCTGTTGTGTTATTCAAATTAGTATTTTTAAAAGATTTCTACGGAATAAAATCTATGAGAGAAACAATAAAAACTGATGCTGCATTTAGATGGTTTCTAGGGATACCATTCTCTAAACGAGTTCCACACTATTCTACATTTTCACAAAATTATATCCGACGATTTCAAGGAACTGACGTATTCAAACAAATATTTATAAATATAGTTAATCAAGTAATTGATAAAAAATTAGTAGGAGATACAAAATTTTCCACTGATTCAACACATATAAAAGCCAATGCAAACAAATGGAAATTTAACATAAGTTATCAAATACTTTTTTTCAAGTCGTCATTGCCATCATTTCTATATATAAAATTATTTATGATATAGCACTATTTATTTTCATTTTCTTCTTTTTTTTGTTCTTCTTTTGCAAGTTTTACTAAATAATCATATTCTTCTTTTGAAAATAGTTTTTTCTTTAATTCGGGGTTTATTAGTATTAATTTCGGATATTCTCGAGTAGCTTCTCTTATTAACTCATTTGAATCATCTGATTCCTTCACTGGCCACTTTCCAGTTTCTGCATATATCATTACTTCGTATGCATCTTTACTAGACTTAAATGCTTTTTCCTTAAGTTCTTTAGTTATCGGATAATATATTTCCCCTAAAGATGCTCCTCCATTTTGCTTCTCTATCCCTATTTCATACATTCCATTTTCTTCATATATTGTAAAACCATCTCCTACGTATGTCTTGACATCTGTTTTGTTATAGTTTTCTAATTCACCTTCTTTTGGCCATCTTCCATATTCCAAATAAAATATTACTTCCAATGCGTCTTTATTTGATTTTCTTGATTTCTCTGCCAATTCTTCTGTCACTTCGTAACTAAAAAACTTTTTCCCTCTATCCCAAACTATATTAAGACCAGGTTCATAATTTACTATACTGTGATGTTTATAATTTTCAATTTTCATAATTAATTTAAACTCCTTTCAAATACTGGTTTTACTTTATACTCCCCAGGTTTTAATTGATTAATTATCGCCTCTGGTATACCACCTTTTGTATAACCGCCAGGTTCCCATAAACCTTCATATGCACCAGGTTCTTTTCCACTTGGGAATCTTAGTCCACTAATTTGTTTAGACTCAATAACTACTGGATTTTCTCCTAAAAAGCCTTTTTCAAATCCCAACAGCCTTTCTAACACCCTCGTATTCCCATTAGAAGCTTTAATTGCTTTCTCATACACACTTTTCGGCATAACAAATTGTCCTTCTTTAGGCCCTATATACCCTTTATATTTTCTTAATGAATCGGTAAACCTCTGTTTATTGTCTACTCTAACTACACCATCTTCAAACAGCTTAAAGTGTGTATTTATACCTTCCATTGGAATATATGCACTTGGGTACCACCTCTTATCCTTTGGCATATTTATTATTAATTCTTTTATTTTATTATCTATTTTTACCCGAGGATATATAGCCATTTCTTCCAGAAATTCTTTTTCTCCATAAACTATTTGAGAATTTACTTTCTTTTGTTTTAGTACTTTATCTTCAGAATTTCTACCTGCTTTTAGGAAACTTTTTACTTTAGTTTCTTTACTTAATAAATTAAAACCTAGATGCCCTATGAATCCAAAAGTACTTCCTATTGCCATTTTTCTAATAATGTCTGATGGTTTATCTTCTGAAATCACTCCATCTAATAATCCTAAAGCCCCACCTGATAACATTGTTAGCCTTAATGTACCACCTGGCATTATCCATGGTAATGTTGCTAGTAGTAGGTCTTTCTTCTCTTCGGGACTAGCATTTTTTATTACGCTTGCTCCAAAAAGTGGTTTTCCATTTATCCCTGTTATTTGAGATATAACTCTATCATATTCTTGATCTGTTAGTTTGTTGTTATTTTCACTTTTTAACTTTTCTTTTTCGGCTGTGTATTTTGCATCTATGCTTTCTATTACACTAGCCCATCCCATATCACTTCTACTTGGTAGGTTGAATGTTTTTGATGTTGGTGACCAACTCTTTTCAGCTTGTGCTAATCCTTGGTCAATTGATGATTTTAATACCTCTACTTCGCTAAAGAAGCTTGGTGATTTCGCATTAAAGGCTAATAGCTTCCTTAACTTTTCTTCTAACTCATTCTTTAATTTTCTGTATATCTCTTTATTTTCTTCTGCTATACTTATTTGAGAATAGCTTATTGGTTCTTCTTGATATAATAGGTTTAATAGGTGTTCTACTCTTCTTATCTGTCCTTCTGCTTCTTGAATTAGTCTTTCTAGTTCTTGTTGTTTCAGACTAACAGTATCTACTTCTGACTTGTAGGTATTTACATAGTTTTCGTTTGCCCGGCTGATTTCTTCATTTAGTAGTATACATCCTCTTACTAATGGTTCTATTACTACTGCACAGTATTTTTTGGCTGAATCGTATGTTACTCCTTTTAGTTTATCTGTTTGGAGTATGAATTCTGCCAGGCTTTTTTGTAATTCTGTGTAGGCTTCATTTTATTTTGTTACTAGATTTTTTATATCTTGTGTTTGGCTTTCTGCCATATCTAGTATCATGTCTATACTCATTTCTTTCCTCTTCCCTTATTTCTCTTTTGTTTCTAGTTTTTGCTTTTGAAGTTTTAGGTTTATCTCTTCTTCTAGTAGCGTATGTTTTCTTTTGTCTAGATATTTCTTATTTTGTTTTTCAAAATAGTGTAGTTGTTCTAGGTGGGCATTGTATTGTCCTGTAAATATTTTGTGTACTGTTTCTTGTAGATATCTACCATGAATTTCAATGTCTTGATGTGTATTTTCTAGTTCTTCCAACTTGGCTTGCTTCTTTTTGTTGTCTTTTAGTTGTTCTTCTAATAACATTCTTTTTTGATAGTTGTCTTGACCTTTTGTCATCTAGAATCCTCTTAATCTTTTTACACCTTCTAGTTGTGTTCCTAATGTATTGTCCATTGCCTGGAGTTCTACAGCTACACTATGAATGTTATTAGACATGCTTTGAATAACTTTTGACATTTTACTCGCTGTTTGGTTAGATACTTCTATACTATTTTGTACGTTAGTGTTGCCAGCTACTGTTGTTTGCGTATCTTTTGTTACTGTTATTTCTTGGGAAATATTATTACTTGCAGTTTTCAAAGATGTTGCAGTGAGGCAGTTTGTTCTTTACTACTTTGTAATATGTTCATACGCTGTTTCTTTGTTTCTTTCTATAAAACAAAAATGATTTATTTTTTTTATATTATACTATATTTTTATCTTTCTAGGTAGTGATATGTAAAATAGTCATAACCTTATTTTAAAGTTGCGACTATAATATTAGTTGAATTGTGTTATTCGTTATTTTTCAAACTCAAGGGAGTTATCTAGTATATAATTAAAATAATCTTATGTATATTTGAAAACTGTTCACCTTCTTACATTGTAAAGTTTACTCTTCAGCAGGGAAGTTGGCAGGGTACTTTATGCTTAAAAGTTAGATTTTTGATCTTATTTTTTGGAAGAAATCAAAATCACAGCTTTTACTTATTATTTTACTATTAAATTTTTCCTTAGCCTAAATATAAAAATTCCCGTAGATTTCTCCACGGGAACCTTTTTATTCTTCGTCAGAATGTTTTTATTTTGATTTTTCGTCTTCTAGGTCTTTTTCTTCAACCTTTTCAACTTTATCTTCTTCGCTTTCAGCCTCTTCTTGAGCTTTTTTCTCAGCTTCTTCTTTAGCTTTACGAGCTTGTTCTTCGTAATATTTCTTATTAACTACTTTATCTAGTTGTTCTGCTTCTCTTTCGTCTAAGTCTTTTGGCATTTTTCCAAATTGGTAAAGAGCAACGATTTCTTTTCTATCGATTGTTTCAACTTCGATAAGTGTTTGTGCAATAAGTTCTAATTGTTCTCTGTGAGTTTCAATAATGTGAAGAACTTTTGAGTAACATTCATTAATAATTTTACGAACTTCTTTATCGATTTCTTTCAGCATTTCTTCTGAATAGTTACCGATACTTGAAAGTTGACGTCCACCATATGGATCGTGGAATGGAGCTTGCATTGGACCTACAGCTTCACTCATACCGTATTCTGTAACCATCGCACGAGCAATAGCTGTTACTCGTTCGAAGTCATTGTGAGCTCCTGTAGATACTTCGTTAAAGAAGATTTGCTCTGCAGCACGTCCACCAAGTAATCCACAGATTTTGTCGATTAAATCTGTACGAGTTTGGAAGTATTTTTCTTCTTCCGGAATCATAAGGTTATATCCACCAGCATCACCACGTGGGATAATAGTAACTTTTTGCACTTTATCAGCACTATCAAGTACCATACCTACGATTGCGTGACCTGCTTCGTGGTAAGCTACTAAACGTTTTTCTTTTGGAGTATATACTCTACTACGTTTAGCTGGACCACCGATTACTCTGTCCATAGCTTCATCTAGATCTTCTTTATCAATACTAGATTTGTTTTCACGAGCTGCTAATAATGCTGCTTCGTTAAGGATATTAGCAAGATCTGCACCAGAGAATCCTGGAGTTTTTTCTGCTAATGAACGAAGTTCAACACCTTTAGCAAGTGGTTTGTTTTTAGCATGTACTTTAAGAATTGCTTCACGACCTTTTACATCAGGTGTAGAAACTTTAATTTGTCTGTCGAAACGTCCTGGTCTTCTAAGTGCGTTATCTAATACGTCAGCACGGTTAGTAGCTGCAATTACGATAATACCTTTTTCACCATCGAATCCATCCATTTCAACAAGAAGTTGGTTAAGAGTTTGTTCACGTTCATCATTTCCTCCACCTACTCCGCTTCCACGTTTACGTCCTACAGCATCAATCTCATCGATGAAAATGATACATGGCGCATTCTTTTCAGCTTCTTTGAATAGGTCACGAACACGACTAGCCCCTACCCCTACGAACATCTCAACGAAGTCAGATCCTGAGATTGAGAAGAATGGTACTTTCGCCTCACCAGCTACAGCACGAGCTAGTAAAGTTTTACCAGTCCCTGGAGGACCCTCAAGTAGAACACCTTTAGGGATTCTAGCACCCATCTTAGTGAATTTACGGTGATCTTTTAAGAACTCAACCATTTCTGCAAGTTCTTGTTTTTCTTCATCAGCTCCAGCTACATCTTTGAATGTAACTTTCGCTTCTCCACCATCGATTTTTTTAGCTTTAGATTTTTGGAAGCTCATTACTTTACCTCCACCGCCACCTTGCATTTGTGACATAAAGAAAACCAATAGCCCCATCATTAATATAAACGGAATAATGTTACCTAAGAATGATAGAATAGCTCCAGTTTTTTCAGCTGGTTTATATTCTACTACACTTAATTTCCCATCTTTAGCTTTTTCATTAATTTGTTTTTGTACTTCAGAATCAGATGCTGCAACTACACTCTCGAAGTTCTTATTACCATCTGTGTAAGTACCTTTAACATTATAGTTCTCATCTTTTCTTTGTAGACTTATTTCTTTAACCTTGTCATCTTTAATAGTCTGAACAAGTTTAGCATAGTCTATTTTTTCAGTTGTCCCAGGTAGGTCTTGCTGCCAATAGGCAAATAGTCCAATCGCGATTACGATTAACGCAAGCATACCAAGGATAGGGTTTTGCCTTTTTTTATTATTCATATAGACAATCTTCCTCCTATCATTTTTCTAAACATAATTTATTTTACCATATGTAACTAAAGTTTGACTAATATTTTGACCTTTTTTGATTAAAATATTATTATGAATAAATTTCTTCTTTTAGAACACCGATATAAGGTAAGTTTCTATATTTTTCATCATAATCTAAACCAAACCCTACTAAGAATTCATTTGGTGAAACTACTCCGATATAATCAGCTTCAACATCAACTACACGAGTTTCTGGCTTATCTACTAGTGAAGCACATGCTACAGAAGCAACTTTTCTTTCTTTTAGATTTTCGATAAGTGCTTTAAGAGTTCTTCCTGTATCTACGATATCTTCAACGATAATTACGTGACGTCCTTCAATATCCATTCCACAATCTTTTTTGATTTTGATTACACCAGAAGATTCAGTTCCTCCGTGATAACTAGATACATCCATAAAGTCAGTAACTACATGAATGTCAATATGTTTTAAAAGTTCTGCCATAAAAGGTAGTGCACCTTTTAATGTACAAATTAGAACAGGACATTTATCTGCATAATCCTCTTCAATTTGTTTAGCGATTCTTTTACTAGCAACTACGATTTCCTCGTGTGTAAATAGAACTTTCTCGATATCTTTTAATAAATTTTCCACTGTTTTATCCTTTCGTGTTTATATAATAATCATATTTTTTATTTTTGTTAACTTTAGTATTTATTCCTAAAACTCCTAAAATCCCATCTTTATTGCGAATTACTGGAAGTTTATCTCTAAGTTCTTTAGGGATTTTTTCATCTATAAAAAGACGTGAAAGTTTTTTGCTAACCTTACCTCTTTGAATCCTATCGCCATCCCTCTTAGTCGTGACTGTGAGCGGCAAATCTTCCTTATTAAATCCTACTTCAGATGAGTTATTAGTGGTTGTTATTAGAAAATTACTCTGATGAAATGTATAAACTTTATTAATATCCACTTCATCTATTATTAATTCTATCTTATCATTATAACATTTTTTTTCAATTTTATGAACATAAATACTATTATATTCGCTAATAATTTTTAAATTATTTTTTAAATCATAACTTTTATTATTATTTCTATTTTTCAAGTCATCTATTATTTTAAATAGCGCCCTTTGTTTTACATCAAAAATACCAAAATTATTTGCTAATATATCTCTTAGTAAGAAATAAACCTCTTCTTTGGTATTTTTTAATAATTTTTCTTTATTTAGCTCAACTTTACCATCTTCTTCATAAATAACATAGTCATTTTTAGCTTCTAATACTTTATTTTTTAGCTCTGTATTAATATTTTGATAATAACTAGAAAAATTAATTAAATTATCAAAACTTGCTGCATTTACATCGTTCAACAATGGTACAATGTTATGCCTTATATTATTTCTTGTATAATCAGTATCGAAGTTTGTTGAATCTACATAGTATTTTAAATTATTTTTATCGGCATATTGTTCAAGGTCTACTTTTAAAACATTTAATAATGGACGATAGACTTCTAAGTTTCCAATAGTTGTCTCCTCTTCTATCATCAAATTATAATCCATACTACGTCCACTAAGCAGCCTCATAAGAATATTTTCTATCTGATCATTTTTGTGATGAGCAGTTATTAACTTCACTCCACCTTCTAACGAAGACATTTCCTCAAAAGCTTCGTAACGTAGTTTTCTTGCGAGCATTTCCTCTGACGTGTGACTATCTCTTGCTAAATCACTCATATTTAGCTCTTTTTTGTAGAACTTAACATTATAGTTTTTGACAAAATTCTCTACGAACTCGGCTTCTTCATAAGACTCTTCTCTTAGACCATGATTTATGTGAAACGCCACTAATTCTTTATAACTCTCTTTGTACTTTGTTACAAGCAGATGAAATAAAGCTATAGAATCCACTCCCCCTGACAGACCTAGTGCTATTTTATCAGTTTTTTGCCATAAAATATTAATGTCCATCTAGATAACCTCTCTCCTGAAGACCTTTCTTGATTTTTTCAAACTTATCTTTAGCTCGCTTCGTCGTTGAGATTATATCTTCTAGTAGTCCTTCTGGTGCTGGTGGAATTTCTTTTTTCTCTTCCTTCTCCTCAGACAGCTCGGTAATATTACTCTTCTTACCTTTTCCTACAGAAATCTTCATATTCCCTATGAATTGAAGTTTTTTCAAGTCTTTTAGAGTTTTTGTTTCTTGCTTAGGCTCTTCTTTTTCTTTCGGAACTTCTTGTTTTTTCTGAATTTCGGGTTGTTCTTTAGCTTCTTTTTTAATCGGTGCCTTCGGTTTATTTTTCTTTTTATTCTGTTTTTCTTTTGAATTTTTCTCTACTTTTTTCTTTTCACCCTCAGCTTGTTTCGACTCTTTTTGCGTTAAAATCACTAAAGAATCCTTTGTACTTTTCTCCTCAGCTTTAATAACAAAACCAACAGAAAAAATATCTTCTAGCTTCTTCTTTTTACCTATAAACATATTTTCCTTTGGCAAAAATGCATCTTTGCCATTGTCTAGTTTTATATACAGACCTTTACTTTCAACCTTCGTTACCTTTCCTGAAACTTTACTCATTTAATCACCTCACTATCAACTCAGATGTAAACTATATAATCTTAATAGTTTAAACCTCTTAAATCATTCCTATTTATTTCACTTACATATTATACCACACTCTATTCATCTATTGAAATATCAAAAACAATTCAAAGATAGATACTACGAAAAACTAACCTGTCTCATTAATTAATATAAATTTTTTTAATATTACTATAAAAAAATACAATTAGTAAATTTTGTGTAAATACATTATAATAAAAGTATAGAAATCGTTTTCAATAATACAAAGTTTAAGGAGTGATAAATTATGAAAATTATTAAACAAGGACCCTTTGCATTCGAAGATTCTATAAAGAAACCTGCAGAATTATTCCCTATGTATCAAGTTCTAAACGAAGATGGTGAAGTTACTAACCCAGATTTATTTCCTGATATTAGTGATGAAAAACTAGTGGAATTAATGAAAGTACTAGTTTTCGGTAGAACATATGATGAAAGAGTGATTATTTTAAATAGACAGGGAGCTCTAGGTAACTATCCTCCTGCTGGTGGGCAAGAAGCAAGTCAATTAGCTACAACGTTTGCTCTTGAAAAAAATGATTTTCTTGTTCCTACCTATCGTGATATCCCACCACTACTTATTCACGGCTTAACAATAGAACAAGCTTTCTTATGGTATAAAGGTCATTTAAAAGCCAATCAATATCCTGAATCATTATGTGCCTTCTCTCCTCAAGTTATCGTAGGTGGACAGATGCCACATGCTGCTGGTGTTGCCTTTGGAAAGCGTCTAAAAGGTGAAAAAAATGTTGTACTAGCATTTTGTGGAGATGGTGGATCTTCTCAAGGGGACTTCTATGAAGGATTAAACTTTGCTGGAGTGTATAACGCTCCTTTAATTACTATTTTGCAAAATAACGGTTATGGTATCTCTACACCAATATCTAAACAGACTAAGTCAATAACACTAGCACAAAAAGGGGTTGCTGCTGGTATCGCTAGTATAAAAGTAGACGGTATGGATCCATTAGCGATGTATGCCGCTGTAAATAAAGCCCGTGAATATGCAATTGAACATGGGCCTGTTCTAATCGAAGCATTTACTTATCGTCTAGGACCACACACTATGTCAGATGATCCAACTCGTTATCGTACTAATGAAGAAGTATTATCATGGCAGAAAAAAGATCCACTAATTCGATTAAGAAAATATCTTGAGAAAAAAGGATTATGGAATAGCGAAATAGAAGAAGAAACAATCGATGATGTAAAACGTCAAATTAAAGAGGCGATGGTTGCAATAAACAAAGCTGAAAAACAAAAAGTTTCAACATTTTTAGAAAATATGTTTGAAATTCCTACCCAAAACATTAAAGAACAAATCGAAATATACAAACAAAGGGAGGCGAACTAATATGTCTGAGAAAACTATTGCGCAAGCAGTCACAGAAGCACTTGATTATAAATTAAAAACTGATGAAAAAACTTTAATATTCGGTGAAGATGTCGGGGTTAACGGTGGAGTTTTTAGGATTACAGATGGTTTACAAGCAAAATATGGAGATAAAAGAGTATTAGATACTCCTTTGGCTGAATCAGGTATCTTGGGACTTGCTATTGGACTAGCAGCTGAAGGTTTTAGACCTATCCCTGAAATTCAATTTTTAAGTTTTATTTTAGAAGGTTTCGATGCGGTATACTCTCAATTAGCTCGTTTTAGATATCGTTCAGGAAATACTCGAAACATGGCAGTTACTATACGCTCTACATTCGGAGGGCCTGTCCATACTCCTGAATTACATTCAGATAGCTTAGACGGAATTTTAGCTCAAATTCCTGGACTACGTGTAGTAATTCCTAGTAATCCCTATGATGCAAAAGGATTATTAATTTCTTCTATCGAAAGTAACGATCCCGTTATATTCTTAGAACATCTTAGAATGTATCGCTCAATTAAAGGTGAAGTTCCAGACGAAGGATATCGTGTACCATTAGACAAAGCAAGCGTTGTTAGAGAAGGAACAGATGTTTCAATCATTACATACGGTCTTATGGTTCACTATAGCTTAAAAGCTGCTGAACAATTAGAAAAAGAAGGTATCTCTGTTGAAGTTGTTGACCTTAGAACTATCTCTCCTGTCGATATGGAAACTATTATATCTTCTGTTAAGAAAACAGGACGTGTGATAGTAGTTCAAGAATCTCAACGTCAAGCTGGGGTTGCTGGACAACTTCTATCAGAAATTTCTGAACGTGCATTTATGTATCTAGATGCACCTGTTGGACGAGTTACTTCTCCTGATACTACATTTTCATTTGGTTTAGCTGAAGAATATTGGCTACCTACTCCAGCAGATATCGTTAATAAAGTTAAAGAAGTCTATGACTTTTAATGAATGGAGGGACTTAATATGATTTATTCATTTATTTTACCAGATAGTGGAGAAGGACTTCATGAAAGTGAAATTATTCAATGGGGTTTTAAAGTTGGAGAAGCAGTGAAAGAAGATGATATTCTAGTAGAAATTCAAAGTGATAAAGCTGTTGTTGCCCTGCCGTCTCCTGTTTCTGGAACAATTAAAACAATTTATGCAAAAGTTGGGGAAATGGCTAAGGTTGGTTCAGTTATTGTTGATATTGAAACAGATCAAAATGTAGAAGTACACGAGGAACAAGAATCTGCCGAAGTTGAAGATAATACTGCTACCGAGACTATTAAACCTGTAGAAAAACAAAATAATTCATCTGATGTTGATATTAGATTATTAGCCATCCCCAGAGTAAGAAAATACGCTAGAGATAAAGGGGTCGATCTTAGACTAGTACCTGCCACTGGTAAACGTGGCCTGGTTACAATCGAAGATATTGAAAATTACCTTAATAACAGTACTGTTAAAGAAGTTTCACCAGTACAGCAGCCACAAGTTACAAACGAAGTTATTAACGAAAAAACTGAGGTGGCAGCAGTTCCTAAATTTGAACCTACTCCTTCAAATAGTACTAACAATACTACAAGAGTACCGATGACTAATATTAGAAAAGCTATTGCACGTGCTATGGTTAATAGTAAAGCTATTTCACCTCACGTAACAGTTCTAGATCAAGTAAATGTTGAAAAACTTGTTGAACATAGAAATAGAATGAAACATATAGCAAAAGACAGAGATATTAAACTTACATACACAGCATACTTCATAAAAGCTGTGGCAGCCACTCTTGCTAAGTTCCCAGAGTTAAACGCCTCTGTAGATAATGAAAAATTAGAGATAATATATAAAAATTACATTAATATTGGTGTTGCAACCGATACTGAACATGGTTTATTCGTACCAAACATTAAGGATGCTAACTTCAAGAGTCTATTCAAAATAGCTCGTGAACTAGATGAGAACACAGCTCTTGCTCATGCTGGTAAATTAGGAAGAGATAAACAAACAGATGGTTCTATGACTATTACAAATGTCGGAGCAATTGCTACAAGTGGGGTTTGGGCTACACCAATTATCAATCAACCTGAAGTTGCTATACTAGGATTTGGACGTTTCGAAGAAACATTCATCCCAGATGAAAACAAACAACCAAAACTTGTCCCAATGCTTAAACTTTCATTCTCATTCGATCACAGAATCGTAGATGGTGGTACAGCACAACGTGCACTAAATACAGTCAAGGAGTATTTAGCATATCCTGATTTATTGTTAGTGGAGGGATAATTATGGTAGTAGGAAATTTTATTCAAGAATTAGATACTATTGTCATTGGTGGTGGCCCTGGTGGTTACGTCGCAGCTATTAAATTAGCTCAACTAGGTAAAAAAGTTACCCTATTTGAGAAAGAAAAAGTGGGCGGAACTTGTTTACATCGTGGTTGTATCCCTTCAAAAGCACTTATATCTGTAGGTCATCAATTTGAAGAAATAAAAAAATCAACTCGTGGAATAAAAGTTGATAATGCAGAAATAGACTTTGTTGAGACTCAACGTTGGAAAAACGAAGAAGTTGTAGAAACTTTACACAAAGGTGTTCAAGGCTTATTGAAAAAAAATGGTGTTAATGTAATTTATGGTGAGGTTAACTTTATAGACGATAAAACTATCAGCGTAATTTTAGACGAATTCCACAATAATACATATCATTTTAAAGAAGCTATTATCGCAACTGGAACACAACCGATAGAAATTAAAGGGTTTAAATTTAAAGATCGCATACTTAGTTCAACTGAAGTTTTAAATCTTACTGAAGTACCCAAATCACTAGTTGTTATCGGTGGTGGCTATATTGGTATTGAATTAGCTGGAGCATATGCTTCACTTGGTTCAAAAGTTACTATCATTGAAGGAACGGAAAAAATTTTACGAGTTTTTGAAGATGATATAGCCAATGTAGTAATTGAAGAACTAAAAAATAAAGGTGTAGAAATTATCACAAATGCCACTGCTAATAACGCAAAAAACACTGACAATTCTGTCATCACGAACTACTCTGTTGATGGAAAAGAATTTACTATAGAATCAGATTATGTTTTGGTATCTGTTGGTAGAAAAGCAAAATTCGATGAACTTGGCTTGGAGTATGCAGGCGTTGAAGTTACAGAACGCGGATTAATTAAAGTTGATGAACAACGTAGAACAACTAAAGAACATATATTCGCTATCGGTGATATCGTAGAAGGACCTACATTAGCCCATAAAGCAATGTATGAGGCAAAAATTGCTGCTGAAGCATTAAACGGAGATAAAGCAGCAATAGTCGACTACTTTGCCATCCCAACAGTATGTTTTACTACACCTGAAATAGCACTCGTAGGATATACAAAAGCTCAAGCACAAGAAAAAGGGTTTGAAGTCGTAACTGGTCAATACTCATTTGGACATAACGGTAGATCTTTATCGATTTCTCAAAGTAAAGGATTCGTCCGTATTGTCGCAATAAAAAATACTAATAAAATTATCGGTGCAGCCATTGTTGGTCCAGGAGCCAGTGATTTAATCGCAGAATTAGCGCTCGCGGTAGAACAAGGTCTGACAGTTGATGATATTTCTCTAACCATTCATGGACACCCTTCACTTAATGAAGTCGTGGTTGAAGCAGCCGATATTATTCTAAAAAAAGCAATTCATTCCTAAAATTTAACTTTTAAAGAAAGAACAGGGATGTTCAACTTCTCTGTTTCTTTCTTCAAAAAGAAAGGAGAAAATTATGTTAGAAAGTTTTAATCAACTAGATGACATTTTTAAAACAAAAATAACTAAACCTAAAACAATCGTCGTAGTAAAAGCCGCCCAAGACCATGCTCTTCATAGTGTTTTTGAGTTTGCCAATAAAGGTTATTTAGTACCTATTCTAATAGATTCTAAAGAAAAATTAGATGAATTATTATTAGATATAAATACTAAAAATAGTAATTTTGAAATTATAGATATAAAAGATGATGTATCTGCAGCAAAAAAAGGTATAGAATTAGTTAGAGAGGGTAAAGCTGACTTTATTATGAAAGGAAATATCCCTACTTCTATACTTTTAAGAGAAGTAGTAAATAAAGAGACAGGAATTAAAAAAAGTTCTGTTCTTTTCCACCTAGCATTATTAGATATTCCAAAATATAATAAGCTTTTAGGAATAACTGATGGCGGAATGATTCTTGAACCTACTGAAGAACAAAAAATAAAGATAATCGAAGAAACTTCTAAGATTTTCACATCTCTTGGTTATGAAAAAATTAAATTCAGTCTATTATCTGCCGCAGAGGTAGTGAATCCTAAACAAAAATCTTCAGTAGAAGCTGATGAAATCTCTAAACATTTCAAAAATAATGAAACACTAATTGTTGAGGGACCATTATCTTTGGATATATCCCTTGATAAAAATATTGCAGCAGAGAAAAAATATTGCGGAAAAATACAAGGTGATGCTGATGTTATAGTTGTTCCTGATATAGTTTCTGGCAATGGTATTTCTAAATCACTAATACTAATGGCAGAAGCCAAAATGGCTGGATTAGTACTTGGAGCAACTGTTCCAATTGTACTGACATCACGCTCCGCTACCGATACCGAAAAAAAATACTCATTAATTCTAGCACTACTAGCAGACAAGGAGAATTAATATGAAAAAAATATTCGTTATTAATCCAGGTGCAACTTCTACTAAGGTTGCATACTATGAAAATACTGCAGAAATCTTCTCACATGAGATTACCTATTCATTAGAACAACTAAAACCATTCAATAATATCTTCGATCAATTAACACTTAGATTAACTGATATTGAATCACTAATTAAAGAGAAGATACCTAATCATAAGTTTGATGCGGTTGTAGGTCGTGGTGGCCTTCTTCCACCCGTAGATGCTGGAGCTATTCTAGTAGATGAGAATCTTATAGACTGTTTAAAAAATAGACCTCTTTTAGAACACGCCTCTAATTTAGGAGCATCGCTTGCTAAAAGTGTAGCTGAAAAATTTGGTATTGAGTCTGCACCTTCTTTCATATATGATCCTGTTACCGTTGATCAAATGAATGATGTTGCTCGTATCTCGGGTTCAAGCCTAATCGATAGAAAAAGTGTCGGCCATGCACTCAATATGCGAGCTGTAGCTCATGATGTGGCTAATAAGTTAAATATCCCATATGAATCTGGGAACTTTATAGTCGTTCATGTTGGTGGTGGTTCTAGTGCTAGTGCACATGAAAATGGACGTATGGTAGATGTTATTTCTGATGACGAAGTAATGTTCTCTAGTGAACGCACCGGAGGTATTCCACTTAAACAATATATTAACTTATGCTATGAAAAAACTAAATCGGAAGTGACAGAACTGACTCGTAAAAAAGGCGGTCTTGTCTCGTACTTCGGAACAAATGATGCAAGAAAAATCCATGAACTTATGGATAATGGTGATGAAAAAGCAAAACTTGTATTAGAAGCAATGGCTTATCAAATATCAAAAGCTATAGGTGAGTTAGCTACGGTATTAAAAGGACAAGTGAATGCTATAATTCTTACAGGTGGAATAGCACGTTCTAAATTTATTTCAAATATAGTTAGAGAAAGAGTTGAATTTATTGCTCCGCTATTCATTATCCCTGGTGAAAAAGAAATGCAAGCTCTAGCATCAGGAGCACTAAGAGTACTTAACAACGAAGAAAAATATAATATCTTCGAAAAATAGAACTACTATACTTTAAACTATTATGTATGGTCTACAAAAAGGGTAGTGACTCATAAATCTATTTTCATGAGTCACTACCTCTTTCTATATTTTTTACTTTTTCTTAATTTTTTCCGAAAGTATGTAGTCTATAAACAATTTTCCTATTTCAGAAATATCTTCGTCTTTTTTATGAGCAATTCCTACCTTGTACTCCATCTTTTCTGCTAACGGTATCCACTTCGTATTTTGAAATTGACTAATATCTTCGAACTCAGCAGGTAATATAGCCACACTATTAAATATCTCTATACTCTTAACAAGAACAGTCCAATTATCATCGGCAAAAACAATATTCGGTTCAAAACCTCTCTCCCTACACTTCACATAAATTTCATTTCCTAGGACATAATTTTTTGTAAGTGAACTTATTCTCACATCTTTTAAATCCTCAATAGTAATCTCTTCTTTATCTCCTAGAGAATGATTTGAAGGAACTACAATCGCAGCAACATACGAAGCCTTTTTTCTTTCAATAGGTTTCATAACAATGCCTCTCTCATACTGTGGAAAAGAAAGTAATCCTAAATCTAGATCTCCATTAGCAACCATCCTTTGCAGTTGTTTAGAACCATGTTGAATTAAGCTCAACTCAACTTTAGGATGTCTAGCTATAAAACTCGATATTTCTTCCATGTATTGAATTGCAAATAGTACTGTTAAACCTACCTTCAGAACTTCTCTACTTTCCTCACTAGATGCACTCATTTCATCTATTAAGTTATTGTATGATTTCAATAAAACAATACCTTTTTCGTAAAGTATTTGGCCACTTTCTGTTAACCCTAAACGTCTGTTATTTTGTTCAAATAAAGTAGTATTAAATTCCTTTTCTAATTTCTTTATTGCTAAAGTCAACGTAGGCTGTGTAACAAATAATTCCTTTGCCGCTAAAGAATAACTTTGTTTATTAGCAACAGTGATAAAATAATTTAACTGTCTAAATTCCATAAATACTCCCCCATCCTCTCAATATCTTACAATATTATTATAACTTAAAAAGTATTAATTTAACAACTGCAACACAATATTATATCCTTCAAATAATATATAGAATCGAAGTTATAAAAAATACCAACCTCAAAAAATTTACTCTTTTGAAATCAGCACTTAATCATTATATATTCTTTTAAGTAATGTTATGTTAACTATCTCTAAAAATAACATCACTAACCTTTATTATACCATAAAACCAATAATTTTATCAGTCTTTTATTTTTTAATATTTTGTGTTATGTTAAAGGTACTAAAGGGGCTAACTCGATAAAATCTTGTTTCTTAAAAGATCATACTTTTTGAGCCACTCCCCATTCATAGTAAGTACGCAATACGCAATTTCAGGGAGGTTACTATGGTAAACGCAGAAAAAATAAAAAAAAGATTTTACATATTTGTTGTATTCCATGTTTTTTTATTTGGTCCTATAATCATTTTCTTGCTTGATGAAGTAGTTAGTTCAGATTTTACACAAAAATATAAAACCATAATATCAGTGTTCAAATATTTTTGTTCAATCTTACCTATAGTATTAGCTTGGATTCTAACTAACTATATAGATAAAAAAACTAAAAACGTAGAAAAATAAAAAATAATACTCTCTAAAACTAGCGAGCGAGTGACTCGACAAAATCTTGTTTCTTCGAAATCACGATTTTTGAGTCACTCCCACTTATTTCATAGTAAATACGCGACGTGCGATTTCAAGGAGGTTACTATGTTAAACGCAGAAAAACTCAAAAAAAGATTTTACATATCTCTAGTATTCTATTTTTTATTTGGTATTGCACTATTATTAATCTTAGATAATGCAGTTAGTCCAGACTTTGAACAAAAACACAAAACTTTATTATTTGTACTCAAACTTACCTATATGGAATTACCTATAGTGTTAGCTTTTGTTCTAAATAACTATATAGCTAAAAAAACTAAAAACGTAGAAAAATAATACTCTCTAAAACTAACTAGCGAGTGATTCGATAAAATCTTGTTTCTTCAAAATCAAGATTTTCGCGTCATTCCCATAGCTAAAAGAGCGACTCAAAATTACTTTTGAATCGCTCTTCTTTTTTATCCGTTGTAGCAATTTATTATTTCGAATAACTTGCTACGTATTTCATCATTTGTTGAATGTCCTAACATTGATTTTAATTCATTTAGTTTTTCATCTAATTCTTCTACATCAATGTCTAAAGTTGTATTTTTATAAATCATTTTATTATCAGTCTTCTCACTGCTTTCGTAATCAAGTGATAACTCTTCATACATTTTCTCACCAGGTCTTAGTCCGATTTCTTCGATATCGATATCTTTATACGGTTCTAATCCTGATAGTTTGATTAAGTTTGTCGCAAGATCTATTATTTTTACGGGTTCTCCCATGTCTAATAGGAAGATTTCCCCTTCACTTGCATAATATCCTGCTTGCAGTACTAATTGCGCCGCTTCTGGAATCGTCATGAAGTAACGAATAATATTTCTATGTGTAATTGTGATAGGCCCACCTTTTTTAATTTGTTCTTTAAAGATAGGAATTACAGAACCATTAGAACCTAATACATTACCAAATCTAACCGCTGCAAATTTTGTTTTGTACTTATTACCTTTTGATTGTAATATGATCTCTGTTAAACGTTTCGAAGCACCCATTGCATTCGTAGGATTTACCGCCTTATCTGTAGAAATCATAATAAATCTTTCTACTTCTTTTTCAATCGCTACATCCATAACATTTTTTGTTCCGAAAACATTATTTTTTATCGCTTCTTGTGGACGACGTTCCATTAAAGGCACATGTTTATGCGCTGCCGCATGGAATACTACATCAGGTTTATACTTATCAAATACCTCAGTTAAAGCAGCTTTTTCACGAATACTTACTATTTCAGAAATATATTGTATATCCACATATTCTTTACTGTGTGATTTTTCAAAATCTAAATCACGTTCTAACATGTATAATGCATTTTCGTTAACATCTACTAAAACAAGTTGACTAGGTTTGAATTTGAATATTTCCCTAACAATCTGGCTTCCGATTGAACCACCAGCTCCAGTAACAAGGATACTCTTTCCTTTAATATATGAACGAATCTCACCTTGAGACAGTTTCACTTCACCACGTCCTAATAAATCTTCAATAGACACGTCTTTTAAGTGTTTAGAAATACTCTCTCCATCTTCAACTGCGATACCTGAGCTCATTACTTTAACAGTAACATTCGCTTCTTTTAGTACATTTAATATTCTATTTTTATTATAGGCACTAATCGAAGGAATAGCTAAAAATACTTGTTCTACTTCATATTTCGGAATAAGCTTTAACATATCATACGTTGTTCCAACAACCGTAACCCCACTGATTACAGAATTTTTTCTATTATCATCGATAAGACCAACTACATTTGCACGGAAAATATTATTTTTAGATAATTCTTTTAACAAGATATATCCAGCATCTCCTGCACCTATTATAAATGTATTCTTATAAGCAGTGGCTCCATATTTACCCGCTTCTCTTTCTCTTAGAGCGCGGTAAAGCATTCTTGTAAACATCATTCCGGCGATTATTAATAACGGTGAAAAAATCGCGAATCTAACATTTGAAAATGTATCAGGTAGCATATATTGGTATAAAATACTTGTTATTAAATCTCCCAGTACTACTGAGAAACAGATATTCACTATTTCATTTACACCTAAGTAAGACCATAGTGATTTATTAGTACCAAATAAATAAAAACTAGCTGTATAAATTACTAAGGAAATCACTAGAAACTCTATTATTTCTATGTAATGGTCATTCAACATAGAAAATGGATCCGAAGCCTTACCTAAAAATATAGATGCTATTATCCCTAATGCTACTGTCAATAAATCCAGCAACATAATAAGTTTAAATCTATGATTTATATATATTTTTGATGAAAATAATCTATTCATAACATCTCCTA
>ERZ772999.264-NODE-264-length-34177-cov-5.696970_pt1 | contig 34177 bp, 26 predicted proteins | sample MGYA00511467_ERZ772999 | MGnify/ENA primary metagenome ERZ772999 (study PRJEB29015, sample SAMEA2738064) | human oral metagenome | biome: human oral; feature: human-associated habitat; material: saliva | place: China | collected 2218 ... | reverse complement strand
TAAAAGAATCTTTAGGTGAGGAAAGATATCAACAATTACGTCACTTACCACAAGAGACTTCATTAAAAGTAACAGGATTAATTAAAGAAAACGATAGAGAACTTTCAGGTATCGAATTAGAAATTGAAGACTTCGAAGTTATTTCTGAAGCTATAGATTACCCAATTACTCCAAAAGAGCACGGTGTTGAATTTTTAGCGGACAATCGTCATATTTGGATTCGTTCTAAAAAACAACATGCTATTTTAACAATTAGAAATCAAATTATTAAATCAACTTATGATTTCTTTGAAAAAGAAGGTTTCTTAAAAACAGATCCACCAATCTTAACTTCATCAGCTCCAGAGGGAACTACAGAATTGTTTAACACTAAATACTTTGATGAAGAAGCATATCTTTCTCAATCAGGTCAATTATACTTAGAAGCTACTGCGATGGCTTTTGGGAAAGTATTTTCATTTGGACCTACATTTAGAGCTGAAAAATCTAAAACTCGTCGTCACTTAATTGAGTTCTGGATGATCGAGGCTGAAATGGCTTTCTGTAATCATGATGAAAGTTTAGCATTACAAGAAGCGTTTGTTAATCATTTATTAACTGATGTATTGGAAAAATGTCAAGAACAATTAAAAGTACTTGGACGTGACTTAGAAGCTTTAGAGAATGCTAGAGGTGAATTCCCACGTATTAAGTACAAAGATGCTATTAAATTATTAAAAGAAAATGGATTTGATGATATTGAATATGGAGATGATTTTGGATCACCTCACGAAACGTTTATTGCTAATAGTTATAATAAACCAGTATTTATTACTCATTGGCCATTAGATATTAAACCATTCTATATGATCGAAGATCCGAACGAACCAGGTGTTGTATTATGTGCTGACTTAATTGCTCCTGAAGGATACGGAGAAATTATTGGTGGTTCTCAACGTATTGATGACTACGATAAATTATTAGAAAACATTAAAAAACATGATTTAAATCTTGATGCATATGGTTGGTATTTAGATTTACGTAAATATGGTTCTGTTGAACATGCTGGATTTGGATTAGGGCTAGAAAGAACTGTAGCTTGGATTACAGGTAACGGACACGTTCGTGAAACTGCTCCATTCCCTCGTCTATTAAACAGATTGACACCATAGGAGTTTAATATGATCAATATCAATATAAAAGGTCTTTTAGTTGATGCTGATTTCTTAATGAATTATACTTCTCATAACTTATCTGGAGAGGAAGCTATGTTTCTTCTTCAGATAAGTTATTTGACAAATCAAGGAGAAATTCCATTTTCAACAGAAGATTTTAAAGATAAATTGAATTTACCTGCGGACCAGATTTTCTCAAAAATAGAAAATTTAATAAAAAAAGATATAATAGCGATCTTACCGGATAGTAAAATTAATTTTATAGTATTTAATAATAAAGATGATTATTACACATTACGTGAACTTTTAAGATTAGTAGAGAGAGTCACAGGGAAAATTTTAACTTCAAAAGAAATGGATATTGTATCATCATGGTTTGATAAGAAATATACAAAAAAAGAAATTGACGAGGCATTATCTATTTCAAAAAATTTAAACTATGTGAATGGTATTTTAAATAATAAAGTTAGTAATAATATACAAAAAGAAAGTGGTAGTAGTTTAGGTTATGACTGGTTTAACAAATAGACAAAAGAAAATAAGAGCAAAAAAAATAATGGAATATTTGGATAAAGTATTTCCCGATGTCGAATGCGAATTAGATTTTTCTAATAATTTAGAATTAATTATTGCTGTTTTGTTATCTGCTCAATGTAAAGATGAATATGTTAATAGAGCTACAGTTGGTTTATTTGAAAATTATAAAACAATTGATGATTATGCTGATGCTAAGGTTGAGGATATAGAAAAGTATATTAAAACTTTAGGACTATATAAAGCAAAATCAAAAAATATTGTAGGAATGGCTAATATGCTAAGAGATGTTTATGATTATGAAATTCCTCAGACTAGAGAAGAGTTAGAAAAATTACCAGGTGTTGGAAGAAAAACCGCTAATGTTGTTTTATCTGTAGGATTCAATGTTCCTGCAATTGCTGTAGATACGCATGTTGAGCGTGTGGCGAAGATGTTTGGTTTAGCTGATTTAACTGATAGTCCGCTTCAAGTTGAAAAAAGCCTTATGAGTATTTTTCCTATGGAAAGCTGGGGGAAAATTCATCACCAGCTTATTCATTTAGGTCGATATAAACTTCCAGCAAGAGGGGAACGCACAATTGACCCAGAATTAGAAAAATTATTAGTACTAAAATAAGAGGAGAATACAGATGTTAATTATATTTGTAATAGCAGGTTTCTTAATATTACTAGATCAACTTAGTAAAAATTTCATAGTTAATCATTTTGCATTAGGAGAAAGTAAGGAAGTTATAACAAATTTCTTTAGTATTTCATCTCATAGAAATAGAGGTGCTGCTTGGGGAATTTTACAGGATAGTCGACTATTTTTTATAATAGTTACTATTATTTTTATTGCTATTTTAACTTATTATTTATTTAAACAAAAAAACTCTCTATCAATGCTTGATAAAGGTACTTTTGCTTTAATATATGGTGGTGCAATAGGTAATTTTATCGATAGATTAACTAGACATGAGGTTGTTGATTTTCTAGATTTTAGAATTTTTGGCTATGATTTTCCTATATTTAATTTAGCTGATTGCTTTATATGTATAGGAGTAGTATTTTTATTATTCAAAATCTACAAAGAAGATAAATAATAATTTATTGAGAGATGATTATATAAATCATACTCTCTTTTTTGTTATAATAATAAATGTAATATAAACTTAAAGGAGATATAAATGTATTATTGTACTTATGAATGTAAGATTGGACTTATGTATTTAGTTTCAGATGGAGAAAGTCTTTGTGGATGTTATTTAGAAGATCAAAAGTATTTTCCAGATAATTTTGATAAATATATATTTGATGAAGAACTAGAAATTTTTAATTTAGTGAAATTGTGGTTGAATAGTTATTTTAATAATGAAAAGCCTAGTTTGAAAAATATACCTATGAAACTGATAGGAACAGATTTCAGGAAAAAAATCTGGTCGTTACTTAAAGAAATTTCATATGGTGAAGTTGTTACTTACAAAGACCTTGCTAAAAAAATTGCTGAACTACAAGGTAAAGAGCAGATGTCAGCACAGGCGGTAGGGAGTGCTGTTGGACATAATCCATTATCAATATTTATTCCTTGTCATAGGGTTATTGGTACTGATGGGAGTTTAACAGGATATGCTGCAGGGTTAAAAAATAAGAAGTATTTATTAAACTTTGAATCTGGTAATAATAATTATTAACTAGAATGCTAAAAACCGATGAATAATAGAAGTATATAAAAAAATATGATATAATTAATAAGATTAAATTCTTTATTAGGAGAAATAAATGAACAATAAAAAAATAGTATTTATGGGAACTCCAAAGTTTGCTGTTCCTGTGTTAGAAATGTTAATTGAAAATTATGGAGTAGATTTAGTGATTACCCAACCGGATAAAAAAGTTGGTAGAAAAAAGGTATTAACACCTCCTCCTGTAAAAGTCGTAGCAGTAGAAAATAATATTAAGGTATTACAACCTGAAAAAATATCTGCAGACGAAGAAACGTATAATACTTTAAAAGAGTTGAATCCTGATATAATTATTACAGCTGCATATGGACAGCTTGTACCAGAAAAAATCTTAGAGATTCCAGAACATAAATGTATAAATGTTCATGGGTCATTATTACCTAAGTTACGTGGTGGAGCACCTATCCAATATTCAATACTAGAAGATCATAAGAAAACAGGTATCACTATTATGTATATGGTTAAAAAACTTGATGCAGGGGATATGATTTCGAAAGTAGAAGTTGATATTTTAGATAGTGACAACTATGAATCGCTACACGATAAACTTTCAGTTGCTGGACGTGATTTACTAAATGAAACATTACCGAAAATTTTTAGTGGTGACATTGCACCTGAAAAACAAGATGACGAGCAAGCTACATTTGCAAGAAATATCTTAAGAGAAGATGAGAAAATTGATTGGAATACATCAGCAAGAGAAGTATTTAATAAAGTTCGTGCGTTAGATCCTACACCAGGTGCATTTACATATTTAGATGGTAATGTATTAAAAATCTGGGCTAGTGAGGTTGTTGAGTTAGAAGAACAATCTAGTTACACTAAGGTAGGAACAATTATTAAACAGGATAAGAAAAATATCTATGTTTTATGTGGAAATGGAACAGTACTGAAAGTACATGAACTACAAGTATCTGGGAAAAAGCGCATGCCTGTGGTAAATTTCTTATCTAATAAAAAAGACTATGTAGGAACAATCTTAGGTGAAGACAATGAATAGCATTAATGCTAGAAATGTTGCCTATGAAGTACTGTATACTATCATTCAAGAAGATGGTTATAGTAATATTACATTAAATAAGTACTTTAATCAATATAAGATTCAAGAACAAGATAAGAGATTTATTAGCGAAGTAGTATACGGTACTATAAAAAATAAATTATATCTTGAGCATATTCTTAAATCATATTCAAAAGGTAGGGTTAAACCTAAAGTTAAAGTTATTTTACTAATGAGTATTTATCAATTACTATATATGGATAAAACTCCAAATTTTGCTATTATAGATGAGGCTGTTAAACTGAGTAAAAAAATTGCAGGTAATATAACAGGGAAATTTGTGAATGGTATTCTTAGAAATATTGAACGACATGCTAGTAATTTAGATCTTAAGTATAAAAATAAAGCTGAGCAATTCTGTATAGAAAATAGTTGTCCTAACGAATTATACAATATACTTAAAGAACAATACGGAGTAGAAAAAGCTCAAAAAATTGTTCTATCATTTAATGAGAAGAGTAAAAATAGTATTAGATATAATCCTTTAAAAATCACTAAGAAAGAGCTAATAGAAAAATTAGGTGATGCTGTTAGCGAGAGTGAAATCTGTGAAGATAGTCTTGTTTTAAATAAATTAAACTTAGATAGTAACCTATTTACTAAAGGATATTATATTATACAAGATGAAGCAAGTGCGTTAGTGGCATCATCAATTGGGTTGCCACTAGATAAAGAATACAAAATACTAGATACTTGTGCTGCTCCTGGTGGAAAAAGTCTACATATAGCTAGTAAATATTTTAATTCTACTTTAATTTCATGTGATAAATATATACATAAGCTTAAGTTAATCGAAGATAACAAAGAAAAACTTGATATAACAAATATTCAAGTAAAAGAACAAGATGCAACAGTAAATAATAATTCATTTATTGAAAATTTTGATATAGTTGTATGTGATGTTCCATGTTCAGGGATAGGAGTTATTAAAAACAAACCTGAGATAAAATATAAAATTACTAATGCTTATATTGAAGATATCGCAAAACTTCAATATCAAATTTTGGAAAATAGCAAAAATTATGTTAAACAAGGTGGAACACTTATGTATTCTACTTGTACAATAGATAAGAGAGAAAATATAAAAAATATCGAGAAGTTTTTGAAAGAGAACAAAGATTTTAGTTTAGAGAATATAACTTTAAACAATAGTATAGTTAAATCGAGAGGAAATGGTGTATTAGAAATATTACCAGATGAGTATAGTTGCGATGGCTTTTTTATCGCAAAACTTAAAAAAATGGAGGAAAAATGTTAATTTCAGATTTTAAAGGTTATAAAAAGTCTAGATGGTTAAAAGATTTCGATAAAATGTCAATATATTCTATAAGATTAGATCAATTAGAAGAGTATATTGTTAGTATTGGTGAAAAGAAATTTAGAGCTAAGCAGATTTATGATTGGTTATATAAAAAGAGAGTTACAGACTTTTCAGAAATGAAAAATGTACCTAAATCATTACAAGAAAAATTAGCAGAAGAGTTCGAAATTACAACTTTAAAAACAATAATTAAACAAGAATCTGCTGATGGTACTATGAAGTTCTTATTTGAGTTACAAGATAAATATACAATTGAGAGTGTACTTATGAAAAATAAATACGGAAATTCTCTTTGTGTAACAACACAAGTAGGTTGTCGTATCGGTTGTACTTTTTGTGCTTCAACACTTGGTGGTTTAAAACGTAATTTAGAAGCGGGTGAGATAGTTTCTCAAGTGTTAAAAGTTCAACAAGAATTAGATAAAAAAGGTGAACGTATCTCTAGTATCGTAATTATGGGTATCGGTGAACCATTTGAAAACTACGATGAGATGATGGATTTCATTAGAATAGTAAATAGTGATGAAAGTTTCAATATTGGAGCTAGACACATTACTGTTTCAACTTCTGGAATAGTTCCAAAAATATATGATTTTGCGAATGAAAAAGTTCAAATTAACTTTGCGGTTTCTTTACACGCACCTACTAATGAATTAAGAAGTAAAATCATGCCAGTAAACAGAGCTTATAATATTGATAAGCTTATGGAAGCATTAAAATATTATCAAGAAACTACTAATCGTCGTATTACTTTTGAATATGGTCTAATGGGTAAAGTAAACGACCAAAAAGAACATGCAGAGAAATTATCGGAGATTATTAAAGGTCTAAACTGTCATGTTAACTTAATTCCTATTAACTATGTTCCAGAACGTAACTACGTTAGAACAAGTAAAAGTGATATATTTGCTTTTGAAAAAGTGCTTAAGAAAAATAAAGTTAATGTAACAATTAGAAGAACACAAGGTGATGATATAGATGCAGCTTGTGGACAACTTCGTGCTAAAGAACGTAAGGAAGAGGTAAAAGGAGGAATTCCAGATGCCACTAGTATATTCGTATAATAGTAATAAGGGAAGAAAAGAAAAAAATGAAGATGCAGTTAGTGTTACAAAGAATAAACAAGGAGAAGTCCTTGCAGTTGTTTGTGATGGAGTAGGGAGCCATAGTAATGCAGCATATTCAAGTAATTATATCGTTTCGACTTTAGAAAAAGAATGGCAAGATTTAACGTTTGCCAATTTTAATAATATGAAAAATTGGCTTTGTGATAAAATAGAAAAATTGAACTTAGAATTATTTAACAAATCACAAGAAAAGAATAAAAAAATGGGAACCACTATTGTCACGGTAGCAACATTTGACAATCAAGTTGTTGTTTTCAATATTGGTGATAGTAGCGCGTACGGGTTGACAAAAGATAATGAGATGAATATTGTTACTGTTGAGGATTCATTTGTAGGAGCTTTAATTAGTGCAGGAGCTATAACGCAAGAAGAAGCAAAAACTCATCCAGAACGTCATGTACTAACTCAAGCTTTAGCTACACGAGATAGTATTAATTTACACACATTTATTGACGATTTAAGCAACTATGATTATTTTTTACTTTGTTCTGATGGTTTAACGAACATGATAGAAAATGAAGAAATTCAAGATATAGTTAGAAATAATGAGTTATCAATATCTGTTGAAAAACTAATAGAATTGTGTGTGAATCGTGGGGGAGTAGATAATATATCGGTTGCAATAATAAAAAATCTAGGGGGTGTAAACCATGATAAATAAAATTATATGTAATAGATATAAGATTTTAGATCATCTTGGTACCGGTGGGATGGCTACTGTCTGGTTAGGGTATGATACGATTTTAGATAGACAGGTAGCTATTAAAACATTTAAAATTGATGCTAATGATGAAGATGCTGTAAAAAGATTTAATAGAGAAGCGAAAGCAGTAACTAGTCTTTCTCATCCTAATATAGTATCTATTTATGACGTGGAGAACGAAGGAGAATTTTACTATCTAATACTTGAATATGTAGAAGGAATGACTTTAAAAGACTACATGATAAAAAATCCACGTATTCCTATCGAAACAATTGTTCATATAGCGAAGCAAATTGCATCGGGACTAAGTCATGCCCATCAGAATGGTATTATCCATAGAGACATTAAGCCTCAGAATATTCTAATGAATGAGAATTTAACATGTAAGATTACAGATTTTGGTATTGCTAGAGCATATGGTGATACAACATTGACTCAAACTAACCAAATGTTAGGTACTGTATATTATTTATCACCTGAGCAGGCACGTGGTAATGTTGCAACAGCACAAAGTGATATTTACTCATTAGGTATTCTTATTTTTGAAATGATAACAGGGCAAATACCATTTAAAGGTGAATCTGCAGTTGCTATAGCCTTAAAACATCTTCAAGAGGAACTTCCTGAAATTGATAAATATAGAGAAAATGTACCACAAAGTGTTAAAAACATTGTTCTTCAAGCTACTATGAAAAATCCAAATGAAAGATACATTAGTTCGAAGGAATTATTCGAAGATCTTAGCACTGTTTTAAATCCTGAAAGATTACATGAGAATAAATATACTGGATTTAAAATACCTACGGAGCCTGTTCGTAATAATTATAATCAAACTCAATATATAGACAGAAATCCTATTGATGTACCTCATGCTTATTCTGATTATAATAATTATAATGACGAAGATGATTACTATGATTATGACGAAGATGAACGTCAAAATAATCACAATAATAGAAATTATCAAAATAATCAACAAAAGAATAGTTATAATAAAGTAAGCAAGAAAGATGAAAAGGAAGAAACTTCTAAAGCTAAACATATTTTCTTAGCGATTATTGCGATGCTTGCTATTATTGTAGGAGCATTTTTCACATATAATTATTTAATGGGGGCCAACAGTGTATCTGCACCTGATGTTAGAAATAAAACTTTAGAAGAAGCAAAGGTTGCAATTGTTAAGGCTGGATTAGAAGTAGGAGATGTAACAGAAGTTGCTAGTGATGATGTAAAAGAAAAAACAGTTATTGATAGTGATCCTAAAGCAGGGAAAAAAGTTAGAAAAGGATCAAAAGTTGATCTACGTGTTTCATCTGGTAAGAAAACTGTTGACATGCCTAGCTTTGTTGGTATGGATGAAGATAATGTAAAAAGAAATGCATCAAAATTAGGGTTTAAAAACATAACGGTAGAAAAAGTAGAAAGTGACAGATTTGATACAGGTAAAGTAGTTTCTCAAAATATCCTAGCGGGTACAGAAATTGTTCCGAAAGAGAAAGAACTAATTATTCAAGTTTCAAGTGGTAAGAAAAAAGTTTCTATGCCTAATTTAGTCGGTGAAGATAGTAGTAGAGCTGAAAGTGTAATTGCTTCTTATGGATTTAAAAATGTTTCTTATAAAGAAGAATATTCAGATAAAGAAGCTGGTACAGTAATTTCTCAAAGTATAAGAAGTGGATCTAGTATAATCCCTAGTGAGGAATCACTTGAAATTATAATTTCTAAAGGAAAAGAGAAGAAAATTTCAAAAGAAGATTCTGGTACCGATGCTAAAACAAATAATGATAATAACTCTAATAATTCATCTTCAAGAAATACAAGCTCTTCAACTAATATTAATAATAATGACAGAAGAGATAATAGCTAGATAACTACAATAAAAGCACAGAAGAAATATATGATTTCACTGTGCTTTTTTAAAAAAGTTAACATACAATTAAATGGTGATAATAATGAATTTAACATTACAAAAAAAATTAGAATTACTTCCAGATAATCCTGGTTGTTATCTATATAAAGATAATATTGGAGAAATAATTTATGTAGGTAAGGCTAAAAATTTAAAGAATAGAGTAAAAAGTTACTTTACTGGGACTCACAATAAAAAAACACAAACTTTAGTTTCAAAAATTGAAGATCTTGAATACATTATAGTAAACTCAGAGAAGGAAGCATTATTACTTGAGAACAACTTAATAAAAAAATATAGACCGTACTTTAATATTCGATTAAAAGATGATAAGAGTTATCCTTATTTGATGGTTACTAAGGAAGAACATCCTCGGTTATTAATGACAAGAAAATATAAAAAAAGTAATAAAAATATTTATTTTGGCCCTTATGTTGATATCAAGTCAGCAATGGAAGTTAAGAAAATTTTAGATAAAATATATCCACTTAGAAAGTGTAATCCAGTTGAAAAACGTCCTTGTATGTATTATCAAATAGGAGAGTGTATAGGCCCATGCGCTAAAACTATTACACATGAAGAATACAAAACACAAATCTCTAAAATTAAATCGTTTCTAACAGGTAATACTAAAGAAATTTTAGAAGACTTAAATAATAAAATGCAAGACCATGTTAAAAATCTTGAATTTGAAGCAGCTGGACAGATTCATAGTTATATAAAATCAATTGAAGTGTCAGTTCAAAATCAAGTTGTTGCTGACAGTAATAATATTGACAGAGACTATATCGGATTCAGTTTTAATAATGATTATATTTGTATTCAAATATTTTTATCAAGATTAGGCAATATAATTGAACGTAAGGTTGAATACTTTAATTTGTATGATAGTCCAGAGCAAATATTGTATTCGTATTTAATGCAGTATTATGCGATGAATAAATTACCTAAAGAAATATATATAGATGAAGTTGATGATAATTTACTTTCTAACGTAGTAGATTGTAAAGTGATTATACCAAAACGAGGGAATCATAGAAAGATATTAGATACAGTAAAAGAGAATGCTAGATATTACTTAGATAATAATTTAGCTATTGAAGAATTAAAAGAGCGTAAATTACAAGTAACATTAAATAATATAGCTGAAAAACTAAGCATTAAATCAATAGATAGTATTGATGCATTTGATAACTCGAATATAATGGGGGTAGATGCCGTATCGGTAAAAGTAAATTTTACAAATGGTAAAAAAAATACATATAACTATAGAAAATTTAAAATCGATGAATCTATGGGAATAAATGATGTTCAGACGATGAAAGAAGTTTTGTATAGAAACTATAAAGATAAGAAAACTAATACAGAATTATTAATTGTCGATGGTGGCAAAAACCATCTTAATGCTGCGATAGAGATTGTTCATGAAACTCTTGGCCTGACACAAATTAAAATTATTGGTTTGGTAAAAAATGATAAACATATCACTGAATATATAATTACAGATGATTATGAAATAATTGAGTTTCCTAAAACATCAGCAGAATATTTATTTTTGAAGCAGATTCAGGATGAAGTACATAGATTTGCTATAACTTATCACAGAGCAATAAAAACTAAAAATATGTATAATTCTAGTTTGGATAATATTCAAGGTATAGGAAAAGTGAGAAAGAATCTCTTACTTAAAACATTTTCTTCAATCGAAGAGATTAAAGAAGCACCTGAAGAAAGACTATTAAAATTAGGTATTCCGAAAGATGTAATAAATAATTTAAAGAAAAATTTATAATTTATTAAGTTATCCTTATTTTAGAAAAACGAATATACGGATAACTTAATTTTTTTGAATTATTCTATAGTAATATTACTAAAAGTATGTTATAATAACTTAAAGAAATTATAACAGTCGAGGAGGCAACTATGAAATTTTTATCATTCAGTTATAACGATAATGAATTATATGGAGTAAAAGTAAAACGTGAAGAAAGTGCATGGAATCTAATTAAAGTACTAGAAGATTTTGATAATACTGATAAAATACCTGCGACTTTAAGAGAAGCAATTGAAGTATATGGAGTTTCTTTCATTGAAAAAATTAGAAAAGTACTGAAATTAGTTGAAGTAAGTGATAAAGCTGAAAGTTATAAAGTACCATTTGATAAAATAATTTGGCGTTCACCTATTACTAGAACACCAAAAAATATTCTTTGTGTTGGACACAATTATGAGGCTCATGTTAATGAACTTGGAGATGAGCTTGCTAAAACTCCTAAAGATGTTCTTATCTTTACGAAAGCAACAACAGCTCTAGCTGGAAATAATGAAGTAGTTCCATCTCACAAAAATATCACAGATAGCTTAGACTTCGGAGGAGAGCTTGCTGTAGTAATAGCTAAACCAGGTAAAAACATACTAAGACCATTAGTTTTAGATTATATTTTTGGTTACACAATCATGAATGATATTACAGCTACAGATCTACAATATAAACATGGTCAATTTTTCTTAGGAAAATCACTAGAAAAATCAGCAGTAGTAGGTCCTTATCTAGTAACTAAAGATGAAGTTAGTTCACCTGAATCAATGAGTATCGTAACAAAAATTAATGGAGAAATTAAACAAAATGCTATGACATCTGAAATGTTATTTAGAGTTGATGATGTGTTAGCAGAAATTAGTAAAATTGTTCCACTAGAAGCTGGTGATATAATTGCAACTGGTACTCCTGCAGGAGTAGGTGCAGCACAAAATCCACCAAGATTTTTACAAACAGGTGATGAAATTAAAATCACTGTTGAAGGTATTGGAACTTTAACTACAGTAATTGGAGAATAAGCAGAAAGGAAAAACAATGGCAAAAAAATCAAAAGATAAACAAGTCACACATATTGAAAAAGATGATTTAAAAGCGCGTCAAGCCGCTATTAATGAAGCCATAAAAGTAATTGAAAAAGAATACGGTAAAGGTGCTATCATGGATATTTCATCTGAAAATCCTATTAAAGTAGAAGCCGTATCTTCAGGTTCATTAGCAATAGATTCAGCATTAGGAATTGGAGGATATCCAAAAGGACGTATTGTTGAAGTGTATGGTCCAGAATCTTCAGGTAAAACAACAATAGCTTTACACGCAATTGCGGAAGTACAAAAAACAGGTGGTATTGCAGCGTTTATAGATGCTGAAAATGCACTTGATATTGAATATGCAAAAGCTTTAGGTGTAGATTTTACACCAGGTAAATTTTTCTTATCTCAACCAGATAGTGGTGAGCAAGCGCTTGATATAGCAGAAAAACTAATTTTATCAGGAGCTATTGATATTATCGTTATAGACTCAGTTGCTGCCTTAGTACCAAAAGCTGAAATTGATGGAGTTATGGGGGCTAACCATATCGGATTACAAGCTCGTCTTATGTCACAAGCTTTACGTAAATTAACAGGTCAAATAAATAAAGCAAATACTATTGCATTATTTATTAACCAACTTCGTGAAAAAGTAGGAGTAATGTTTGGTAGTCCAGAAGTAACAACTGGTGGTCGTGCACTAAAATTCTATTCTACAGTACGTATAGATGTACGTAAAGGAGAAGCTATTAAAGGTGCTGATAGTGAAATTTTAGGTAACAGAACAAAAATTAAAATTGTTAAAAATAAAGTAGCTCCACCATTTAAAATTGCAGAAGTTGATATTATGTTTGGTGAAGGTATTTCAAAAATTGGAGAAACCCTTGATTTTGCGGTTGATTTAGATATTATTAATAAATCTGGATCATGGTTCTCATACAATGGAGAGCGTTTAGGACAAGGGCGAGAAAATGTGAAAAAAGTTTTTGAAGAAAATGAAGAACTATATAATGAGATTTATGGTCTTGTTAGGGAAGAAATGATGAGTAAAACTGGCAAAAAAACAGATTCAGTAGTAGAAGACGATTCGAATGATGACATCGATGAACTTGACTTAGGGATAGAAACATTAGGTGAGGTAGAATAATATATATGAATAAAAAATTATTTAAAATTGTATTATGGTTAATGATATTTATTATATTAGCTAGTGGATTCCTTTCTGCTATAGCAATATTCTTATAATAAATACGAACTAAATATAATAGGAGGGGCTGATTTAAAAGTCCTAAATTAAAAATTAGTTTATATGGGAACTCATAGACGCAATGGTTTATTAGATATCTAAATTCGCTTTATAAAAGCTTTTAGATAGCTAATAAACTGTGCGGGGGTGACTCGATAAAATCGATTTCTCCGAAATCATGATTTTCGAGTCACTCCCTTTTATTTTGAAAGTATGATAAAATATAATTAGATAAAATATAGGAGAAATAATTGTGAATTTTGTACAAAATATGAATGATAATCAGCTTAAAGCTATATTAAAAACTGATGGTGCAGTAATGGTAATAGCTGGAGCTGGTAGTGGAAAAACACGTGTATTAACTAATAGAATTGCATACCTTATATCTGAGAAAAATGTATTAGAAAGCAATATACTTGCGATAACATTCACTAATAAAGCAGCAAAAGAAATGAAAGAAAGAATTTATGCATTAGTAGGTGAAACTTCTAAGTATATTTGGATAAATACTTTTCACTCAATGTGCGTACGAATTCTACGTCAGCACATTGAACTATTAGGATATAATAAAAACTTTACAATTTTAGATACTAGTGAACAAAAAAGTATTATAAAAACTATTGTAAAAAATCTTAATCTTTCAGAAGATTCATATCAACCCGCTAATGTTTTAAAAATAATTTCAAATGCAAAAAATAGTATGACTACCGTTAAGGCAATGAGAGAGCAATCTCGTTTTGGTTATATGAAAAATGTTGCTGAAATATATGCGCATTATCAAAGATATTTAAAGAAAAATAGTGTTCTTGACTTTGATGACCTTATGTTAAAAACTATTATACTTTTCAAAAAGTTCCCTGAGGTACTAGCTATTTACCAAAATAAATTTGAATATATTCATGTTGATGAGTACCAAGATACTAACGTAATCCAATATAGATTAATTAAAATGCTATCAGAAGTACACAAAAATGTTTGTGTTGTTGGAGATGATGATCAAAGTATATATAGTTGGCGTGGTGCGTGTAGTGACAATATTATTAACTTTGAAAAAGACTATAAAGATGTGGAGCTTATTTTCTTAGATCAAAACTATCGTTCTAATTCAACTATTTTAGATGCTGCAAATGCCGTTATTAAAAATAATACTGATAGAAAAGAAAAAGCTCTATGGTCTGAAAATAAAGGTGGAGGCAAAATATCTGTATACGCGGCATTTAATGATAAAGATGAAACAGATGACATTGCTAAAAAAATTCAAGAATTAAATAAAGACGGCATATCGTATAAAGATATTGCTATTTTATATCGAGCAAACTATCTTTCTCGTCAGATGGAAAACTCTTGTTTAGCTTTTGGTATACCATATAAACTTATCGGATCACTTAAGTTCTTACAACGTCAAGAGGTACGTGACTTACTAGCTTACCTTAATGTGATAGTTAATAGAGATGACGAATTCAGTTTAAGAAGAATTATAAATGTTCCAAAGCGTGGAATTGGTGCAAGTTCAATGGAGAAAATTGATAATTATGCAACACAATATGGTATATCACTATTTGATGCTTTAAAAAATATAGAAGCAGTAGGTGTATCTAAAAAAATTACAACTAATGTTCACTTATTAACTAATCTAATAGAAAAATATTCAGAAACTGATAAGTACTCAATTGATGAGTTAATAATTGGTATCTATAAAGATTCAGGATATGAAAATATGCTAAAAGAATCTAATGATGCCTATGCTGAAAGTAGAATAGAGAACATTTCTGAGTTAGTATCTTCCGCCAAACAATTCTCAAGTATGAATGATAGTCTTATTGACTTTATATCTGAAATGTCCCTTACATCCGATGCTGATGATGAAAATGAAGAAGATTCTGTTGTTTTATCTACAGTTCATGCAGCAAAAGGATTAGAATATAAAGTAGTGTTTATTATGGGACTTGAAGAAAATCTATTCCCTTCAATTCGTGATGCAGAAAGTAGTGCTGATGAAAAGAATAAGATGGAAGAAGAGCGACGATTAGCATATGTTGCAATTACACGTGCTAAGGAAAAACTATTTATGTCATATGCGAATAGACGTATGCAATTTGGTTCTATTAAGATGAATAAACGTTCTAGATTTTTAGATGAAGTACCTAATAAGCTTATGCACTTTGAATCATCTTTTGGATCTTCTTTTGAGTCTAGTAGCTCAAATGTTGAAGAAGCCAATAAATTTATTAGTAGACTTAGTCCAAAAATTAAAATTTCAGATAAACCTAAGAATGCTATCAATACCAATTATAGAATCGGTGATACTGTAATTCATAAGAAATTTGGAGAAGGTAAAGTACTTAATATTACTAGTGATAGTGTTAAAGTTGAATTTAGTAAGGTTGGTATAAAAACATTACTAATCGAATATGCCAACTTAACTAGAAAGGATTAATTTTTATGAAACAAGTTCAAGAAGAAATTTCGAAATTAGTTTCTTTATTAAATAAATATTCTTATGATTATTATGTTGAAGATAATCCACAAATTTCTGATACAGAATATGATACATTATATAAACAATTAGAAAAATTAGAAGAAAAATATCCAGAATTTATATTAGAAAACTCTCCTACACAACGAGTAGGTGATAAGATATTAGATGAGTTTGAAAAAATAACACATAAAGTTCCGATGTTAAGTTTATCTAATACTTTCTCAACTGAGGACTTAAGAGATTTTGATGCTAGAGTTTCAAAACTAGTACCAGGTCAGGACGTTGAATATATTTGTGAATTAAAAATCGATGGTTTAGCAATTTCTATTATATATGAAAATGGTAAATTAGTAAGTGCCGCAACAAGAGGAGATGGTAGTGTAGGTGAAGATGTTACTGAAAATATTAAAACTATCTTCTCAATTCCAAAAGTATTGAAAGATAATAGAACATTTGAGGTAAGAGGTGAAGTTTATTTACCAAGAAAATCATTTGAGCTTTTAAATGCTGAACGAGAGAGTAATAATGAAGTATTATTTGCTAATCCAAGGAATGCTGCAGCTGGTTCATTAAGACAACTTGATTCAAAAATTACTGCGAAAAGACGATTATCAGCTTTTATTTATTCAATAGTTGGAGATGATAGTATTGTTTCGCAGGAGAATGCTTTAAATATAGCTAAGGAGTATGATCTACCAGTGAATCCAAACTTCAAATTATGTAAAAATATTGATGAAGTAATAGAATACATAAATTATTGGACTGAGCATAAGAAAGATTTACCTTATGATATAGATGGTATCGTTATTAAGGTAAACTCATATGATACTCAAGAAGAAGTTGGTTACACTCAAAAAAGTCCAAGGTGGGCTACTGCATACAAATTCCCAGAAGAGGAATTAGCTACTAAATTACTTGATGTGGAACTAAGTGTTGGTAGAACTGGAATTATTACGCCAGTAGCTATACTAGATCCTATCGTAATTTCTGGTTCAACAGTATCTAAAGCTTCTTTACACAATAAAGATATTATTGACGAACTTGATATTCACATAGGTGATATGGTTGTTGTAAAAAAAGCAGGTGAAATAATTCCAAAAGTAGTTCGTGTAGTTAAAGAGCTAAGATCTTCGGATTCAGATAAATATATTATGCCAGAGGTTTGTCCATCATGTGGACAACAAACTTTTACAAAACCAAACGATCCATTTACAAGATGTAAAAATCCAGATTGTCCGGATCAAAATATTAGAAGAATAATACACTTTGCCTCAAGAGATGCTTTAAATATCGAAGGTTTAGGCGATAAAGTTGTTACTACACTTTATGAAAAAGGTATTATTTCTCATACTATTGATTTATTTTCATTAGAAAGAGAAAAACTAATATCATTAGATAGAATGGGTGAAAAATCAGTAGATAATCTTTTAAATGCAATTGAGAATTCTAAACAAAGTAGTTTAGACAAAGTTATATTTGCACTTGGTATTCTTAATGTAGGAAAAAAAGCAGGGAAAATATTGGCAGAAAAGTATCTAAATCTATCTAATTTAATGAATGCTACACTAGATGAACTTGTAAATCTAGATGATGTTGGTCAAATTACTGCTGAGTCTATTTTAGATTATTTATCTGATGAAAATAACATAAAATTTATAAATGATTTAATTAAAGTTGGAATGAACCCACAGTATGAAGTTCAAGAAGTTAATACAGACAATATTTTTGCTGGAAAAACTGTAGTTTTAACTGGTAAATTAGTAGAATTAACAAGAAATGAAGCTAAAGAATATTTAGAAAAATATGGAGCAAAAGTTACAGGAAGTGTAACTTCAAAAACGGATTTAGTAATTGCTGGTGAAAAAGCAGGATCAAAACTAGCTAAAGCTGAACAATTGGGAATAAGAGTAATAAATGAAGAAGAATTTGCTAATATGGTTAGAGAGGTGGAATAATGGATAATAAGTTACCTTATAAAGTATTCGGGATAGTTATAGCCTTTGTATCAATAATTACTTTCTTTATAATGAATTACAATTCTGTACCTGTATCATTTATCTTCTTTACGGTTAAATTACCATTAACGATTCTATTCTTCGTGTGCTTTATTATTGGAATGATACTTGCTAGTTTATATTGGTATCAAAAATATAAAACTTTAGCAAAAAAATACGAAAGAACAGAAAAATTATTGTTTACTAAAGAACAATTAGAAGAAGATAAAAAAGAATAAACAAATAAAAATAAAAGAAATGAGGTGAAAAAATGGGAATAAAATATAATTGGATATATCCTACTTATGATGAAAATTTTATCAAGGAAATAGAATCGTATAATGTTTCAAAAAATGTTGCTAAAATATTAAATGCTCGTTCAATAACCGAGTTATCTACAGTGAAAAAATTCTTTTCGGATGAGTACGAAGAAGGTTATGATCCATTTTTAATGTATGATATGCAAAAGGCTGTTGATAGAATTAATGAAGCTATTGAGAATGAAGAAAAGATATTAGTATATGGAGATTATGATGCTGATGGTATTACATCAACAGTATTATTAGTCGAAACACTGATTTCTTTAGGTGCTAATGTCTCATCATACATACCAAATAGATTCGATGAAGATTATGGACCTAACAAAGAAGCTTTTACAAAAATTATTGAATCTGGAATTACTTTAATCATTACTGTAGATAATGGTATTGCAGGTGTTGAAGAAGTAGATCTTGCTAATGAATTAGGTTGTGATGTCATTATTACAGATCACCATAAAATACAAGATACCATTCCAAATGCATATGCTATTATACATCCCGAACATCCAGAAGGAGATTATCCTTTTAAAAAACTGGCAGGAGTTGGGGTTGCGTTTAAACTAGCTCATGCTTTATTAGAAATTTTCCCTGATTTTCTTTTAGACTTAGTTGCAATAGGAACTATAGCTGATATGGTTTCAATTACTGATGAAAACAGGATTTTTGTCAAGCAGGGACTAGAATTAATTAATGAAGATCCGCGTATAGGATTAAAATTACTACTTGAATTGTCAAATATTGATACTAAAGTAGATGAACAAACAATCGGTTTTTATATAGGACCAAAATTAAATTCTATTGGTAGAATGGACAGTGCTAAATTAGGCCTTTCATTCCTAATGGCTGAAGATGCTGAAACAGCAAAAGTATTGGCCGAGCAAATTGAAAAATATAATATTGAACGCAAACAAGTTACTGAAGATATTGTTAAGGATGTTATTAATCAAATAGAAAATTCTAATAAAATTGTTAATAATGTTCTTATGATATCTGGAGATTATCATGAAGGCGTTCTAGGGATAGTTGCCTCTAATATTGTAGAAAAATATCAAAGACCTGTATTTATTATGAATAATAAAGATGGTGTTTTGAAAGGATCAGCTAGAAGTATTTTTGATTTTAACATCTACAAAGCTATGAATAAAATATCAGATTTATTTTTAGCATTTGGAGGACATACACTTGCTGCAGGTTTCTCATTTGATGAAAATAATCTGGATCAAATACAAGATTTTCTTAATAGTGAATATGAAGAATATAAACAGAGTAATGAATTAAAATCAACTAAAAAAATTGATATTGTTACTACTTTAGAAGAAATAAGCTACCAATTTGTTAGTTCTTTAGAAGTATTAAAACCTTTTGGTATGGATTTTGAAAAGCCTACAGTATTATTAGAAAATGCGATGGTATTAAATAAATCTTATTTTGGATCAGATAAACAATATTTAAGACTGACAATTGCTGATGAAGTTGGAAACTTAGAGTGTATTACTTTTAAAGATAGTGCAGTATTTGATAATGTTCAGAAGAATGATATTATAGATTTATTGTGTACAATTGATAAAAATAATTTTAACGGTCGTACAAAGTTACAAGCACATATAATAGATATAGATATTAAAGAATTCTTGTTTGAAGATTTGAGATTTATTAATTATGATATTTCTAAGATTGATAACCATGCTATCAAAATTTCTAAAAAAATTGATGATAGAAATAACAATTTTTATTTATACAAAGATATTGAACAATTAGAGGAAAATATTAAAGATATTTACTTATTAGATATTCCTACTAGTAAGGAATATATAGAAAAAATAATTAAGTTAAATCCTAAGAAAATTTACTTAATTTGTGAAGAAAAACAAATCCTATCAGATCTTTATTTAATTGATAAAGATAGATTAATTAAACTATTTAATATAATTCTATCTTCACCTAATAAACAAATTAATATTACTCAACAGTTAGATAAATTAATATCAACACTAAAATCAAATGTAGATAGTTTAAAAATTATGATACAAATTTTTAGAGAATTAGATCTTGTAACATTTGAAAACAATACATTAAAATTAAATGAAAACTATACAAAAGTAGATTTAAAACAATCAGAAAGTTTTGTAAGAATGGAAAATATTTTTGAAGTTGAAAGAATTTTACTAAAAGAAAATATTACCAATATTAATAAAGTTTTTGATGAAAAGTAAACTTATTAAAGGAGAATTAATTAAATGAAAATATTATATTTTTGGGACGCATATTGTGGTTGGTGTTATGGTTTTGATAAATTGTTTACTAAATTTTATGAAAATCATACGGACGTAGAAATTGAAATTATTTCTGGTGGTTTATTTATTGCTCAAAATAGTAAAAAAATAGGGGACTATCCTTACTTTAAAGATGCTAATAAAGAAATTTCAGAAATGTATAATATAGAATTTGGAGAAGGCTATAAAAAAGTTCTTGAAGAGGGTGAAATGGTATTGAATTCACTTCACCCGGCAATAGCACTTAGTACTGTTAAAGAGTTACTACCAAACTCGAAACTATTATCATATGCATATGATATGCAATGTAAGTTTTTTATTGAAGGTAAAAGTTTAAGTGATATAACTACATATATAGAGTTGTGTGATAAGTATGAACTTGATAGTTCTGAATTAGCATTAAAACTTACAATAGCATTCAAAAACTCAGAGCAACTACATCCTGACTTTTTAAGAACTTTGAGTTTAGGAGTTGAATCATATCCTACTGCCGTTCTTGAAAAAGATGGAGAATTTTATGATTTACGAGGTTATGCTACAGAACCAGAGGATATTGAAATTCACTATAATTTAATAACAAAAAGATTTTAATTTCTAATATTAATTATTTTTTTATTGTGACAAAAATTTGAACAAATTTTCAAGGGGAGCAACCTTATGATTTCAGCTTTTTATAAACTGAAATTATAAAATTGTTCCCTAATTTTTTTATATTTTGATGTTTTTACTTGTATCTTTTTACCTGTTGTAGTATAATAAGCGTATAAATAATCGATATTGATTATCATCGTTTTTATGGAGGAACGTCATGAACAAGAAATATAATAATAAACTAATTATTGGATTAGCAGTACCTATCTGTTTAAGTATAGGTTCAGTTGATTTCAATTATTCTAAACTAAATATTGATTCTAATGTAGTTTATGCACAAGATCAACAGAGCACAGGTTTTAAAGTCTACGAACCAGAAATTGGAGCAAGTGGATCACTAGAGATTTCCGTTGAAGGTCAAGATACTTCAGATACTTTATTTAAGAGATACTGGAATAAAATTGATAAATTATTAATAGATGGAAAAGACTTCGGATTTAATAGTGAAGCATCTTCTTCAAAAAACTATTCTTTATTTGATAATGTTATTTACGTTAATAATAGTGAAATAACTAATCATTATAATAAACAAAAGAAACACAAAATAGAATTTATTTTTAAAGATGGATCAAAAGCTGTATATGAAGATAAAGGGTATGTAGACCCAACCGCTAAACCAAAATTAATTAGTGAAGGTCTAAAAATTTTAGAACCACAAATAGATAACGATTCTCTAATCTTCTTCTTGGAAGGTTCTGATCTTTATAATAACTACTGGTCAAAAGTAACTAAACTTACAGTAGATGGAAAAGATTTTGGATTTGATAGTCAAAATACAAACAGTAAATTTTATAAATTATATGATGGTCAAGTAACTGCGGTAGATAAAGCAATAACTGAACATTACAAAAAACAAGATAAACACAAAATTGAATTCACATTTACTGATGGTTCAAAAACAACTTATGAAGATACTGGCTATGTAGAACCAAGTAATGATGCTTCGACACCTACAAAAGATAATTCAACTGATTCTAACAAACCAGCTTCAAATGCTAAATATACTATTTCTAAATTAGATCAAGGTAAAAACTGGAAAGATGAAAAACACTTAACTTTAGAGTTATCTGACACATCTGTTTATGATAATTTTGTTGATGAAATAGCAAGTGTTACTTTAAATGGTACAACTGTAAATAAAGATGTATTTAAAAATAAAGTAGAAACATCTAAATATCTTGGAATTAGAATCTTTAATGAGGACCTAGTAAAAGCATTAAAAGATTCAGACAATAAACTAGAGGTAAAACTTGTTGATGGAACAATAATCTCATATCCAGCAGCAACTGATAAAAAAGAAGATACAAAACCTACAGAACCAAAGCAAGAAACACCTACAACAAGTGTTTCATATGCCCAAAAAGATTTAGTTACTAAAGTAGAGAAAAATAGCTATGCTGATGAACTAAATATTACACTTGCTGAAGGATTTAAAGCAGAAGATGTTCTTAAAAATACTAAAGAAGTAATTATTAACGGAAAATCATTTGATAAATCACTATTCAGTAAAAACTGGAAAGATCAAGTTGTTACTTTCGATGATGGTGGAGAAAGCCTTAAAGCATTTAAAGCCTGGAATTTTGATGGAGATAATACAATTGTATTTAAAGCAAATGATGGAAGCGAAAGTAAAGCATATACTACTGGCAATAAAGTAGCTGAAGAAAAACCAACACCAGAAAAAACTCCTGAAAAACAAGGAGAAAAAACTTATGCACTTACTGATAAATTAGAAGATGGAGAATATACTTTAGGATTTAATGCTTTATACGCTGATGGAAGACAAGGTACTTCAATGTTAGAAGGATTCTTTGACAAAAATGTAAAATTAGTAGTTAAAGATGGAAAAATGAGTATTACAATGTTAAATACATTATTTGCTCATGGTTTATATGATTTTGCCATCCAAAACAAAGGTAAATGGGAATCAGGTGTGAAAGAAAACTTTGGTGAGAAGAACTCAGCGGGACAATACGACAGAGCGTTATTTACACTTCCGGTTGAAGATCTAGACCAAGTACACTTAGGTGGTGTTATAGTTTCTTATATGGGATCTCTAGAGAGTGATAAAGGAAACTTTGATAAATATACTACAGTTAAACTAAAATTCAAACCTGAAATTAAAAAAGGATGGAATGGATTTGAATTAGTAGAGAAAAACAATGAAGAACGTAAGAAAAGCGATGACTTACTTCAGAAGAAATTAATAGCTAATGGGGTAGATGCTAATAACGATGGTAAAGTAACTGAAGATGAATTAAAAAACTTCACTGGTGATATCAACATTGGATCATTAGAGATTGATGGAAAAGTTGATAAAGGTGCTATTTACAACTTAGATTTACTAAAACACATGGGACCTGGTGTTAAATCATTCTCATCTGATAGTAATAACTTTGGTGAGTTACCAGAAGATTTATTCAAAAATGCAGTTAATATTGAGCGTATTAACTTAGGAGGAAATGGGGTTACTAAACTACCTGAAAACCTATTCGCTAATAACAAAAAATTAAAAACTGTGAACTTATCTTCTAACAACTTAGGTAATATACCAGAAGGTTTATTTGCAAATAACTCTGAATTAGAATCTGTTGAATTCAGTCAATCATGGTTATCTACATTACCAGCAAATGTATTTGCTAACAATAAGAAACTAAAAACAGTAAGTTTATCTAATAATAAAATAGTTTCTCTACCTGATGATTTATTCAAAAATAATTCAGCATTAACATTCTTATCTGTTACAGATAATGAACTTACTAAACTTCCAGATAGTATAGCTAATTTAACTTCTTTAACACAGCTATATGCAGCTAATAACAAATTAACATCACTACCAGAGAATGGAGTTAATTTAACTAAATTAAATACTTTAGCATTAAATAACAACCATATTTCTAGTTTATCTGATGAATTATGGAAAACTTTAGCCAAAAATAAAGCAACTGTAAGACTAGTAAATAACCAAATTAGTAATATACCATTAGAATTAATTAAAGCAAATGGTAGTCTACATATCCTTGATATCGCTAATAACAATTTACCAGCAACATTACCGTATAATGATTCTGATACAAAACTATTAGGAATTTCTCCTGAAGTAACACAAGGATATTATCCTCAAAAACAAGCTATCGAATTGAATGTTGTTGCAAAAGATAATAAGGTTACAATTCAACCTAAAGATGAAAAATTAACAATTCTTAATCTCTTACACTGGTATAGAGGCCGTTCTGAGTTTTATGGTGGGGAAGGTATCTTACAAGGTTTAAAGAAATATAAAGAATTCCTAAGTAAACAAACTAAACCAATGGCAGAACTACTTAAGAGTGATGACTATGGTCGTAACTGGTATATTGTTACTAAGGTAGAACGTATACGTGGTAGCGAAGTTAAAGAAATTAGTTCAACAAGTGTTTCTAATGAAGATGATAAAAAACTAGAAATTACTGATAATGATATGAAAGCAGGAGATAAATATAGAATTACTAAAACTTTATTCGAGAAAAATGCTACTAATATCGATGATAAATTAGTTGAACTTGTAACTACAGTTGAGGCTGATGTTAAAAAAGAAGAGCCGAAGGTTGAAGATAAAAAAGACGTGAAACCTACTGAACAACCTAAGGTTGAAGATAAACCTCAAGTAACTCCTGATCAGCCTAAAGTTGAAGAAAAACCACAGGTAACACCAGAACAGCCTAAAGTTGAGGAGAAGCCACAGGTGAACCCTGAACAACCTAAGGTTGAAGAGAAACCAGAAGTAACACCAGAAAAACCTAAATCAGAAAAACCTCAAGATTATTCTTCTGAACAACCAAGCACACCTTCAGTTAAGGATGATAGAAATATAAAAGATACACTTATTGCTAAATTACCAGGAGATGAAGAAGTAAAAGTTCAATTTAAGTCAAAAGATGTTACTGGAATTCACTTTGTCGCACAAAATTCTGATGAACAAAAAGTAAATAAAGTTAAAGATTTAGTTAAGAATCTAGATGAAAATTTAAATGTTGTAAAAACTTTAGATTTATTCTTTACAGATGATAATGGAAATGTAATAAATAATAATGGTGAAACTAGAGCAGTTACAGTAACTGTTCTTGCTAAAGATAATGAAACTTTAGAAGTTTATTATGTAAATGGTGATAAATTAGAAAAAGTTCCAAGTACATATTCAGATGGAAAATTAATATTCTATACAGATCACTTCAGTACATATACTATTGTTTCAAGAACAAATAATAATACTAATGTTGGAAATAATCCAATTTCACAAAGATTCAATAACATACTACCTAAAACAGGATTAACTGAAAATAGTGCCGGAGCATTATTAGTAGGTATATTAGGTATTGGATTAGCCGTATTAAGTTTTAGAAGGAAAAGATAATTTAATAATTTAATAATAATTACATAAGATATAAAAAACGGATGTACTTAATAATTCTCAAGTACATCCGTTATTATTTGTTGTTTAAGATATTACATTAATTATTTCATAAATAATATATCCCGAAAGTAGTATTAAAACGATATTCATATACAATCTAAGTTTTTCTTTCATGATTAGAGAAATAATATTAATAATTATTACTCCTATACAAGCTCCTAAAGTATTATCTATCAAGTCTGTTATATCAGGGAATCCTATAGTTAAAATATATTGAGTAGATTCATATATTAAACTTAATATAAAACCTAAAATTATAGCTCTTAAACCAGATGATTTGGGATACAACATTTTGATATAAAAACTAAAAGGTATAAAGAAAATTATATTAAGTAAAACCTCAACAATATCAAAATTACCATGTCTATAAGGTACTAGATTAATTGTTCTCCAAGATACACCAGGATAAAGTAATACACGAGGATTATTTATCCATGAAACATTACTACTTCGAAGCAAGTTCCAATCCATTTTAGCTACTATTACCCAAGTAAGTATAAATAAATATACAAAAAACAGAAAAACTGTTAATTTTCTACTATTTAGAAAAGATTTCAAACCATTCTCCTTCCTCTAATTACACTTATGATAATGTTAACAAAGCTTATTAAAATTTACTTAAATTTATTTTTTAATAATTAATTGGACTTGTTCTGTAATAATTCCCGCTTCACTTTTTAAATATAAAGTAAAATTCGTTTCACTATAATCAAATTTATTATCTTGATTAAACATTACTTCATAATATGATGGATAATGAACCGTCCCTATGTTTGTAGAAAGTTCTTTGTCATATTTATCCCATTTAATATTCTCGTCATCTTTAGAAACAATTAAGATTCTATATTTGTCATATACTTGACAATGACAACCATTTACGTTATCTGTATAAGGACTATTCCCATCTACATAGTCAATTATAACGTCATATGCGCTAGTGTCTGTACTTCCAAATTTTTTATAAATATAATTCGTAGCTGAATCTGTAAATGTAAATTTCATACTAACATCTCCTAATAAATTATTTATAATATATTTTAACACATAATGAAGGATACTAATAATAATTGAGTTCATTGTGAGTAGATTTACTAGAATCACTACAATATAAAAGCTTTTTAGATAGCCAATATACTGTGAGGGGATGACTCGCCAAAATCGATTTTTAATTCACTCCTATAATTAGTATTATAAGTAGAATCATATATTGTTCAATTTCTAATAATTCACTATTTCTTAGTCTTTAAATAGTGTTTAAAATTGCTTATTTTAGGATTTTATAGTATAATAATTGAGTTAAGAAAACATTTAGGAGAAAAGAAAAATAAATGAATTTAGAAAAATACATTTCAATCGTAGAAAATTGGCCAAAAGAAGGAATTAGTTTTAAAGATATTACTACATTAATGGCAGATGGTGAGGCATATAAATACGCTACTGATCAAATCGTTAACTATGCAAAAGAAAAAAAAGTTGATGTTGTAGTTGGACCAGAAGCACGTGGTTTTATCATTGGATGTCCTGTATCTTATTCATTAGGTATTGGGTTCGTTCCTGTTAGAAAACCTAATAAATTACCGCGTGAAGTTATTTCTTACCAATATGATTTAGAATATGGTAGTAACACTTTAACAATGCACAAAGATGCTATTAAACCTGGTCAACGTGTTCTTATCACTGACGATTTACTAGCTACTGGTGGAACAATTGAAGCAACTATTAAATTAGTAGAAGAATTAGGAGGAATCGTAGTAGGTATTGCATTCTTAATCGAATTAGATGGTCTAAATGGAATGGACAAACTACAAGGTTATGATGTTCTTACATTACTAAAAATGTAATCTACTATGAAATAATTAAATAATATGACATTTGAACTTATAGAAAAGAAATATCTAAAAAATATTAATACAAATGCTTATCTTTATGAGCATAATAAAACTCGTGCTAGATTAGTTTTCTTTGAAAATGACGACATAAATAAAAGTTTTAGCATAAGTTTTAAAACTATCCCTTATAATGATAATGGTATTTTTCATATTTTAGAACATTCTGTTTTATGTGGTTCAGCGAAATATCCAGTAAAAGAACCTTTTGTAGAACTACTTAAAGGTTCTTTTAATACATTCTTAAATGCAATGACATTTCCTGATAAAACTATGTATCCAGTATCGTCTAAAAATGAAAAAGATTTAGAAATATTAATGGACATCTATTTAGATGCGGTATTTAATCCAAATTTAAAAGTTAATAAGAATATATTAGCTCAAGAAGGATGGCATTATCATTTAGAAAATAAAAAAGATGACCTTATATATAAAGGTGTAGTTTATAATGAAATGAAAGGTGCCTATTCATCAGTAGATGAGGTTCTTGATCAATATGTAAGTGAACACTTATTTAGTGACACACCTTATAAATATTCTTCAGGAGGAAAACCGGAGGCTATTCCTTCAATCACACAAGAAGAATTCTTAGAAACATATAATTATAATTATCATCCAAGTAACAGTTATATCTTCTTATATGGTGATTTAAATGTTGAACAGTATCTGAATCATATTGATAGTTATCTAAATAATTACGAATATAAAGACTATAGCAACTATAACTTATCACGACAAGAAAACTTTACTGAGAATATTGTTAAGCGTACATATTTCAATGAAGATGTAAAAGATAAAACTTATGTAGCTTATAACTATATCCTTGGTGATAGTAATGAGTTTAGTAAAATCGAGAATATTGATATAATAGATGATATTCTTCTTGGGAGTAGTAACACAGAATTTAGAAAATACTTCATTGATAACAATATTTGTGAAGATGTATATAGTTATGTTCAAAAAGATCGTAAAGAAACTGTATACTCAATTATCTTTAAATACGTAAGTGATGATAAATTAGAGAGTCTTGATGCAGAATATAAATCTTTATTAAAAGGAATTATTAATAAAGGATTTGATTATGAGCAAGTTCAAGCTTCAATTAACAAGAAGAACTTTTCTATTAAGGAAGAGATTAATAAAACTTCATCACCTAAGGGTGTATCTTATGCTATTAGACTATTAAGAACATGGTTATATAGTGAAGATAATATATTAGATGCATTTGACTTAGATAAAGTTATAGCTGATTTACAAAAGAATTGTAAAGATAAAAAATATGAAAGTCTCGCAAAAGAATTTTTAATTAATAATGAAAAGCAAGCTGTTTTACAGTTAATTCCAACATTAGAAAAAGAAAATAAGGAAAAAGATTTAGTTGAATATAAATCCTCATTAACTGAAAATGAACTACAAGATATAGTAGAAAATACTACCTCTTTACAAAACTGGCAAAATAGTATAGATAAGAAAGAAGATCTTGAAAAAATTAAATGTGTTGATGCTAAAGAAGTTGAATTAAAAAATCCTTTTGAAGAAACATTATTTGAAACATATAAAGATTTAAAATTCTCTCATTATAATGCAGTAACAAATGGAATATCTTATACTAAATTACTTTTTGACATTAGCGATTTTGAACTAGAACAACTTCAATACGCTTCAATTTTATCATATTTATTATTTAACTTTAACACAAAAAATAAAACTGAGGCAGAAGTTATTAAAGAAATTGGAGCAAATCTTGGTGGAATTAGTTCTTATATAGATGTCTTTAGGAAACATAAGAGTGATGAATGTGAAGTTAAATTTATAATTAGCGCGAAAAATCTTGTTGAAAAAACAAAAGAATTAGCTAATATAATAGAGGAAACAACACTTAATGTTGATTTTGAAGATAAAGAAGCATTATACAACGTCCTTTTAGAAGTTAAATTAATGCTAGAAAACAAATTCAAGAATTCAGGACATGCGTTTGTAGCACGTAGAATTAGTGGATTCTATAATCCACAAAGTAAATTAGCATCATACCATGGTGAATATGACTTCTACTTATTCGTCAATAAATTACTAGATAACTATAAAACTGACAACGAAAGTATAAAAGAAAATCTTTATAATGTTGCTAAATTAATTTTCAATAAATATAGATTATTAACAAACTTTGTTGGAAATAAAGAAGAATATAATGATTTTAAAGAAGTTTTCACTAGCTTCTTAGAAAAATATCCAGAAGATACAAATAGACAAAAAGGATTTGAAATAAAATTAGAAGAAAACGGTTATTCTGAAGGATTTTACTTTGATTCTCTTGTGCAGTATGTGGGTGTTGGATATAATATTAAAGATTATACCGGAACTCATCTAGTACTAAGACATATCCTAAGTTTAGATTATTTATGGAATAATGTTCGTGTGAAAAATGGTGCTTACGGTTCTGGAGCAATATTTAATAACTTTGGTGATTTTAACTTATGGTCTTATCGTGATCCTAATTTAGTTGAAACACTAGATATATATTACAATATTGATAACTATGTCCGAAACTTTGTCGCTGACGAGAATGATTTAAATAAATACATTATCGGTACATTGAATACATTAGATGTATTGATGTCACCAAGTGCTTTAGCAACATATTCACTTAATAAATATTTAACAAATTCACCATTTAATATTTATGATGAACTTGTAAATGAAATTAAAAATACCACAGTTGAAGATATACAAAAATTAGCAACTGTATTTGAAAATATGAAATCTAAAGCATATACTTGTGTATTAGGTTCAAAAGAAAAAGTATTAGAAAACAGTAATTTATTCAATAAAACAATAGAATTAAAATAGAAAGGTGCATGAATGAGAGTTCGAAATAGAGCAGACGCAAGAGAGCGTTTAGAAAATAGTCCTGTTGTATTTTTACAACCTAAGGATAATAAAGGGAAATGGAAAGAAATATTTGGAAATGAAAATCCAATTCATCTTGAAATAGGGAGTGGAAAAGGTAAGTTTATTCATACATTAGCAGAAAAACATCCAAATATAAACTTTATCGCAATGGAGGCTCAACCTACTGTATTAACGTTTCTATTAGATAAAGTAGAAGAAACTCACAGAGAAAATCTGAAACTTATTTCTGGAAATGCTGAAGATTTACTTGAGTATTTTGCTGAAGGAGAAGTTGATCAACTTTATCTAAACTTCTCTGATCCATGGCCAAAAACAAGACATGAGAAAAGACGACTTACATTCCACACATTTTTATCTCGTTATGAAACTATCTTAAATGGTAATAAAACAATAGTTCAAAAAACAGATAACCAAGGCTTATTCGAATACAGTTTAATGAGTTATGCTAAATATGGATTTACTTTTAATAGACTTTCTTTAGATTTAACTAATAGTGTTTATGAAGAAGATAATGTTCATACAGAATATGAAGATAAGTTTATTAAAAAAGGTAATAGAATATACATGGTAGAAGCTGTAAAAGTAAAATAGCAATGTTAGGTTTACATAATTTTATATACGTAAACCTAATACGCTAAATATATATTTTTAATAGTATTTTACTTTAAATTTAATCGTTTTTACCTTGATTTTAAAAAAATTTTTATTTATAATAATATTAGTACAAATTAAAGGAGAAATATAATAATGATATCAGTTAATGATTTTAAAACTGGAGTTACTATCGAAGTTGATGGAAACATTTGGAAAGTAATGGAATTCCAACACGTTAAACCTGGTAAAGGAGCTGCTTTCGTACGTTCTAAATTAAGAAACATGCGTACAGGTGCAGTTAATGATAAAACATTCAGAGCTGGTGAGAAAGTAGCAAAAGCTCAAATCAATAACCAAAAAATGTCATATCTTTACTCAACAGGTGAAGCTTATGTATTTATGGATAACGCTACTTACGAGCAAATCGAAGTACCAGAAGCACAATTAGAATATGAATTAAACTTCTTAAAAGAAAACATGGAAGTTTCAATTTTAATGTTTGGTGACGAAATCTTAGGTATTGACTTACCAACAACAGTAGAACTTACTGTAACTGAAACTGAACCTGGTGTTAAAGGAGATACTGCACAAGGAGCTACTAAAGCTGCTACTGTAGAAACTGGATACACATTACAAGTACCTCTATTCGTTAAAGAAGGAGATGTATTAGTAATCAATACAGCAGAAGGTTCTTACGTATCAAGAGCATAATTTAAGAATAATTATAAAACTCTCTATTATTATCATGATAGAGAGTTTTTTATAAAAGGAGAAACTAATGAAATACGTACTTTTACTTCGTGGAATCAATGTCGGTGGTAAGAATAAAGTTTCTATGGCTGATTTAAAAAATATGATTTTAAGTTTAGGATACGAAAATGTTATTACCTATATAAACAGTGGCAATATATTATTTGATTCTACTGACAACATAGATACTGTTAATGTAAAAATATCACAGATATTAAATTCATATCCTTTCAAAATTAATAAAGTAATACTAACAAAACAAGAATATTTAGAAGAACTAGAGAATTTACCTGTGTGGTGGAAAGATGAGCTTTACCGAAAAGATGTCCTATTTTATAGCGAGGATATAAATTATTCTATTATAAAAGAACGAATAAATAATATGCCTTTAAACGACGAGAATGTTCACTTTGGAAAAAGAGCTATTTTTTGGGGAAAATTTAATGAAAAAAACTATTTAAAAACAGTTTACCATAAATATCTAATTAAAGAACCTTTCTATAAATATATTACTATTAGAAATGGAAGAACTTTTATGAAGATTATTGAATTACTAGATAAATAATTTGACTAAACTATATTGAGATAGTCTATATAGAACTCATAAACTTTTCGATTTAACTTGATAAAATCAATTTCATTAAAATCATAATTTTTAAGACAATTGCTATTACAATATTATCTAAGTAAGCGTATATCTTTACTTAATATAGCTAATAATGATATAATTACCTAATGAAAAAATTAAGGAGAATATAATGAAATTAGATAAAATATTAATCGGCTTAGGATTAATTATATATTCAATCCTAGCTTATTTTTTAGGGGTTCATTCTTATAAATTGTTATTAGTTTTCTTAGGAATTAGCGTACTAATATTTTTAATAACAAAATTACATTTCGAACCCTTCTTATCAATACTTATAGTAGCAATTATTCTAGGTTTATTTTTAGGTTTATCCCCTAGTTCAATAATTGACTCAGTAGAGAAGGGGACAGGATCTCTTCTGGGACATCTGTCTTTAATCTTAGGATTAGGAGCTATGTTTGGAAGAATATTAGAAGAATTAGGAGCAGTAGAAATTACTGCAAAGAAAATGATAAGTATATTTGGAATTAAGAGGATTCAATTAGGTCTTCTTATTGCAGGTATGTGTATTAGTTTTTCTTTATTCTTTGATGTAGCATTTATTTTGGTAATACCGATTATTTTAGCAGTAGCCAAAGAACTAGATTTGGATAAGATTTACTTAGCTTTACCAGCAAGTATAGGTGTACTAACTATTCATGCACTATTCCCACCACACCCTAGTCCAAGTATTATTACTAAAACATTCCATCTTAATATGGCAGAAGTATTCTTCTATGGTTTAATAGTTGCAATACCAACAGCAATTATCGGTGGTTTATTATTAACTAATTCAAGAATAGTATCTACTAAACCTATAGTACAAACAGAACAAAATAATATTAATGTTTTAAAAATAGAAAAACAGTTTATGAGTTCAAGTTTTGCTATTATATTAATGTTGTTACCAGTAATTTTAATTACAATTCCTACTATAGCATTAAGCATAAAAAATTTACCATCTAGTTTAAAAGATATATTAACGATTATAAGTAATCCTGTTACTGCATTGATAATAAGTCTTTTAATAGCTATTTGGAAATTGATGATTGTAAAACATTTAAGAATTAGTAGTATTGCACCATTATTAAGTCAATCTATTAAAACCATTGCAGTCGTATTACTAATCAACGGTGCTGCTGGAGGGTTAAAACAAGTATTGGTAGATTCTAAAGTAACCGATGAAATTGTTCAATTAACTAATGGCTTACATATATCACCTATAGTAATTAGCTTCTTAGTTGCAGCTATACTTAGAATCTCATTAGGAAGTGCAACGATTGCAGCAATTACTACATTGGCAATAGTTGAACCATTAGTTCCAACTATTAGTTATTCACCGGTATTTATAATGTTAAGTATTACAGCTGGTAGTATGTTTTGTTCACATGTAAATGATCCAGGTTTTTGGTTATTTAAGCAGTATCTAAATTTAGATTTTAAAACTACATTTAAAACATGGACATTAGGAACAACAGTAGCATCTATCGTAGCTTTTTTCATAATATTAATTATGACTTCGATTACATAAATTTTTTTGAAAATATATTAGTTTTTTGCTTGATATTTATGTTAAGGTATGTTATATTAATACATGTGTATGTAGTAAATGTT
>ERZ772999.255-NODE-255-length-34551-cov-6.552934_pt1 | contig 34551 bp, 33 predicted proteins | sample MGYA00511467_ERZ772999 | MGnify/ENA primary metagenome ERZ772999 (study PRJEB29015, sample SAMEA2738064) | human oral metagenome | biome: human oral; feature: human-associated habitat; material: saliva | place: China | collected 2218 ... | reverse complement strand
TCTATTCTATTCTATTCTATTCTATTCTATTCTATTCTATTCTATTCTATTCTATTCTATCAGCTTTAATAATGAGTTTATTTTAGAATTACTGGATACTAAGACAAATTTTGCGCCACAATAAAAACAGCTTCCTTAACGAAAAGCTGTTTTTATTTTATTAAGACTATATCTAGTTATTTACGCAGTAGAATCCGCCAGATTCTAGAACTATTCGAAGCGCTACTTTACCTTTGTTTCCTTCTTCTCTTCTCACTCCATCTGGTTGCGATGGGTCACATACTCCATTTGCCGACCATTCAATATCTACATATTTAAAATAATCATTGTATTCTAGTTTGTGCGGAGTCCTGTCATATACTACATAGTTTCGTCCGCTTGGGTCCCTCATTCCCTCGCCATCTTTGAATAAATAATTTTTTATAAATCCTGTTGCATCTTTATCTTCTTTTGGAAAATCTCCTAAAGTAGCTTCTCCATGATTGGAAGGCAGTTTTCCTTTATTGGCGGCTCGATATTCATTTACCGCTGCCAATATTCTACTTAGGTCATTCTTTCGTTGCGTATCTCGTTGGCTTCGTTGTAGAGCAGGTAGTGCTAAGAATACCATCAAGAAGATAAGACCTGCGATAGCTAACACAAGCACAACTTCGATGATTGTGAAACCTTTTTTATTATTTTTATTAATTGAGTTCATACTGAAAATCCACCTTTCTAATGAACGATTATTGTTGTTATTTTTATTTACGGTCTGTCCGTATGCAACCATTAAACCATAAGCATAATCATTTTGCAAGCACTTTTTTTAGGATTTTTTAGTTTTCCACAATTTTAATTTATTTCATTAAAATTTTTTTGTAAGAATACCTTTGAGCTGTTCGCCACAAACCGATTGAATCAGCATTAAAACAGCGAATTTCACCATCACGGATTTCAGAAATTTCAACAAGGGCAGGGTTATAAAGCACGCGTTTTTTATAATATCGCAATTCTTCATCTTTCACATCGTGGCGCCCCGGAAATACCTCTAAAAATTGCACCTTGGCACGGTCGTAAAAATAGTTTTCGAAACCACTTGGCGGAAAGAAAAAAGCAGGTTTTAAATTCATTTTTGAAAGAATATATTGAATATCGCCCAAAGTCGCACGAGCTTCAAGCGAAATAAAAGCATAGACACGACCTTTTTTGCTTTTGAAAATTGTGGCTTCGGCTGAATATCCAACTGAAAGATTACGCGAAATAACTTCTTCGATTCCAAAATTAACACCAAAATGCTTTTGCAAAAATTCTTCAAGATTTTTATCAGAATAAGCGTGATTTTCCATAAAAATATTTTAGCACATTTTCGAAAAAAATGGAAATTTAAAAGAAAATTTGTTATAATCGGAAAATGGAAATTACGGCAGGATTAAATAAAAATCAAAAAGAGGCAGTAGAAACATTAAGTGGGCCGATGTTAATTTTGGCTGGCGCGGGAAGCGGAAAAACCAAAACCTTAACGCACCGAATTGCGAATATAATTGCACACGGAACACCGAGTGAGGCAATTTTGGCGGTAACTTTTACCAACAAAGCCGCAAGAGAAATGCGTGAGCGACTTGCCGAACTACTTGATCGAAGTGCAAACGACAGATTTTTTATGCCCTGGATGGGAACTTTTCACGGAATTTGTGTGAAGATTTTGCGGCTCAAAGGCGAGGCAATTGGTGTTGCGAATAATTTCGTGATTTATGACGAAGACGACCGCCGAAATTTAATTAAAAAAATAATGAAAGATCTAAAAATCGATGAAAAAAGCTTAAAGCCACAAAGTGTTTCAAGCGCAATTTCAAACGCTAAAAACCAGCTTTTGACGGCTGAAGAATTTTCAAACGGTGCAAATTGGGGTTTTGAACAAAAAGTGGCTGAAATTTTCTTGCGTTATGAAGAAGAAAGAAACAAAGCTAACGCTTTAGATTTTGACGATTTACTTTTCGAAACAGTAAAACTACTTCAACAAAATAAAGAAGTTCGTGAATTTTGGCAAAATAAATTTAAACATATTTTGATTGATGAGTACCAAGATACAAACGCCGCGCAATATGCAATTATTAAAATGATCGTGAATACTGAGCGAAATATTTGTGTGGTTGGCGATGATTGGCAGAGTATTTATTCTTGGCGCGGGGCAGATTTTACGAATATTTTAAATTTCGAACGCGATTACAAAGATGCAAAAGTGATAAAATTAGAACAAAATTATCGCTCAACTGAGAATATTTTGAACGCTGCGCACAATGTGATTTCGAAAAATCGCAATCGAACAGACAAAAAACTTTTTACTGAACTCGGTAAAGGCGAGCCAGTTTTAGTGCAAAGCGCAAGAGATGAAAGTGAAGAAGCCACTAAAATTGCAGGGCAGATTTTTAGTTTTAAAACTGTTGGCGCACGAAAATTTAGCGATTTTGCAATTCTTTATCGCACAAATGCACAAAGTTATAATTTTGAAAAAGCGATGATTCGTTTTCAAATTCCGTATAAAATTTTTGGTGGAACACGTTTTTATGACCGCAAGGAAATTAAAGATATTTTAGCTTATTTGCGAGTGATTTATAACCCACTTGACCGTGTAGCTTTTGAACGAATTGTGAACGTACCGGCGCGCGGTTTGGGTGCGGTGAGTCTTTCAAAATTCTTGGATTGGCAAAGTTCGAACGGCTTAGATTTGATTTCAAGCTTGCTTCAAGCAAGCGAACTTTCAACTTTAGCCTCGCGAGCAAGAAAATCTTTAGAAAATTTAGGTGAAATTTTTAGAGAATGCCAAATTCTAAGCGAGAATTCTTCAAACCCGAGCGAAATTATTGAACGAATTTTGGAACGCACAAATTATGGCAAGAACGAAAAACTAACCGAAAACGAAGCAACTGAACGCAGTGAATATCTTTCCACATTAGTGAGTGAGGCAAAAAACTACGCAGATTTAGCAAGTTTTTTGGAGGATGCAGCACTAATGAGTTCAAGCGACGCACAAAGTGGCGATGAGGTTAATTTAATGACACTTCACTCAGCAAAAGGCTTGGAATTTCCAGTCGTATTTCTTGCAGGAATGGAAGAGGGCATTTTTCCACACAGCCGAGTTTTTGATGCGGGCGAAGATGATCTAGAAGAAGAACGCCGCCTTTGCTATGTGGGAATGACGCGCGCGCGAGAAGAGTTAATTTTAAGTTACGCTGAATCGCGAGCAGTTTTTGGACAAAGGAATTATTCAAGTCCGAGCCGATTCATTACAGATGCCGAGTTGGAATTACCGAAAAAAGATTTTGGCGGATGGAATAATTTTTCAGATAATTACGAAGATGATTTTAGCCAAGAAGTTTCTTTTGATGATTTTTATTATGATGAAGCAGGATTGCAAATTGGCGACCGCGTAAAGAGTCCAGCTTTCGGTGTGGGAAAAGTACTTGAAATCGATGGAATGGCGATTGAGATTAAGTTCGAAAACGACAAAATTCGCAAATTAAATGCTGAATTCGCACGCCTTGAAAAGCTCTAAAAATTTGACCTTTCGAATTTAATTTGCTAAAATAAATTTAATAATGCGAGTTTTACAACCAATTTATTTTTATAAAAAACAGATCACAATTGCGGGATTTATCTCGCTTGGATTTTTACTTTTATTAAACATTTTCGCAATTGCTGGGCGAAATTCCGCCAAAGCTAGTGGCGAGGGAAACAAAATTTTAACTGTTTTCGAAAATGGCCAAAGATTTTCTTTTAAAACTAATGCGAAAACTGTTCGAGAAGCATTAAATGCGCAAAAAATTAGTTTTTCGAAAGAAGATACGGTTGAGCCAAGCCTTGATGGCGAACTAACAGGCACGGAATATAGCGTAAATATTTATCGTGCAAAACCAGTAATCATTGAAGATGGTGATTCGAAAATAAAAGTGATGACTGCCGCTCAAACTCCACGGCAGATTGTTCAAAAATCTGGAATTAAAATTCATGATGAAGATAAAGTTGCTTTCGAACAATCCAGCAGCATTCTTGAAGATGGAACAACAAACTCATTAAAAATTACACGAGCAAAAGAGATTTTGGTTGAGCTTTTTGGCAAAACCGAAAGTTTTCGAACACAAAGCAAAACCGTAGAAGATTTTTTGAAAGAAAAGAACATATCGCTCACAAAAGATGATGGAATTTCAATTGATAAAAAAACCACAATTTCGAATGGTTTGACTTTTCGAATTTGGCGAAACGGTAAGCAAACAATTACAACCGAAGAAGAAATTGCTTTCTCAACCGAAATAATTAAAGATGCAAATAAAGATTCTAGCTATAAAGAAATAAAAGAAGCTGGGGAAAAAGGCTCGAAAAGCGTAACTTATGAAATTGAAATGCAAAATGGTAAAGAAGTTTCACGCAAAAAAATTAACGAGACAGAAATTAAAGCCGCTAAAAAACAAGTTGAGATTGTTGGAACAAAAGTGAACCTACCAGCTGGCTCGCATAGTGATTGGTTGAGTGCGGCAGGAATTTCTTCAAGCGACCACGGAATTGCAAATGCAATTATTGGTCAAGAATCTGGCTGGCGAGTTAATGCAACAAACAAATCAAGTGGAGCTTATGGCATTCCGCAAGCTTTGCCTGGTTCGAAAATGGCTTCAGCTGGAGCTGACTGGCAAACAAACCCAATCACGCAGCTTAAGTGGATGAATTCTTATGTACTTGGTCGCTATGGAAGCTGGCAAAACGCTTATGCCCATAAAAAAGCAAAGGGTTGGTATTAGTGGTAAATTTGAAATTTAATCAAAAATCTGGTAAAAAGTTTTCGAAAAAATCCAAAAATAGCGAAAATTCAAATTTAAAAAATAATAAATCACTTGGTCAGCACTGGTTGCGAGACAGGGTTGTTCTAGATGGAATAGCAGAAGAAGCTGAAATCAAAAATGGTGATTTTGTACTTGAAATTGGCTCAGGGCTTGGAACTTTAACTTCTTCACTTTTAAAATTTGCAGGTAAAGAGGGTGAAGTTCTCTCAATCGAGTTTGATGAAGATTTGGCGAAAAAACTACCAGCGCAATTCCCGGGGAAAAATTTAACCGTAAAAAATACGGATTTTTTGGATTTCGATCTTTCGAAATTACCAAAAAATTATAAAGTTGCTGCAAACGTACCGTATTATATTACTTCAAAAATTATTGAAAAATTACTCACTAGCGACAATAAACCAAGTATTGCCGCACTTTTAGTGCAAAAAGAAGTTGCAGAGAGAATTTGTGCGAAATCTGGCGATTTAAGTGTTTTATCAATTGCATCACAGATTTATGCCGATTGCGAACTTGGCCAATTCGTACCGCGAGAGCTATTTACGCCGCCACCAAAAGTTGATTCGCAAGTAGTAATTCTAAAAATTCTAGAAAAAAATAAGCTTGAGTGTTTTAATGATCAAAATAACACTAAAATATCAGAAAAACAATTTTTCCGTATAGTTAAAGCTGGTTTTACCGCTCGACGAAAAAAAATCCTAAAAGCATTAAGTGCAAATTTGGCATTGAGCAAAGAACAAACAATTAAAATACTTGCGCAAGCCAAGGTTTCGCCAGATGCGCGCGCACAAGAATTAACTATCGAAAACTGGCTTGAAATTACTCGATACTATCTTGATTCAAAATAAATAATTTTTATTCATAAGCTTAACAATGATTCCAACTTTCTCTTTTTCGAAAAATATGTTATACTATAAGCAGTATGACAAAGAAAAAACTTTATATAACAACTGCAATTCCTTATGCAAATGGAGCGCCTCATATTGGAAACGCTCTTGATTACTTAATTGCCGATATTTGGGCAAGATACCAGCGCCAGCAAGGAAATGAAGTTCGTTTTCAGGTTGGAACAGACGAACATGGTAATAAAATCGCCGAAAAAGCCGCTGAAAACGGTTTAACTCCACAAGAATATGTTGACGGAACTGTTCAGAATTTCAAAAATTTGATGGACAAAATGAAAACAACTTACACCGATTTTGTGCGAACAACCGATTCTCATCACGTTGGAGCATCACAATATATTTGGATGAAACTTCAGCCATATACTTATAAGAATACTTACGAAGGATGGTATTGTACAGGTTGTGAGAGTTTTTACACTGAAAAAGAAGTAACTGAATTTCATGGCGTTTGCCCAAACCATCAAAAACCTTTCGAAAGGCTTTCAGAAGAGAATTATTACTTGCGAATTTCAGAATTTACACCAAAAATCATTGAAGCCATCGAAACTGACCGAATGAAAATCGTGCCAGAATATCGCAAGAAAGAATTTTTAAACTTCTTGAAAGGCGGGCTTGAAGATGTTTCGATTTCACGACCAAAAAAGAATTTAACTTGGGGTGTACCTGTTCCTGGCGATCCGGAACAAGTAATGTATGTCTGGATTGATGCACTCGCAAACTATTTAACCGTGATCGGATATCCAGATGTTGCAGGCTGGCAAGAATTTTGGCCAGCAAATGTGCAAGTTATTGGAAAAGATATTTTACGTTTTCATGCGGGAATCTGGCCAGCAATGTTGCTTGGACTTGATTTAGCTTTACCAAAAACTCTGCTTGTTCATGGCCACATTTCGAGCAACGGTGTGAAAATGAGTAAATCAATCGGCAATGTGGTTGATCCGAATGAAATTATCGATAATTACGGGCTAGATGCTTTTAGGTATTATTTCTCACGGCATGTGGCAACTCAAGATGACGGAGATTTTACCTGGGAGAAGTTCGAAAACGCCTATAACAACGAACTTGGTAACGACCTCGGCAATTTGGCTTCACGCGTAGCTAATATGGTTAAACGTTATCAATCTGGCGTGGTTGGTGAAATCCCTAGTGATGAACACGATCGCCACACTTACAACGAATATATGAAATCTCTAGAATTTAACAAAGCAATTGATGAAATTTGGGGATTGGTTCGCGCCCACAATCAATATATTGAAGGCGTAAAACCTTGGGAAATTGCTAAAAAAGCAAAAGAGAACAAAGATGAAGAAAATCATCTGGTAGAAGTTCTTGCACACTCCGTTTCGGGTTTATTGCAAATCAGCAAAATGCTTGAACCGTTTATGCCAGATACGGCTGAAAAACTCCAAACGATTTTTGGCAGTGGCGTAATTCGCGATGAAGAAATTGGCTTACTTTTTCCAAAAATCTATCTTAAAACCGAAGACCCGCGTGCCGCAAAAATTGCAGCCGCACAAAATAATCAAGCTAAAAAATAACCAGAACCTCGGCTTTAATGCTGAGGTTTCAACTTTCGAAAGGACAAAATGAAAATCATTGATTCACATTGCCACATTCACGATGTAAATTTTCCAATTCCGCAAGAAGAAGTTTTTGAGAATATGCAAAATTCTAAAATCTCGAAAGCGATTTGTATTGGCGAAAATCTTGAAAATTCTAAAATTGGCGTTAAATTTGCTGAAGAAAATTCTAGCAAAATTGAACTTTTTGCAGCTATTGGCGTTCATCCACATGAAGCCGAAAAATACGACACAGAAGAGTTAGTTTATGAACTTGAACAGCTTTCGAAAGCCCCAAAAGTGGTGGTCATTGGTGAAATTGGTCTTGATTATTTTTATGAAAATTCCAACCGCGAAGCACAGAAACAGATCCTAAAAGCTCAGCTCAAGCTTGCCCAAAAGCTAGATCTGCCCGTAAGTTTTCATGTTCGAAATGCTTTTGAAGATTTTTGGCCAATTTTTGATGAAATTTCAAAATTCGGTAAAATTCGCGGGGTTTTGCATTCTTTTACAGATTCGAAAGATAATTTAAGCAAAGCTCTAAAGCGCGGTTTGTTTATTGGCGTAAATGGAATTTCAACTTTTACAAAAAAGCCCGAAGATCTTGAAATGTTTGCAAGTATTCCACTTTCAAAAATATTAATCGAAACAGATTCACCATTTTTAGCACCAAAAGGCAAGCGCGGAAAGCCAAACCAGCCAGCTTTTTCGAAGTTAATTGTTGAAGATTTAGCAGAAAAACGGCAAATTTCAGCCGAAGAAGTTGCTAAAATCACAACCAAAAATTGCGAAAAACTATTTAAAATTTAATTTACCAAATATTGACAAAAATATTAAAATATGATACAATTTAATCATATTTAAGGTTTAAAAATGAACAATTCTGACAAAAGTTTATATCAAATTCCATATTTTCCAGAAGCTCAGAAAGAGCCAGATTTCAAAAAACCAAAAATCCAGATTGCTTATGACACGCCAAAACGAATGCCTTTAAAACCTATTCAACAGGTTAAAAAGTCCACATTCCAGCCAATATTAAAAAATAATCAAATTGATATTTTTGGTGAAATGCTTGCGAAGAGCGCTCAAATTTTACAATTTCGAAATATCGCCGAAGAAGAAATTCGTCTTTCGCACTTAAAATATACTAGAAAATCTTTTTTGAAAAATTCAAAAAAACACGAGAGTAATCAACTCTATTATAAATATCTTTTTGCGAAATTCAAGAAAAATCCGCAAGATATTTCGCGAGCGTTAATTAATCTTGAGAGCAAAGTCGGCGCACAAATTTTTGGACCAACAGCGAACGGTATTCGGCGAGAATTTTTCGTACTTGACCATAATTCTTGGATTTATCATGAAGAATGGATTGATGGCAAGCGGAAAGTTCACCAAAATACAACCAGATACGAGCTTCGAAAAAACCAAGTAATTAAAATTGAAGCTGGGCCACACTATTTTGATTTAAAAGGAACAGAACTTCAAAATTTTCACCATGCGGTACAAGTTTATTACCAGAATGTCTCACGATTGGTTTATGGCAGATAGTTTGAAATTCTCAAAAAAGTGTGCTATAATTGTTCAGAATTGTTTTATTTTTTAACGAAAGGAAAGAAATGGCTAAACATAAAAGTTGGCATGGAGCAGACCGCAAACGAGCTTTGCGCGCAAAACTAAAAATTGAAAAACGCCGCGAAGCAAAACGCCGCGAACGGATTGCAGCAGCTTTGGCCGCAAAATAATTTTAAAAAATCGCTTTTCTTAAAGAAGGGCGGTTTTTATTTTAATATTTTTTAGATTATTGCTTTTTTATTAATTTTATGATATAATTATAAAATCTATCGAATTTTCGAAAGAAAAAACACTTTGGAGGTGGAAGAAATGAAAATGAAAATAGAAGATAGAGGCATTTTAAATATTCAAAAAAAGGTTGAGAACGGTGAATTGATATTTTGTTTTCTGCACAATCTTGGATTACACAAGCAAGGTGAGATTTCGGTTCAGCTTTCAAACTTAACGCATAGCGATGAAACCGTTCTAGACATGTCACCAGATGACATTATGGAGAAAGCTTGTGTGGCTTTACTTTTCGATAAAAAAGGTAAAATGATCGCTTCAGCTTCAATGATGCAACCGCAAATTAATTCTTTTGGTCAAAGATTGGGCGAAATTGGCTCAATGTTTACCATTGAGAAATATCAGAACCAAGGTTGTGCAAGTTTTTTAGTCTACAAAATTGACGAATGGGCTAAAAAACAGCCTAGAATCGATGGAGCTTATGCTTTTTTGAATTCCAAATCTCCGCGTTCATTTGCGGTGAATGGCTATGAAGGTGAAGTTTTGAAAGATGGTGAAGTTTTGAACGCGGCGGAAATCGTTCCAGCTTACGCATTTAATCTTTGCAGAACGATTTGCTGCGATGCGCATGCTATCCACCTGATGGATCTGGAGCTTCGAAAAAAGGAGCTTCAAGGCCCAGAGCCAAAAGAAGGGAACGGAGAGCTTCTCAGAATCGAGGAAGAGCTTCGTAGTGCAAGGATTAAACGACAAGTTCGTTTCGAAAGACTGATAGATGAAAACGAGACTAAAATTTGTAATATTTCAGATCGAAAAGATCTAAGTACAGAACAAATTGATCACGATGTAGAAGTGCATTATAAGATTATCAACTTTTATCGTGACAACTTCAAAAATGCTTTGCACTGCTGCGATGTGGTAGTTGCAAAGCTATATTAAACCAGAGTGAGCTAAATGCTCGCTTTTTTCTTGCTTTTCAAAACTGTTTATGTTAAAATATTTACATCAAGGAAGTGGGCGATGTTTAACTTAAAAAATATTTTTAGCGGAAACTCAGAAAATAAAAAAAATACTTCGAACAGCTTTTTAGGCGACGGAAAAGCAATTTTAGATGCTGTTGATGATGGAGTTTTAGCGGTTGACTCAAAAGGTAATATCTTGACGATTAATCCAGCAGCAGAGCAAATTACGGGCTGGAATGGTAGCGATGCGGCTGGATTGGTTTTTAATTCAGTTTTAAAAATTACAAACAATGAAGGTGGCGAGATGATTGAAATCTCCAACCCAGTGAATCGCGTTTTACGAACTGGTGAAAATTTCACAACACGAGATTTATTTATTAAAACTCAAAGTGGGAAAATTGTTCCGATTTTCTTGGCCGTAAACTCGATTGATAGTCAAAATTCTGGCGTAGTTGTAGTTTTTAGGGATATTTCGAAAGAGCTAAAAGAAAACCGTGAACAATCTGAATTTATATCAACTGCGAGCCACGAAATGAGAACGCCAGTTGCAAGCATTGAAGGATATATTGGCTTGGCTCTCAACCCAGCTACTGCAACGATTGACGCACGCGCAAAATCTTACCTTCAAAAAGCTCACGAAAACACCAAGCATTTAGGCCAACTTTTTCAAGATTTACTCGATATTACAAAAGCAGAAGATGGACGGCTCAAAAATGAACCTGTTGTTTTAGATGCAATTGAATTTTCGCGAAACATTTGGGAAGGACTAAAACCAAAAGCTGAAGCAAAAGGCTTGAATTATATTTTTGAACCAGATAACCACAAAACAGGCGAAAAAACTCTAACGCCAGTATTTTTTATCCATGCCGACCGCGATCACTTACATGAAATTTTAAATAACCTTTTCGAAAATGCCATAAAATATACGCCAAGCGGAATGGTTTCTATGAATATCACCGGCGACAACAACAATGTTCAAATTTCTGTTAAAGATAGTGGAATTGGGATTCCGGCCGAAGATATTCCACATTTGTTTCAAAAATTTTATCGTGTAGATAATTCTGAAACGCGAGAAATTAATGGTACAGGGCTCGGGCTATTTTTGTCGCGCAAACTTACCGAGTCGATTGGCGGCTTTTTAGATGTTGAAAGCGAATATAAAAAAGGTAGCACTTTCACTGTAAAATTACCAAGAATTACGCGCGAAAATGCCGAAAAACTGAAAGCCATTGAAGATACCAAAAAAGCTGAGGAACACCAAAAAATTGAACAAAAAAATAATCAACGTGAAATCGACGAGGCTGACCGCGACATTACAGCAATTCTTGAAGATCCTAAAATAGAAAATCCGAGCGAAGAAGTTTTCGAAATCACCCAAGAAATTCAGCCAGAAACTTCAATTATTATTCCTGAAACTATTTCGCAAAATACACAACCAGAGAATTCGCAAGCTCAACAAGCTCCGTATACACAAAATACGATTGAATCAACTCAACAACAAGAACAACAAATTTATGACAATTTAGTGCAAAATACAGCTCCGATTCCGCAATCAAATGGCGTAAATACTGAAGCGCAAAATTTAGCTCAAACACAGCAAGAATTTTCTAAATATGGTGCAATTAAAGGTTCCAGCCCTCTAGCGGGAGTGCAAAATCAGAATGGCCAAAATTCTGCGCAAAATCCTCAAACAGTACAAAATTATAATACTCAAATAGCGGCTGAAAATTTACAACAAAATACACAAGCTGTTCAAAATAATTACTCGCCTCAAAGTTCAATAGACGCAAAAAATCAGCAATTTCAGCCGCCTCAGATGACGGAAATTACGCAGAATATAGCACCACAGCTGAGCCAACATCCATCAAATCAGCCAACTTTAAATGATATCGAAAGAATGAAAATTGAATACGCTCAAAGAATGATGAATCAGCGGAAAAATTAAGCATAAATAGTATAGATTTTTTCGAAAATTAATAGTATAATAGGAGCAATATGACAAAGATTTTATTAGTAGAAGATGATAAAAGTTTGCGCGAGATTTATGGCGTTCGATTATTGGCGGAAGGATACGATATCGTTTCGGCTGGTGATGGGGAAGAAGCGCTTGCAATGGCAATTAAAGAGCGCCCAAACTTAATTGTAAGCGATGTAATGATGCCAAAGATTTCTGGCTTTGATATGCTCGATATTTTGCGCTCAACAACTGAAACGCGCGGTATTAAAGTTATTATGATGACAGCTCTCTCGAGTGAAGAGCAGCGCCGTCGCGGTGAAGCACTTGGCGCCGACCGCTATCTAGTAAAATCTCAAGTGGGAATTGAAGATGTTGTGCGAACAGTTCACGAGGTTCTTGAAGATGGCGGACTAACAGTAGAGCAGCGAACTGCACAAAAACAAGCACCAATATCTATGCCGGGGGAAGAAGCTCCGGCAGTTCAATCGCAAGAAATCAAAACACCAGCTGAATTATATTCTACCGCACAAGCTCAGGCAACCCAAGCGCCAATTCAAAATTTCGAAAAACCAGCACCAGTTCGACCAATTCAGTCTATTCAATCTCCAGAACGTGCTGCAGCACCGAGTTTAGCTCAATTCGAAAGAGAACAACCGATATCTTTTTCTACAAACCAGCCAATTCAGCCAGCGCCTCAATCTTTGCAATTTGAACAGCCCCATGCTAAAGTAGCGCCAGTTCAAAATTTTAGAACACCAGGATCACCAACAATTGAAGCTCCGGCTCATCCAATTAGTGATTTTGTAAATCAGCCTCAAGCAGCCGTTCAAAGTAATAATCAGCCAACCACACCAACTGTTTCTGGTGAACGAGTAGTTCAACCGATCGAAAATAATCGAAGTGATGAAGAAATATTATCTTTTCAAATTAACGATATCCTAAAAGGCGGAACAGGCAAAAATCCCTTAAATAATAACCATCAACCTCCTTTTGGAGCCCAATAAGTTGTGGAGCAAAAAACAGAACGCTTAAATAAATTCCTGGCATTACAGCTAGGAATTTCGCGTAGGCAAGCAGATGAACTTATTGAAAAAGGGCGAATTTCTATCAATGGGAAAACTGCTCAACTCGGCGAACGATTCAAAGCAAGCGATGAAATAAAACTTGGCGAAAAAATAATCTCAAAAAATCGCGAAGAAAAAAAATATATAATTTTAAATAAGCCTCGTGGCTATGTTTGCTCGCGTAAAAAACAGGGTGAAAATGAAACAATTTATGCTATTCTCCCAAAAGAATTTAGCGTGCTAAAACCAGTTGGTCGGCTCGATAAAGATTCAAGCGGAATTTTACTCTTAACAAATGATGGCGATTTTGCTTTTCAAATGACCCACCCAAAATTTCGAAAGGTAAAAGAATATCTAGTTTCTCTTGACACGCCGCTTCAGCCAATCCATCAACAGATGATTGCCGATTTTGGAATTAATCTACCAGACGGAAAATCGCAGCTCGGGCTTGAACGACTTGATGATTCACGAAAAAACTGGAAAGTTATCATGAGTGAAGGGCGAAACAGACAGATACGCCGAACGTTTTCGGCTATAGGCTACGAAGTTGAAGAACTACACAGAACAGTTTTTGGCTCATATATTTTACCGAAGGATTTAAATTTCGGTGATTTTCGAAAAGTTGAAAAGCTGTAATCTAAAAGAAGAAAAGACCTCAATTGAGGCCTTTTTATTAATTACTGTAATTCAGCAAGGTTAACCAATAAATTCATTACATAACCGCTCGAAATTTCAACTCCTTCATCAAGCATAATTTGACAAAAAATATCCAAAATCTTTTCGAAATATTCTTTAATTTCAATCGGAATTTTATTTTCATTGCCAGAATTAGACTCAAATTCGCAAGCCCGAGCAATTTTTTCAGTCAAGCTTTTTCCGCGAAAATTAAAATAGTGAATTTCTGCAGCATAAGTTCGCACAAGTTGTCCTGCTGCAACTGGATTTCCGAATTTCTCAATATTAATCTTAAGGATAAATTCATTTTGAATATCCAAGATTTCTTCAACATCAAAAAGATTTCGAAAAACCTCAAAATTAGCATAAGGCTCGCCACTCGCAAAAGCCTGCTCGATAATTTTTCGAGTATCTTCTGCAACTATTCGACGCGTTTCCATTGACGCTAATGGTATAGCTGTTGTTTCAGTTTTAAAATGTTCTTGCATTTCTGCACCTCCAAAAATTTCTTGGATTTTTATTATATCATTTTTTAGCTTTTAAGGCAAGTTTTTCAATATTGATTTTTATTTTGAAAAATTATAAAATAGTTAAATATGCTAAAAACTAAAAAAGAACTTCGAAAAATGTTTTTCGATAATTTTCTCGGCACAATTGCCGATAACCTTGTCGAAGCAAACTGGGCGCTAGTAATGGCCTGGTATCCAAATGTCGCCTATGCGCAAAAATCACTTACAATGTTCGCTGTAACAGATACGCTTTGGGTAGTACTTTCTTGTGCGTATTATGCCGTTCGAACAGCTTTGGTCTCGAATTTGCCAGCTTATATGGTGAATAAAAGTGCAGATAAAGCTTCGAAACCTCTAAAAAATGCGCTTTATTTGGTTTATTTAATTTTAACACCACCAGCACTAATTTCATTTATTTTTGCGGGGGAGTTACTAAATTCACTTGGTGTTCCACAAGAGCTTCTTACATTCTATGTTCCGTATTGGCGAATTTGCATAGCAACGATTTTCTTGGCTTGCCCGAGCGAGATATTGATCACTTCTTATCTTAAAGCTACTTTTCGAACGAGACAGGCGATGCTTCTCGACCACGCAACAACCTGGACGATGGCGATCGGCTCATTTTTGGCGCTATGGGTTTTTGGCTGGGGTGCAAATGGAATGATGATAGCTTGTTTTTTGGCGAATGCTATCCCATTGATTTATTTCTTAATTGCAAGACCTTGCCCAAATTTCTTTAAAAATGGTTTCGAAATCGATATAAAATGGATTAAAAAACTTTGGCTTAACACAAAATGGGAAATTATCCGCAGATTAGCACCACGAATTGCTGCGATTTTTACAACATCTTCGTTGTTACATCTTTCACCATCATTCGTTTCAGCCCGATATTGGATTTACACGATTGGCGCTTTTCTTGAAGGTGTAGTTGACGCAAGCGCAAGTCTTGCAAATGTTGACGTTTCTTACAACTCGAAATTAGGCTTTAAAACACAAAAAGAAGTTTATCAAAATAACAAATTTATTTGGCGATTAGCTTTAAAACTTTTCCTTATCCTAACAGTTTCGATTGGATTTTTGGCGCCAATTTGGGTGAATATTATTTCGAATGATTCAGCGGTAAAAAATGCAATTCTTAATCCAATGATTTTGATTCTATTCGCAATCGAAGTTGGCTCAAAAATTCGCTATTATATTTTGCTTTCAATTACGCGTTCATATTTGAAAAAATTTAACGGAGTAATGCAGGTAATTTACGCTTTATCGAGTAGTATCTTGACGCCTATTGGAATTTTCATCTTCCTCAAAACCCTTAATCTTGGCTTAACTGGCGTTTTTGTTACAACCGCAATCGTTGGATTTTTACAATTTGCACTTTCTGAAATTTATCTTCGAAAACAAAAAGTTAAAGTTGATTTTTAATTTTCGAAAGTTTGAATTTTAAACAAAAATATGTTATAATTAAGACACTATGTCTAAAAATCTCCCTAAAGTTGCAATTATTGGTCAAGCGAACGTTGGAAAATCTTCGCTTTTTAACCGAATGATTCGTGCTCAACAAGCCGTTGTTACGCGAGAAGCCGGAACTACACGCGACAGCATTCTCGGCAAAGTTCAATATAAAAAACAAGCTTTTTGGCTAATTGATACGGCTGGATTAAAAGATCCAAACGATGAATTTGAAGCGACAATTCAAGAGCAAATTCAAGATGCAGTTGATGCCAGTGAATTAATTTTAGTGGTTCTTGATAGTACTAAACCTTTTTCGAACGAAGATCGCTTGATTGCAAAAAAGGCTTTAAAATCTCGAAAACCGGTGATTTTAGTTTTGAATAAAACCGATTTGAAAGGGAATTTGCCGAACGAAGAATTTTTGCGACTAGGAATTAAGCCGATTATTCGAACTTCTGCCGAGCATAATGCCGGTGTTGATGAACTTCTAACCGAAATTGCTGAAAATATTCCAAAAGTTAAAGAAGAAAAACGCGATGAAGATATAATTCGCGTGGCTTTGGTTGGTCGCCCGAATGCTGGAAAATCTTATCTTTTCAATACTATGGCTGGTAAACAACAAGCAATTGTGGCGAATGTTGCTGGAACAACGCGTGATACTAACCGAACTGAAATTAGATTTAATGAAAAAACAATCGAAATTATTGATACAGCCGGAATGCGAAAACCTGGAAAACAAGAAGTTGGAATCGAAAAATTCTCAGTGCTTCGAACTCTTAGCGCAATCGATGAAGCTGATATTTGTTTGCTTTTGATGGATGCGAATGAACTCAACACGCAGCTCGACCAACGAATTGCCGGCTTAATTAACGACGCCGGAAAAGGAATGATTATTGTGGTTTCGAAATGGGATAGCGTTGAAGGAAAAGATGCTTATACTCGTGATGCTTTGGCGCCACGAATTGCTTATTACTTCAAATTTACACCTTGGGCACCGCTAATCTTCACAAGTTCGAAAACTGGCCAAAATGTGACTAAAATTTATGATTTGATTCTAAAAGTTCACCGCAACCGCGCAAGACAAGCGAAAACTTCAATCTTGAATCAGCTTCTGCAAAAAGCAACTCAAGCTCATCCGCCAGCAGGTCTGAAAAACACACATCCAAAATTGCGCTACATTTCACAAAGCGATAGCAATCCACCTTGGTTTATTATTCACGGCTCAAATTTAAAGTTTGTTCACTGGAGCTATAAACGATATTTAGAACGCTTGATTCGCGAAAATTTCGATTATTCCGGAACGCCAATTAAGTTTTCTTTCCGCGATGAAAAGCAAATTAAAGAAAACCGTGCAAGAATTTCAGCTGGTGAAAAAGTAATCAACAAAAACTCGGGCGCGCTCAAAAAAGCTACCGACACACAAAACAAACGCGAACGTAAACGCGACGAAAAACTTGCTCGAATTCAAAAAAATCAATAAATTTTCGCCCCGCGCTTGGGGCGATTTTCGAAAGGATAAAATGAAAATCATACTTTTTCAAGGGAATTTTCCTGAAAAATATAATGGAACTCGCCACAATGCCGGTTTCGAATTTGCAGATTATTTAGCAAAAAAGTTTAATGCAAATTTTCAAGAAAAGCCAAAATTTAAAGCTTTTATTGCTGAAATTTCACTTTTTAATAAAAAAGTTTTGCTTGTTAAACCGACAACTTTTTATAACGAAACGGGTTTTTCGGCACGGGCGATTTGCGATTTTTATAAAATTGATTTTCGAAAAGATTTTTTGGCCGTTCACGATGATCTTGATTTGGATTTTGGCGTGGTTCGCGTTCGAAAAAGTGGTAGTTCTGCCGGAAATAACGGTTTAAAATCTTTGATTTCAGTTTTTGGCGAAGATTTTCCAAGAATCAAAATTGGTATCGCTAATGATTTTTTGCCAACAATCGGTGCGATGAATTTTGTTCTTGCAAAATTTTCGAAAAGTGAAAGCGAAAAACTGCCCCAGATTTTTGGAGTTGGTGAAGAGTTTGTTGAAGAATTTGTGAAAGATTCACTCAAAAACGATAAGCGCTCAATCTAAAAAATATTCTTATTTGCTTTTGCATAAATAATAAAAAATAGCCATGGGGGAATTCTGACATCTCTCAGTTTCTTAGCCCCATCAAACACTACTTCAAATTTAGAAGATCTTTCACTTATTAAAATTTATATAAAAAATCTACCAAATTTCATATTCATTTCATAAAACTATCATAAAATGTAGTTAAGTATGAAACTAAAGTGAAAGGAGATAGATTGAAAATCATACAAAAGTCGCTGGCTTATGTTACGCGAAAGAAAAAAAGAACTACGATCGTTTTTTTGATTCTTACTGCAGTACTTTCAAGCCTATATGCGTGCTTAAGTGTAGTCAATTCTAGCAGTAATCTAGAAAATTCACTATATAAAGCATCGAATTCATCTTTCTCGATAGTTAAGAAAGATTCTCAGGGCTACTTTAGCTACAAAGATGTTAAGAATATTCGAAATATTAAAGAAATCAAAGAGTTATTGCTTGAATACGAAGGCTTAGCCAAACCTAAAAATGCTAAAGCTATATCTGCTAATCAGCAAGTTCAGCGAGACGATCTTGGCGAAGACTTAAAAAATACAGTCGCAATTCACAGCACTAACGATACCGCCAAGAATAAGCTTTTTAACAGTGGCGTATTTAAGCTCAAGCAAGGTCGCCATTTGGAGCAAAACGATAGGGAAAAAGCTTTATTCCACGAAGCTTTTGCTCAAAAAAATAATCTAAAAATTGGCGACAAGGTTGAGCTAAGCTTAATAAATACAAGCAACAAAAAAACTGAAACTAAAAAAACTAAATTTGAGATTGCGGGGATTTTTAGCGGTAAAAAGCAAGAGAAATACACTGGTTTATCTTCTGATTTTAGCGAAAATACAATATTTTCAGATTTCGAAACAACTATGCAATCACTTAATCTGCCAGAAAATGAGGGTCTTTTAAGCAAAATGACTCTATACACCGAAACGGCAGATCAGCTAGAAAAAGCCATTGCAAAAACTGAAAAGCTCAATATTGACTGGTCTAAATATAAGATCGAGAAAAACAATGCCGCTTTCAAAGACACTTTAGAATCAATAGCTGGAGTTAAAAATATTATCAATTTAATGACCTATTTGATAATAATTGGTGGAAGTGTGGTACTTAGCTTAATTCTGATACTTTGGTTGCGCGAGAGGATTTATGAGATAGGAATCCTACTATCGATCGGCGCAAGCAAGCCTCAAATAGTATCACAATTTATTATAGAGCTAGTTTTAATTTCAATTCCAACAATAATCAGCTCTTTCATTCTTGGAAATTTAGTTTTTAGCTTAATCACAAAAGGGCTCAGTGAAGCCGAAGAAACCTCATCTATAGCATCAAGTTTTACAAACAATATTTTTGGATTAGACAGCTTAATAGTTTTCGCCCAAAGTTACGGCATATTAATCACAATAATTATCCTATCCGTGATTATTGCATCAACGATGATTTTAGTTAAAAAACCAAAGGAAATTTTATCAAAAATTAGTTAGGAGAATATTATGAAAATATTAGAGATTAAAAATTTAACTTATAGCTATAAAGATTCGAATGAAAAAGTTATAGCAAACGTTAATGAAAGTTTCGAAGAAGGGAAATTCTATGCAATTATCGGTAAATCTGGCTCCGGAAAATCCACACTACTCTCATTGCTAGCTGGCCTAGATGAGCCAGATGGCGGAAAAATACTTTTCAATGGAGAGAATATCCAAGAAACCGGCTACACAAATCACCGCAAAAATAACATCTCTCTGGTTTTTCAAAATTATAATCTCATCGATTACCTTTCACCGCTCGAAAATATCCGCCTAGTGAATAACCAAGCTCAGCAAGATATTTTACTAGAACTTGGCCTTAGCGAGCACCAAATTAAACGAAATGTAATGAAACTTTCAGGCGGCCAGCAGCAAAGGGTGGCGATAGCTCGCGCATTAGTTTCAAACGCTCCAGTTATTCTAGCAGATGAGCCAACTGGAAATTTGGACGAAAATACGGCTAGCGAGATTATCGAAATTCTCAAAAAACTAGCTAAAGAAAGGAGCAAATGCGTAATTGTCGTAACTCACAGTAAAGAAGTTGCGCGTGCTGCCGATATCGTGTTCGAACTTAAAAATAAAAAATTAATCAATAAACGCGGGTAGAAAGGAGTAAAATAATGTTAAAAAATGCTTTTGCATACGTAACGAGAAAAGGCTTAAAATCACTAGTAATTTTACTGGTCATCTTGACAATGTCGGCTTTAAGTTTAATTAGTTTGTCTATTAAAGAAGCCACCGACAAAGCTTCAACTAAAACTTTTAGCAATATCACAAATAGCTTTTCGATGGAAATAAACCGCCGAGTTAATCCTGGAACGCCAAGAGGCGGAGGAAACGTCAAGGGACAAGATATTAAAAAAATCGCCAATTCTGAAAATATAGAAAGCTACGTAAAAAGAATTAATAGCGTTGCTAATCTAGATGAATACGACATCATCGAAACAGCCGAAACCGCAGCCAACCAATCGCCTGAGCGAGCTAAGAACTTCAAAAGAGCTGTCATGCTTACTGGAGTTAATGATTCTTCTAAGGAAACTAAATTTGTTTCAGGTGCATATAAATTAGTTGAAGGCAAGCATTTAACCGCTCAAGACAAAAATAAGGTTTTAATTCACAAAGATTTAGCCAAAAAGAACAATCTCAAAGTTGGCGATAAAATTAAGCTAAAATCAAATTTATTTGACGCAGATAATGAAAAAGGTGCTAACGAAACGGTAGAAGTTGAAATAAAAGGCCTTTTTGACGGGCATAATAAAGGTGGCGTTACTGCTGCACAAGAACTTTACGAAAACACCTTAGTTACAGATATTCACACCGCAGCAAAGGTTTACGGAAACACTGAAGACACAGCAACTTACCAAGATGCAACTTTTTCTGTTAAAGGAAATAAAAACCTTGATCAAGTCATAAAAGACCTAGGGAAATTAGATATAAACTGGCAAGAATACAGTCTAATTAAAAGCTCTTCAAACTATCCTGCGCTTCAACAATCAATTTCAGGAGTTTACTCTATAGCCAACCAGTTATTCATCGGATCATTATTATTCGCCGGAATTATAGTTTCGCTGCTATTGCTCTTATGGATCAATGCCCGCAAAAAAGAAATTGCAGTGCTACTTTCATTAGGAATTTCGAAAGGTCAAATTTTAGCTCAGTTTACGGTAGAGTTAGCTTTCGTAACAATTCCAGCTTTTATTGGTTCATATTTCTTAGCTAGTTATGCCGGAAAACACATTGGAAACAATATTTTGCAAAGTGTTACCGGAAATATCGCCAAGCGAATAGCCAAACAGTCAGCTTCAACAGGTCTAGGCGGTGGTGCCGAGGTGGATGGATTCAATAAAACTCTCAGTAGTCTTGATATGACAATCAATCCAAATATGCTGGTCTGGGTAATTATATTCATGACTATCGTGCTCGCAATTTCGCTATATATCGCTTCGTCTGGCATTCTAAAGAAAAACCCTAAAGATTTATTATCAGATACAGAATAAAGAAACAATATCAGTGCCGTAATGGTGCTGATATTCTCTTTGAAGTAGATACTATAAAGTGATATAATATTAAAAGATGACAATGAAAATACTTATTACTGAAGATGACGCAACAATACAAGAAGGAATTTGCGCATATCTATCTGAATTTAATTATGAAACAATCGAGGCTCGCGATGGGCGAGAGGCTTTGTCTAAATTCGAATCAAATAAAATCGACTTGGTGATTTTAGATATTCAAATTCCATTCATAAACGGCCTGGACGTCCTTCGAAAAATCAGAGAGAAAAGCAATCTACCGGTTCTTATTTTAACTGCTTTTAGCGATGAAGAATTTAAAATTACCGCCTTTTCGAATCTGGCGGATGGCTATATTGAAAAACCGTTTTCGCTCCCAGTTTTAAAAGCTCGAATTGATGCTCTAATTACAAAAAATTATGAAAAATTTGAAGTTTTCAGATATAAAGATCTAGAAATTAATTTTAGTAATTTTTCTGCAAAAATAAATAATTCCGCAGTAGAAATTAGTGCAAAAGAAATTGAGGTTTTAAAATACTTATTACTCAACGAAGGCAGAGCTTTAACTAGAAAGCAGATTTTGGAAAATGTCTGGAAGGAAAGTGAGAATATACCATTCGACCGAGTGATTGATGTTTATATAAAAGATCTACGCAAAAAATTCGGGCTTGATTGCATTAAAACCATCCGTAACATTGGCTACAAACTGGAGAGAAAATGAGAGATTTGAAAATTTTCCCTAAAATGTTTTTATATACGTTTTCTACGTTAAGTATTTTAGCAATTTTAATTCATACGTTAATTTACTTTATTTTTCCAAAAGTCTATCTTGAAACTCGCAAACAAGAAATCGCTCAAAAAGCAGACCAAATTACCAAGAATATTCACGGCAAAAATATCGAAAGCATCAAGCAGATACTTGAGCTATATTCTAAAAGTAGCAAAGTTAAAGCTTTCGTGAAAGATAGCGACCATCTAAATGAGATTAAAATCGATAACCAGATTGAGGCGGATCTAACCAGCAACAATAACTCTTTAGTCATCGAAGATAGAGAAGTACAGACTGACTCTAACAAAAAAATATTGGTTAAATTCATCTCAACAACAGATATGGATAAAGACGCAAAAGAGCTAACTTTTCAGTTCTTACCGATTTCGATTTTGTTTTCTTTCATTTTTTCAATTGTCGTTTCATTAATTTACGCCAAAATCATTACCAAGAATATCAACGAAATCAGAACTACAACTACTCAAATGATGAAACTCAACCGAAATGCCAAATTAAAAGTTAATTCCACAAATGAAGTTAGCGCTCTAAAAAGCCAAATAAATGATTTATATTCAACACTCCTAGAATCAATTGACGGCCTAGAAATCAAAAACCAAGAAATCACTAAACTCGAAAAACTAAAAAGTGAGTTTTTTAGAGGCGCTTCCCACGAGCTAAAAACTCCTTTAGCAAGCCTTAAAATAATTCTTGAAAATATGAAATACGGCATTGGCAAATATAAAAATAAAGAGAAGTCTATTGAAGATTGTCTTAATATCGTTGATCAGCTAACTCAAAATATTGCTCAAATACTATCAACCTCTTCATTCGAAAACCTAAAAAATGATGAGAAGTTTATCAATATCAATAAAGTGCTACAAAAGGTTTTAGATAACTATAAATTACTGGCCGAGCAAAAAAATATCTCAATAGATAATCAGCTGAACCAAGAAGAAATTTATATTGGCGAAACGGCGCTAGAAATTATTCTCTCAAATTTAGTGAGCAATGCTGTAAAACATTCCGATCAAAACGGTCGAATAAATATTGGCGTCAAGAATAACTGGTTCTATATTGAAAATCCAAATCAAAAAATTAAAAACAACAAAAATACTAAAATTTTCGAAACAAATTTTGACCTAAATAAAGAAAAAGGTAGCGGATTTGGACTTTATATCGTTAAAAATATTTTAACAAATTATAAAATTAAATATAAAATAGAAAAGAGCAAGATTGGTGTAAAATTTTTAATTGATTTGTCGAAAAAATAACTTACGCTATTCTCCTTAAAATTTCAATACTTAAGTTTATTTTAACACGCTTAGTTGAAAAAAATAGCTAAAAATGGTATAATTATTAAGATGAAAAAACCAAAAACTTCTGCTAAAAATATTATTAATCGTCGAGCGAGATTCGATTATGAACTTGGAGACGAGCTTGTTGCCGGAATGAGCTTGCGTGGAGTTGAAGTTCGTGCGGTGCGTGATGGCCGCGTTAGTTTAAAGAGCGCTTTCGTAACTCTTCGAAACGGGCGAAAAGGTGAAGAACTTTGGCTCAATAATGCAAGTTTTTCACTCAAAAATCAGGGCGAGGGAATTTCGAAAGCCGACACTATTGACACTTCGCCAAAAAAGCTACTCGCAACTCGCAAACAAATTGAGGATTTTTCAGGCCAAAAGAAGGCAGGTTTTACAATTGTACCAGTTAAAATTTTAGCCGAAGGTCGCTTTATTAAAATCGCGATCGCACTCGGAAAAGGTAAAAAACAATACGATAAGCGTGAAACTTTAAAACGTCGCCAATCTGAGCGCGAAAATGCAAGAACGTTAAAGAGGTATTAGATGAAAATTTTTTCTTGGAATATTAATGGAATTCGTGCGGTCGAAAAAAAAGGGAATTTAGCGGAATTTTTAAGCGTAAAAAATCCGGATATCGCATGTTTTCAAGAAATTAAAATTGATGAAACACAAATTTCGAAAGAGAATTTTGATGAAAAATATCATGAATATTTTAAATTTTATTCTCACGCCGAACGAAAAGGTTATGCGGGAACGGCAATCTGGTCAAAGCAAAAACCGCAAGCAATTTTGCAAAATTTTCCAAAAAAAATTTTAGAAAATTTTGAACTTAGTGATAATTTTGGCGACGCCACAACTGAAGGGCGAATTTGTGCTGCAAAATTTAATAATTTCTGGCTAATTACAGTTTATACTCCAAACACTAAAAACGATTTGGGCCGCTTAAAATTGCGAGAAAATTGGGATGCAGCTTTTTTGGCTTTTTCGAAAGGTCTAGAAAATGGCGAATTTTCAAAAGAAGATTTTGAAGAAAATTTAGAAATTATTGAAGAAAATCCGCAAGATATTTTTAAGCCGAGCTCGGTTATCTTTTGTGGTGACTTAAATGTTGCACACGAGGAAATTGACCTTTCAAACCCAAAAGCTAATCGCGGAAAACACGGTTTTACAGATGAAGAGCGCCTTGGATTTTCTAATTTCTTAAAAGCCGATCTATTCGATATTTTTCGAAATCAAAACCCAGAAAGGGCTGAAATTTACACTTGGTGGAGTCATTTTGCGAAATCTCGCGAACGAAATGTTGGCTGGCGGATTGACTATTTTGTTGTCTCAAAATCATTAAATTCAGAAAAAAATAAAGCCGAAATTCACAACGAAATTATGGGGAGCGATCATTGTCCAATTTCGCTGGAGCTTAAAGATGTTTGATTTTTGGCAAGTTCAATCTTCGAAATTACTTTTTCCTGAAATCGCTTGGAATAAGCCCGAGCAAAAAACGCATGCAGGTAAACTTTTGATTATTGGTGGCGGGGCAGGGGCTTTTCGCGGACTCGCAACTTCTCACCAAACTGCCTTAAAGACTGGCGTTGGGGAGGTCCGAATTTTATTGCCAGACAGTTTGAAAAAAGACATTAAAATCGATTCAAGCGAGCTGATCTTCGTAAAAAGTAATCTTTCTGGTGGATTTTCGAATGAAGCTTGGGCAGATTTTAAAGCTGGTGAAAAGTGGGCGGATTCTATTTTATTTATTGGCGACACGAACAAAAACTCCGAAACGGCAATTCTTTTCGAAAAATTTATTCTTGAAAGCGAGAAGCCTATTTTTATCGCTCGCGATGCAGTCGATGTTTTACTTGATTCTTTCAGCGAAATTTTGTTAAAAGAGAATATAAGTATTTTGGCAAGCTTTGCACAACTTCAAAAGATTTTTTCGAAAGTTTTTTACCCAAAGGTTCTAACTTTCTCGATGAATCTTTCAAATATTGTTGAAGTTCTGCATAAATTTACACTTTCTTATCCTGCTCAAATTTTAACTTTAAATAACGAAAACTTTATTATTTCTGAAAATGGCGAAGTTTTTTCATCTCCACTAAATTCCACTTTAAACTTGGGCAAGCTTTCACCTATCCAAATCTGGTCAGGTGAAATTCCTACAAAAATTGCGGTTTGGCAAATTTGGAATAAAAACCAGAGGTCAAAAGCTACGATCACAGCAATATCATCTTGATTTTTAAAAACATAAGTATTATAATTGATTTTATAATACGAGATTTTTTATGATTGAAATGAAGAGAACTCGCCAAGATAAAGCCGAGAAAAATATTGAAAGAATAAAGAAAAATCCTCAAAAAGAGAAAGCTTTATTAGATAATCCTAAAAAATCACTTTTTTTACTTTCGAAATTATCAAAAAAACAAAAAATTAGTTTAATTATTGGTATAATATTTCTAATTTTGGTTATTGTTTTTAGTTTTTTGTTCTTTTTTAGAAAACCAGAAAGCGCACCCATAAAAAATCCAGCCCCAAAAAACCAAAAAGCCGAACCAAAAAAGAAAGCTAAACCAGAAAAATTTTATTCAAAATTATCTGGAGTTGAAGTTTCTGAAAAATTACTCGAAAACGCACCAGTTTTTGGCGTTATGATCGAAAACTCAATTCCAGCAAGACCGCAATCTGGACTAAGCCAAGCCGAAGTCGTTTTTGAAGCAATTGCTGAAGGTGGAATTACACGTTTTTTGGCTCTATATCAGCAAAATAAGCCTGAGCTATTAGGGCCCGTTAGAAGCGTTCGCGGTTATTATATTGATTGGGCTTCAGGATTTGACGCCTCGATTGCTCATGTTGGCGGGCCAGGAGATGCTTTATCAAGAATGCGAGATGGCAAACATAAAGATATGGATGAATTCTTAAATGCGCAAACCTTTTGGCGTTCAAAAAATCGCTATGCACCTCATAATGTCTATATGAATTTTACAAATTTATCAGCATTAGGCTCTTCGAAGGGTTGGAATTCTTCGAATTTTGAAGGTTTTATTCGAAAAGAAGATTCACCAGCAAAAGAGAAAAATGCAACCCAAATTCAGGTTAATATTTCAGGTTTTTCTTATAATTCAACCTATGTTTACCGAGAAAACTGTAATTGCTATTTGCGAAGTCAGGCCGGAGTCGCTCATACAGACGCAAATGGAGCTCAAATCTCAACAAAAAACATAATTGTTTTAAAAATGGAAAACGGGCTAGCTGCAGACAGATATCATAATGTCTACGGAAATATTGGGAGTGGAGTAGCGATTGCATTTCAAGATGGAGTAGCTCAAGAGGTGAAATGGGTAAAATCAAGCGAAAGCTCCCCGTTGATTTTACAAAATAATGATGGTTCAAATTTTAAAATAAATCGAGGCCAATCTTGGATTGTTGCGGTTGGAAATTCAACGGGCTCAATAGGCTGGCAGTAAACATGTATTCTATTTTTGTTCGCTTTTTGTTTTGCGAGCTTGGGCTAACAGTTCAAGTTTCACATAGGCTGTTAGTCCTCATTTAGAAAATTATCAATTTTATCTGATTGCGATATTCGAAAAATAGCATCTTTAAGACCAAATTTATCTTTAGGATCTACGAAATAACGGATTTTAAGACCATTTTTAAAATGCAAAGTCATAGCAGTATAGGTATTGCCAGTTTTTGGCGATTCTTGAGTTTTGAGAGCTGCGCGGGCAACTGATGAAATAATGTCATCTTCACTTAATTGATTCTTGTTCATAAAATTTTTTTCCTTATATTTTATTAAAATTATTTTATATTTACAAGGACAATTGTATCAAAAAGAGAAATTATATCAAAGGTCGCACAATATATCTTTTACGACATCATATGTAAAAATAGCTATTAAGTATAAATATTATATTCCACAAAAAGAATTTATATAAAATAAATCCATATAGATTATAATCAAGTAAATTATTAACAAGGAAAGAGCGGGAATTACAAAAAATATTTTCCTTATATAATTTAAAAATTCTTTGAGCTTAATTTCTCAAGTGTTCATCTTTTCTGACAGATAAAAAATAATTTTCCACACCCCTACCTTATTCATTTTTTGACAATTTGACTTTTTTATTTTTTAATATTATAATATATTTTTATATTTTTCCCTACTATTCTTATTCTTAATTATAGCATAGAACAAAAAGCGAACAAATCCCTTCTCTTTTTTGTTCTTATTTATAATAACCTTTTCCTTCAATCCTTAGATCTATGTAATTTGGTGAAATTTTATGAGCTCTAAAATACTCAATAGCTTTTTTAAAGTTAATAATTTGCCCTTCCGCAGAATCGGCTGTCGACATCCTTGCAAAGTAACTTACATCTTTCACAGAAACTTCAACCTGTCGCAAACTAAGGGGCGGAATACGAATTTTCGAAATCTCTAGCCCCTGTTTGTTCGCAGCAGAAACTAGTTTTCCAATAAAGCTAAAAAAGCTACTACTAGCAACATTTTTACCGTTAGAAATTATAGCACCGCTATCATCAATTATATTTAGTGACGGTTTTTCAAAATTATTAACATTAAAAGATACACCTTCAGAATCGACGAAAAATTCTTTACCATCAACCAACCAAGAAGCAACAGGTTTTCGAAAATCAAGATAAATTTTATATGAGGTTAGACCATTAAATTTAATATCCGAAATAGATAACACCTCTGGATAATCTTTTTGGAGGCTTTCAAGTAAAGCATTTTTATTTAAATTTGATAAAATTCGTTCACTCGGATTTATATTTAAATATTCTTCAACCGATTTTTCATATTTACTTAAATTTTGGCTTTTTGACTCATTTGAAACTATTGAAACCTTAGAAATAAACTGAAATAAAAATATAGAAATTAAACTTATAAAAATAGCTAAAATCACGAAAAAAGCACCTAGCTTTCTTCGGCGAATAACTAATTTTTGATTTTCTGAACGCTCAGAATGCTCTTTCTGATGCCGTGAAATTGTTTTTCCACGCCGAAAATTACCCTTCTCTCTTGAGCGTTCTTCTAGAATCTTTTCGCGCATTTCGCGTCGAGTTAAGTTTTTTTCTTCTTTCATCTAACTATAATTATACCATAAGCTCAATGTTTTTTATAGCTTTGCGGCTTCAAAAATCATTTCCGTAACATCTTTGGCAGCATTCGGCTTAGCAAATTTACCAAATTCTTTACCAAGCTTAAGCATTTCTTCTGGATTTTTTAGAGTTCTCAAAATTTCGTCTGAAAGAATTTCTGGATTTTTTTCAATTTCATCATCTGAAACAATCTTAATAGCATCAGATTTTTGATAAACCTGCGCATTTTTTAATTGATGTCCACCCGTTAATCTTGCGTTTGGAACAAGAATTGTTGGCTTGCGAAGCGCAGCAAGTTCAAGGTTGGAAGTTGCACCAGCCCGAGCAACAACCAAATCTGCAGCAGCTAAAAACTTCCACATGTCTTTCGACACAAAACTCAACAAGCAAAAATCCTTCGAAAATCCCTCAGTTTTTTTCTTAAGTTCATCAAATTGAGATACACCAGAGATTAGAATAATTTGAGCAGATTCTGAAAGTTCCCTACCCTTCGAAACTATCGCATTATTAAGCCGAGCCGCACCAAGACCACCACCAGTAACTAAAATAAGAGGCTTATTTTTCGAAAATCCGAGTTCAACCTTAAAATTATCTCGTTCTTTTTTGCTATATTTTTTAAAATTTTCAAGAACTGGAATTCCAACATATTTTGAAATTTCTTTTGGATAATTATAAAATTCGAGCGGTGCGCCTGTTGCAATCCTTTTAGCAAATTTTGAAATAATACGATTAGCTAAACCTGGGTGAGCATCAGAATCATGGATCACAATTGGAATTCTCAAGATCCAAGCGCTTATTCCAACAGGAACACAAACAAACCCGCCTTTGCAGAAAATAACATCTGGTCGCCAAAAAATTAGTTTGCAAAAAGACTGAAAAATACCGGCAATATTTCGAAAAATATCTATAAGATTTCCAAAAACAACACTTGGAATTGTAAGATGCTGCCAAAAATTTAAATGATTATAGCGGCGAAATTTCCCACTTGAAATTTTCGAAATTTTAACCTTTTCACCAAAAGAATCAGTCATTATTTTTTTAGCCTGTGGTGCAAATTTTTTATCACACCAAAAATGTAATTCTACTTTTGGATTTTTCTTTAAAATTTCTTTAAAAACTGCCACGATTGGAACTACGTGACCGCCCGACCCGCCGCCGACTGCCAATATTCTCATTGCCTTCCTCCTTAAAATCTTCAACTTGAGTAAATGATGTGTAATTTGAAATATTAAACACAGCACCAAGAACTGTCAAAATAACAACCAAGCTAGTTCCACCATAAGAAATTAACGGAATTGTAATACCTTTAAGCGGAAATAGCCCAACCATCGCTGCAATATTAATAATTGTTTGCGAAGCTAGCCACCCAGCAACACCGGCCACAAAAAGGCGGCTCGCAGGGTTTTCCATTTTTGAAATAATTACAAGAAGCTGATAAAACAGCCCAAAATAAATTGCAATAATAAAAATTAAACCAACAAAACCAAACATTTCACCCATTACGGCAAAAATTGAGTCATTAATGGTTTCAGGCAAATAACCAGCAGATTGAACTGAATTTCCAATCCCTAAGCCCAAAACTCCGCCCGAGCCAATTGCGAGCTTTGCATTACAAATATGATATTGATCCTTACCACTTTCAGTTAAAATATTGCTACAATCACCACTCGAAAAAGTTAAAATTCGCGAAATTCGATGGGGCTCGAAAACAATCAAAAGAACAACCCCGACCAAAACCAATGCACCAATTGGAATTAATTTTTTAGACTTCATTCCAGCAATAATAAACTGAAATGCAATTGCGATAATAATTGTCGTTGCCGTTCCAAGATCTTTTTGAAAACCAGCAATCACCAAAAGCACCGCAATAATCACAACTGAAGCCGGTAGAATCGTTTCTTTATAACTGTTGATTTTTCCCTTCGAAGCTTGAGCGCCAAGGAAAGTTGAAAGAAGCAAAATTACGCCAATCTTTAAAAACTCAGCTTGTTGAAAACTGAAGCCAGAAAAGCCAAACCAGCGACAAGCTCCATTTTCACAAATTACAGGAGGAAGATTAAACAACGCTAAACCTGCAAGAGCTACACATAAAATTAGAGAAAAGATAAAGAATTGTAATGATTTCGAAAAAATCCAGTTGAGTGGAATTGCCTTCATTCCAAAAAAGAAAACCAAACCAACCGCAATATAAATTAAATGTCGCCAGAAGAAATAATAATCATCGTAGTTCGCACCTTTAGCAATATTCAATGAATTTGCTCGCTGTGGACTTAATGAAAACATTACAACCAAACCAATCAGCAGCAACAGACAGATAAAAAGAAATAGCATATAATTTGCACGATGCTTGCGGATTTTTTCGAAACCTTCAAGATTGAGGCGTTTTTTATTGTCAGCTTTAACACTTTCGTAAATTCTCACGCAAGGATTTACGATGAAAATTAAAAACATTGAACGAATTAAAAATATAACTCGCTCCAAAAAACCTGCGAAATCACCGTTTAAAAATTGCTGAAAAATTACAGAAAAATTATCATTCTTCAAATCACTTTTCAAAAAGCTTTGGCTATGTGATTTTCGAAAAGATGAATTTCGAACTTGTGGCGTTCGAGCTTGACAACGAGATGAATAGTTTTCGAAACCTCGTCGTTCACTCAAATTCCTATTCCTTCTTTCCATTTTAAAGAATTTTATGCTCTGCCAGCGCTAAAATTACACCAATAAAGGCCATAACCATTCCGATAATCCAAAAACGCATCGTGATTTTAGTTTCTTCCCAGCCGGTAGCTTCAAGATGGTGATGAATTGGCGCAGAAATAAAGATTTTTCGCTTAAATACTTTTTTCGAAAAAATTTGAATCGCGCTTGAACCAGCTTCGATCACAAAAATTAAACCAATTACAGGAAGAAGAAGGAGTGAATTTGTAAGCATTGCAACCACTCCTAGAGTCGTTCCCCAAGCGAAAGAACCAACATCACCCATAAAGAAACGCGCAGGATAGACATTAAACCATAAATACGCAAGTAGTGCGCCAAGAACGGTAAAACAAAATACCGCTAAATTATGCTGATTCTGAACAAGAGCAATAATTCCGAAAGCACCGAAAGCAGCGCTCAATAATCCACCAGCCAGACCATCGAGTCCGTCAGAAATATTTACAGCATTACTTGTTGCAACAATAGCAAAAATAAATAGTGGAACCATCCAGTATCCGATTTCAAGATTACCAATAAAAGGAATCATAACACTTGTAAAGTGAAGTTTAAAAGTAAAAAACCACGCCAAGAAACCAGCAAGAGAGATAATCATCGCGAATTTAACAGGAGCACGGAGTCCAGCATCTTTACGATTCGAACCCCAAATATTTAAGATGTCATCAATTAAACCAATAAATGCACCACCAGCAAGCCCAGCAAGAGGCAACCAAGTTTGTTCACGCTTCAAATTTAATAAAACAGAAATGATAATAACTGCAATTACGCCAATAATTCCTGCCATAGTAGGAATATTACGTGCGATTTTTTTAGCGTGTAATTTATTTACAACAGTCAAAGCTTCACCTGTAACAGATGCTGTTTTTTGCTTCTTCCAGAATTTATATTTATAAGCAACAAAAGTATAAATTGGCGTTAAAGCCATCGCCAGAACAAACCCAGCAAGACTAAATAATGCAGAAACGATTAATTGATTTGTGATATTTAACATATTCCCTCTTTAATTCTTTGGTTTAATCTCTAAATAATTTAATAGCCAGTTTGAAATTTCGGTGAAAATCGGTGCGGCGTCTTTCGACCCTTGCAGATTCTGATTTTTACCCCAAACCGCTACCATTATAACATACTCGGCTTTATCTCCGCCACCAAAACCAACATAACTACCAATTGTCTGATAATCAACATATTTTCCACCAACGATCGTCTGGCTTGTTCCGGTTTTTCCGCCAATTTGATAACCCGATGGATCTTTTGCACCACCAACTTTTCGAACACCTTCCAGGACTTGCTTCATCTGTTCACTGGTTTCTTTCGAAATTACAGCTTCTTTATTAATTTCAGGCTCTTTTTTCGAAAGCTTTCCATTTTCATCAACTATTCCTTCAATCAGGCTTGGCTTATATAAAGTTCCACCATTCACTAGTGAAGAAAAAGCATTTGCCGTTTGAAGCATTGTTGTGGTCATACCTTGACCAAAAGTCATATTCGAATATCGAACCGCATTTCCTTCAGCTTTTTTTGGTGAAACTAGCAACCCTTTGCTTTCAAGAACTTCAATTCCAGTCTCCTGCCCAAGCCCAAAACGATTATGGAAATAATCATAAATCTTATCCCGAGCAGTCGAGTTAAGGCTTCCGCCACCGAGAAGCTTTCCAATAGTTACCATTCCAGTATTGAGTGAATAATTCATAGCTGTTTGAAGCGTAATCGAACCAGTATGCCCCAAAACTGCATTTTGAATTACAATATCTTCAATTCTAATTGAATCAGTATTGTTGTATCGAGTTGAAGGGCTCGCAACACCTTCATTAATTCCTGTTGCCATTGTGAAAGATTTTATCACCGAACCGTTTTCGTAAGCCATTGTTGCAGTATTATTATTATATACTGAGCTTTTTTCAACCTTGCCATAATCTGCTGGGTTGTAAGTTGGGTAGTTCGCCATTGCCATAATTTTGCCATTTTTTGGATTCATAACCAAAACTGAGCCATTTTTCATACCTTTCGACTCCATTTGCGATTTTAAAACCTTTTCAACGCGAGCCTGAATATTACGATCAATTGATAATGCGATATTTTTTCCATTTACGGCTGGTTTTTCAATATTTTCGCTCCCAACTTCAATAACCTGATTGAACGCATCAGTAGTAATTTTTTTATAGCCATCAGTCCCTGTCAATTCTTTATTCATTGCCTGCTCGATACCATAATTTCCACCATTATCATTCACAAAACCAAGGACTTGCGCAGCTAAATTTCCCTCAGGATAAACCCGGCGAGTTTCTGCAGTAAATCCGACCCCATGAAATTTCTTTTCACGAATTGCATTTGCCTGTTTTAATGAAAGTTTAGTTCCAATAACTTGATATCGCGTGCTGGTTTTTTCGAAAAGCTTTTCAAAATCATCTCTTAAATTTCCGCCAGCAATTTTTCTAAACTCTGAAATAATTTCACTTTTTTTAACTTTTTTTGAATTTGCAATTTCCTGCGGGTCAATCCAAAGCGTATAAACAGTTTCATTCAAAACCATTTTAGCTAGTTTTTTGCCGTCCATTGAATAAATTAAACCGCGTTGAGCTTTAATTTCGAATTGTTTTCTCTGACCTTTATCGGCACGAGCACGATAATCTGCGCCTTCAATAACTTGCAAGAAAAAAAGTCGAACCACAATTACCGCAAAAACCCCTAGAATTGAGACTGCGAGATAACCTGTTCGACTTTTATTCTTAAAACCTAAAATCATATAATTCTATTTTATCACACTTTTTATGATTTTTCGAAAAAAGCTTAACCTTATTTTGCGTAAGAAACTGACGCTGGAGTTGTCATTTTCTTTGCGACTTCGCTATTTTCAATATTCGAAAGCGCTGTAAGTCGCGCATTTTCCACTTCTAAATCAGCCTTTTTAGTTTCTAAATCTGAAATTTTTGAATCAATTTGCTGAATTTCGTTTCCATAAAGTGCTGGTTTAGAAGAATTCATTAAGAAGATAATTCCAAGAACCGCAATCAAAACACCAAGCATCAAAAATTGCGTTACTGCACCAAGTTTTGCTGTTGGCTGAAAAATAGCGATATTGTTATTTCTTCCATATGACCGCGACGAAACTTGTGTTTGGCGACGGCGACTAACATAATTTGTGTTTGTTTTATACATTGGTTTTTGTTGCGTTAAATTTAATATTCAATAAAATAAAGCACCAGACCAGTTTTCGGCTGGTGCTCTAAAGTTTAGTTTCTGTTTTAAATTTTTGTTTTTGTTTTTCGAAAGTGTCAAATACTATCGAAAATTAACTTTTACGCGAGCTTGTTCGTTAGCGTAGCTTACTT
>ERZ772999.246-NODE-246-length-35320-cov-21.612590_pt1 | contig 35320 bp, 26 predicted proteins | sample MGYA00511467_ERZ772999 | MGnify/ENA primary metagenome ERZ772999 (study PRJEB29015, sample SAMEA2738064) | human oral metagenome | biome: human oral; feature: human-associated habitat; material: saliva | place: China | collected 2218 ... | reverse complement strand
GTCATTCACGGGAGGCCAGAACGGCCCCGCGGAGCAAGACACTACCCCTTGGGGTGATCCGGGTCCATCACCCCAAGATGCTGTGTCTAACGTGGCCCTGTGCACACCACCCCTCCCCTCTGTGGAAAACCTTCGTCTCACTGTGGACGGCTGGTGGAGACAGTCCGTGGCCGCCTCGTTGGAGGTCCTCGAGCCCATCCCCGCAATCCGCACAACGATGGTCCTGCACGGGTACGACATCTATTCGCACCCCTTAACCACAGGCGCGGCCGGTCGTCGACAGCTCTCTACCCCCAGCCCTGGGGATGAAGACGCAGAATTCGCCCTCTCGGACACACCCCTTCGGCGTGTCGCCACACCCAGCGAACATCCAGCAAGTGACCGGGATCCGACGACGTCGAAAGCGACCGCCTCAATCGTCACCTCCCGCCGCCAGCACACAGCAGGCCGGTGATAACCGTGAAAACGGAGAGGGTTGCTCCGAGAGTATGCAGCCTCACACACGCAGGGGGCTCGCGCACTAGCGCGATTTATACAAACCAACCTATCGTTATGTTAACGTAATAATACGGTTCCCAACCCATCTCCCCCAAGGACATCCTCATGCAGCAGGTGTTGCAAGACCTACCACTGACACTGGCCTACATCGGCGCCGACCTGGTGGCTCTCGCCATCCTGGTCGGGGCCCTTTACATTCCGCGCCACGGGCGCCGAGACCTGGTGGCCGCCTACATCGGCGTCAACGTGGGCGTCCTGGCGGTCACCCTGCTGCTGTCGACGAGCGACAACGTCGGGGCCGGCCTGGGCCTGGGGCTCTTCGGTGTCCTGTCCATCATCCGCCTGCGCTCCTCCTCCCTGGCCCAGGGGGAGGTGGCCTACTTCTTCGCGGCCCTGGCCCTGGGTCTGCTCGGCGGCATCAAGAGCCACCTCATCATCGTCGCTATCCTCATGGCCCTCATCCTCGCCTCGCTGTGGGTGGGTGACCACCCGGCACTCATGCGCCGCAACCGCAACCAGGTCGTCACCCTCGACCGGGCCATCAGCGACGAGAACGAGCTCATCACCGAGCTCGAGGACCTGCTCGGCGCCCATGTGCGCAGTGTCGACCTCAAGAGCCTGGACCTGGTCAATGACACCACCATCGTCGAGGTCCACTACCGATTGCGGCCTCGCTCCCGCGCAGCGAGGCCCGCTCAGCCGCCGGCCGCCCAGCTGCAGCAGGAGGAGACGCAGCAGGGGCCCCACCTGGTCCGGGAGGCTCCGCCTCAGGCCCCCGTTCAGGCCGCCGCTCAGGTTCAGCCCGCCGGTCAGCAGCTCTGGCCCGAGACCCCCGTGGCCGACAGCGCCGCGAGAGCAGCCACTGCCCCACCTCGGTACGACTGGATCACCGGTCACCGCCAGCAACACGCCTCCGCCTCCCAGCAGCACGCTCAGGTGAGCAACCCTCCCTCCATGGTGCAGCCCCGCTACAACTGACCGAGCCGGCCCGCCTCACCGGTAGCGCCACCGCATCGGGGCGCCTCGTCGCCTCGAGGACATCGCGCGCCCACAGCATCCACCACACCCGCCACGCAGCCACTGCCGCCGCCCCTCCTCCACCGCTGCCACCCAGCAGCACCGGCTCCCCCACCTCGCGACTCCCGATCCCGGAAAGGACTGCACCGTGCTGAACACCAACGGCATCAACACGATCTCCCTCGCCGAGCTCAACTCCGAGGCGAGTCTCCTGACCCGCATGGACCGCAAGTACCTGGTTCCCCCCGGCGACACCCAGCACGTCATCAGCCACCTCGCCCCACGAGCGCAGGTCCTCCAGATCGACGGCCTGCGACACTTCCGTTACGCCTCGACCTACTTCGACACCCCCGGCCTGGACGCCTACTTCCTGGCGGCCCGCAAGCGCCGTCGGCGTTACAAGATCCGCACCCGCACCTATCTGGACTCCGGCCTGTGCTTCCTGGAGGTCAAGACCAACGGGTCGCGCGAGGCCACGGTCAAGGACCGCTTCAAGTACGATCCCGACGACGCCGACCGCGTCACAACCGACGGTCGCCTGTTCGTCATCGAGCGCCTCGTGGAGTCCGGCACCTGCTCCTCGGACGAGGCGCGCACGGTCGCCGATGCCCTCGTCCCGGTCATGGACTCCACCTACAGCCGCACCACCCTGCATCTGCCCCACGACGAGGCCCGTGCCACCTTCGACACCCAGCTCGCTTGGGACCTGTTCGGCCCCGACGGGAAGCGCCTGGGGCAGGACGTCATGGTCGATCACCTCAACGTCGTCGAGACGAAGAATCCCTCCACGGCCTCCCCCACGGATCGCCTCCTGTGGCATCAGGGGCACCGGCCGGCCCGCATCTCGAAGTACGCCACCGGTATGGCGCTGCTGTACGCGAACCTGCCCACCAACCGGTGGAACCGCACTATCAAGCGGGATCTGGGGCGCTACTGGCGTCAGGCCCAGTCGCGCCAGCTCGCGGCCTGAGCAGCGGCCCTCACGCTTCCACCCCACCCCCAACCAGCGCCTTCACAGGTTCCGGGCACCGCCCGCCTGTGGGGGCGCTGTTCGCCGTCTCATGCCGCGGCGCGGCAAGTCATGCCTCCCCCATGCCCTGTTCACAGCGCGCTCATGGAATGCGCCCGTTGACTGTTTCTCACCGGACGGAGCCGCACAAGGCCGCGGCGCGCTGAGGGCGCTCCCCTGCTGCCCACCCCGCGGTCAGGCCCCGTCACCGGTCCGATTGACCCGACAGGAGCCTCCCGATGAGCCTGACCACCCTGACCTACATCGCCGCCGACCTGATCGCCCTCGCCGTCCTGGTCGGGGCCCTCTACGCCCCCCGCCACGCACGCAAGGACCTCATGGCCGCCTACATCGGCGTCAACGTGGGCGTTCTGGCCGTCACCCTGCTGCTGTCGACGGCGAGCGTCGCGGCCGGCCTGGGGCTGGGGCTCTTCGGCGTCCTGTCCATCATCCGCCTGCGCTCCACCGAGCTGGCCCAGCACGAGGTGGCCTACTTCTTCGCGGCCCTGGCCCTGGGCCTGCTCGGCGGGATCCAGACCGCACCGATCGGGATGGTGACGGCCCTCATGGGCACCGTCGTCGCCGCCCTGTGGATCGGTGACCACCCCGCGCTCATGCGCCGCAACCGTCACCAGGTGATCGTCCTCGACCACGCCATCACCAACGAGACCGCTCTCATCGCGCATCTGGAGCGCACCCTGGGCGGGCAGGTCCGTTCGGTGGAGGTCCAGCGCCTCGACCTGGTCGACGACACCACCACCGTTGACGTCCGCTTCCGGGTGCCGCGTCACACCCCCGCTGAGCTCGAGACGGCCACGGCCTTCGACGACATCACCCCCGCCGCGCAGCCGGCCACCGAGCCGAGCGGCGTCGTCGCAAGCGAGGCACAGACCGCCCAGCCCTGGAGCGGCACGCGCCTGAACGCCGCGCAGGCCGGCTCCCGCCCCGAGCCCGTCGAGGCCCAGCCCCTCACCGTGACGCCGGCAGCCCAGTGCGTCACTCGCTCCGCCGCGCAGCCGGCGGCCTCGCCCGCGGCCGTGGCCTCGCGCTGAGCGCCGCCCCGGACGAAGCCGACAGGACAGACAAGGACACCGATGATGACCACGACGACCTCGACGGCAACCTCAACGGCGACCGTGAGCACCTCCCCGGCAGCTTCCTTCGCGGGGTCTCAGGCTCCGACGTCGGGCTCCCTGAACGCCGACCACCTGGCTCCGACCAGTCTTGCCGAGCTCAACGGCGCCGCGGGCCTGCTGACCCGGGTGGACCGCAAGTACCTGGTGCCGCTGGAGCGTGCGCAGGAGCTCGTGGGTGGCCTCAGCTCGGAGGCCCGGGTCCTGGAGATCGACGGGAGGCGCCGCTTCTCCTACGCCTCGACCTACTTCGACACCCCGGGGCTGGAGGCCTTCATGCTCACGGCCCGCAGGCGGCGTCGGCGCTTCAAGGTGCGCACCCGCACCTACCTGGATTCCGGCCTGTGCTTCCTGGAGGTCAAGACCCGCGGCGCGCGCGGCACCACCGTCAAGCGGCGCATGGGATACCACCCCGACGATGCCTCCCGCCTGACCGGCTCGGGTCGTGCCTTTGTGGCCGCCTGCCTGGCGAGCACGGGGGTCGCCGGTCCGGCTGCGGCCCGGGATGTCGCCGCCGTGCTGCGGCCGGTGCTGGCCACCACCTATGAACGCACCACCCTGCACCTGCCGCACGCCGAGGCCCGGGCCACCATCGACACGTCCCTGACCTGGCGGCGCCTGACACCGGGGGTCCGCACGAGGACCGCCGGAGTCGCCGGGGCCCCGCAGGCCCTGCGGCCGGCCCACCTGACCGCGGCCATCGACGACGGCGAGCCGGTGGCGATAGCGGGCGTCGCCGTCGTCGAGACGAAGAACCCGGCCACACCCTCACTTGCGGACCGGGCCCTGTGGGACGCCGGCCACCGCCCCGCCCGCATCTCGAAGTACGCCACAGGCATGGCGCTGCTCCACCCCGAGCTGCCCGCCAACCGGTGGTACCGGACCCTGACCCACGAGCTCGCCGACCTGTTCGGCACCGACCGCTCCAGCCTGGAGAGCATCGGCGCCATGCCCGCCACCGCGAGCGCCGCCTGAGCGCCACCCCTAGACCACCCACGATCCGACACCGGACCAGAGAAGAACCCGAGAAGAAGAGGCCCAGACACCATGAAGACCACCAAGACGACGACCACGCCCCTCCACCGACTCCGCCGTCGTGCGACCGGAGCCGTCGCGTTCCTGGCCGCGATCGCCCTGGCGGCCGGCTGCTCGACCTCCTCGGCCTCCGGCAATGCCAGTGCCTCGAGCTCGAGTGAGTCGGATACGACGTGGACGACGATCTCCTCGTCGGTGGCCACGGCGTCGACCGGTGCGAGCGTCTCCGACATCCTGGGCGCGAACGCCTCGGTGGAGGACGCCTCGAGCTCCGCGGACGACGCCGGCACCCCGGACACGTCGTCGGCCACCACGATCACCCTCTCGGGATCGTCGGCCTCGGCCAGCGGCTCGGCGTCGAGCAACGTGAAGGTCGATGGGGGCACCGTCACCATCAGCGGCGGCGGCACCTATGTCATCAGCGGTGAGCTCAGCAGCGGGCGGATCGTCGTCAACGCCCACAAGGCGGACGTGCGCCTGGTCCTCAAGGGCGCGAGCATCACGAGCTCGGACGGGCCGGCCATCGACATCCAGGACGCCGGCAAGGCGATCGTGGTCCTGGCCAAGGACTCCAAGAACACGCTGACCGACGGCGCGAGCTACGCCTCGGGGCAGGAGGCCACCGCGGCCCTGTTCTCCTCCGACACGCTCACCGTCACCGGGACCGGCCAGCTGGACGTGACCGGCTCCTACAAGGACGGCATCTCCTCCAAGAACGGCCTCATCATCACCGGGAACACCACCATCAAGGTCAAGGCCGCCGACGACGGCCTGCGCGGCAAGGACTATCTGGTGGTGGAGTCCGGGACGCTGACGGTGGAGGCCGGCGGCGACGCCCTGAAGTCCAGTGAGAGGGATGATGAGACGAAGGGCTTCGTCTCCCTGGGGAAGGCGAACGTCACGCTGACCTCCACCGACGACGCGATCTCGGCGACCACGGACGTCACCGTCAAGGACACGACCCTGACGATCACGGCCGGCGGCGGGCAGGCCAACGCCACCGTTGAGGAGCAGGCCCCGCCCGGGCAGGAGTCGACGGCGGACTCCTCAACGCCCTCGCCCAAGGGCATCAACGCCGGGGTGAGCTACACGCAGGACTCCGGGAAGGTCACTGTCAACGCGGCCGATGAGGGGCTGCAGGCGCCGTTCATCAACGTGGCCGGCGGGGAGCTGTCCATCGCGGCCGGCGACGACGGCATCAACGCCTCCAACGGCGACCACGTCATCGAGGGGCACGAGAATGCCGATTCCGAGTCCGACGACGGCTCAGTGCTGACGATCAGCGGAGGCGAGGTGGAGGTCTCCTACGCCTCCTCCGACGGTATCGACTCCAACGGCTCGGCCTACGTCAAGGGCGGGATCGTGGTGGTCTCGGGGCAGGCCGGTGCGATGGACGGATCAGTGGACGCCAACGGCGAGAGCCAGCTCGTGGGGGTCACGGGCTCGCCGTCAGTGAGCGCGGGGGACACGCTGACTGTCACGGATGCTTCCGGGTCGCAGGTGGCCTCACTCAAGGTGGACTTCACAGCTGAGGCGATCACGGTGCTGGGGCTCACCGAGGGCCAGCAGTACACGGTGGCGACGTCGTCGGGCGGCTCGGCCACGGGCACGGCCTCGGCGCTGTCGGCCGGGATGGGCGGCCCCATGGGTGGCGGCCAAGGCGGTCAGGGAGGTCAGGGCGGCCGGCCCGGTGGCGGGCAGCAGTCCGGTGGCGGGCAGGGCCAGCAGTCCGGTGGCGGGCAGCAGTCCGGCAACCAGAACAGCAAGCCGAACAGCCAGTCCAGCACCGCCCAGAACAGCTGACCCAGGCTGGACACTGAGGTGGGGGGCCGCAGCGCACCGCTGCGGCCCCCACCTTGTCAGCAAGAAGGGATCCTCACTGGCCCTGATCAGGACTGGGCGGCGGAACGGGAGGCATCTGCCCTTGTTGCGGGACCTGCTCCGTGTCGCCGGGCTGGCTCTGCAGGAACTGCGTCTGGGGCTGTCCCTGAGGCAGCTGCACACTCTGCTGGGGCTGGGGCTGCGGCAGCATCTGGGGCTGTCCCTGAGGCAGTTGCCCGCCCTGTTGCGGCTGCAGCTGCTGCTGCATCTGAGCCTGCTGCATCTGAGCGAGCTGCATCTGCTGCATGGCGAGAGTCTGCATACGAATCTCCTGGGCCTCGCCGTGACGCGTGGCCTCCCAGTCCGCGAACACGCGATTCTGCAGCTCAACCGTGAACGCCCGGAGCTTGCGGGACTCGATGAACGAGATCTCCAGGCCGAAGGAACCCCCGGCATGGTTGGTCACCACAAGCGCCGTCGAATAGGACGTCAACGCAAAGACAACAGAAAGCAGAAGGAGAATAGCTCCGCGAACAGGGTAGCCATCCATGAAGGCAAAACCGAAGATCAGGAATACCAGAGCCAAGAACGCGCGCCCGAACTTGAATCGGCCGGACGCCGTCACCGCTGAAATCGCACTGATGGGGAAGGTGTTCTCTTCAGAACCGATAGGAATGATGCCCAAAAGAGTGTTCGGCACCTTGTACACGAACCTCGAGCTTGAGCACATCATTTCAGCTTTAAGGAAGGGGAAGAGGAGCGACACAATGAATCGCTGGCCGTAAACCGAGGTTTCCCCCGGGGCAAGCATGAAGTCTGTGACGTTCTCAGAACCTACCGTGGATACGGCGTCGGAGGATTGGGACCTGTTCATGTTGTGAGTCTCGTCCGTAGGGGATAGTCCAGGGTTAGCCTACGTCACCGTAAGCACTCCGTTATCTTCCTCGCATCGCCGTTGATCGTCAAGCGACTCGACGGAAGATTGAGATCAAGCAGGTGACCTCACCAACGCGCGGGACTCGTATAGAGTACTCAAGTCCACATCCTGGAGTACGCATTTTCAGTGACCAGTGTCGAGGTGGTTTAGCACTCCACGACGTTGACGGCCAGGCCGCCGCGGGAGGTCTCCTTGTACTTGGCGAGCATGTCTTCGCCGGTCTGGCGCATCGTCTCGATGACGGTGTCGAGGCTGACGGCGTGCCGGCCCTCGCCCCACAGGGCCATGCGGGCGGCGTTGATGGCCTTGACCGCGGCCACCGCGTTGCGCTCGATGCAGGGGATCTGGACGAGTCCGCCCACCGGGTCGCAGGTGAGCCCCAGGTTGTGCTCCATGGCGATCTCGGCGGCGTTCTCCACCTGGGCGGGCGTCCCACCCAGGGCCTCGGCCAGGCCGGCGGCCGCCATCGAGGAGGCCGACCCGACCTCCCCCTGGCAGCCCACCTCGGCCCCCGCGATCGAGGCATTGGTCTTGATGAGCCCGCCCACGGCGGTGGCGGCCAGCAGGAAGCGGCGGGCACCGTCGTCGTCGGCCCCGGGGATGAAACGCTCGTAGTAGGCCAGGACCGCCGGGACGATGCCGGCCGCGCCGTTGGTGGGGGCGGTGACGACGCGGCGCCCGGCGGCGTTCTCCTCGTTGACCGCGAGCGCGAACAGGTCCACCCAGTCCATGCCGCGCAGGGGGTCGGCCATGGTGAAGGCGGCGGCCGGGCCACTCGACTGGGCGTGCAGCCGCTCGTGGAGGGCCTTGGCGCGGCGGCGCACCCCGAGCCCGCCGGGCAGGATGCCCTCGGCGTTCATGCCGGCCTCGATGCAGGCTCGCATCGTGGCGCGCAGACGGTCCAGGTAGGCGATGACCTCCTCCCGGCTGCGGGCGGAGAGCTCGTTGGCCAGGACGACGTCGGAGACGCTCAGGCCCTCGCGCTCGCAGATCGCCAGCATCGCGGCCGAGGTGGTGAAGGGGAAGGGCGCAGGGGTGGCGTGGGCCTGACTGGCGGAGGCGGTCGCCAAGGCCTGGATCGACGGCGCACCGGGAGTGCCGACGTCCTCCATGACGAAGCCGCCGCCCACGGAGTAGTAGGTGCGGCGCAGAATCTCGGCGCCGCTGGCGCAGTAGGCGGTCAGGGTCATGCCGTTGACGTGGTAGGGCAGGACCCGCCCGGGCAGGAAGTGGATGTCGGCGCTCGGGCTGAAGGGGACGGGGCCGACGCCGTCGACCACCAGCTCGCCGGCGGCCTCGACCTCCTCCATGAGGGACTCGCACACGACGGCGGGGACCGTCTCGGGCTCGTAGCCGGCCAGGCCCATGACGGCGGCGCGGTCGGTGGCGTGCCCGCGGCCGGTGGCGCCCAGCGAGCCGTAGAGCTCGACGGTGACGCGGCTGGGCTGCGGCAGGCCGGAGCCGGGGGCCGGGGAGGCGCACTCGCCGTCGGAGGCCCCCGCGCCGCCTGGGCGGACCGCCTCGGCCAGGGCCCGACTGAAGGCGCGGCCGGCCCGCATGGGGCCCACGGTGTGGGAGGAGGAGGGGCCGATGCCGATGCGCATGAGGTCGAAGACGCTCAGCGGGCGGGGCGCCTGCTCGACGTCGATGGCCCCAGCCAGGAGGGCGGCGGGCGTGGCCGAGTCCAGTGCCGCAGAGACGAGCGCGGTCTCCCGGGCGACGTCGGATGGCTCAGTGACCGCCGTGGTCGCAGAAGCGGCTGCGGAATCGGGGGCGTTTGACGAGGTGGAGAGGCTGCGGCGGGTCACGTGCTTAATGTTGCACGTCCGCCGCCCGGGGCCCAACTCCGTGCCGGGACCTTCGTCCGTCTCAGTCCGTGGGGCGCACCAGCCACCAGGCGGCGTAGGGCGGCACGGGCACGCGCCCCTCCCCCGCCCCGTCCAGCGTGGTGGAGCCGAAGGGGACCGTGTCGGTCAGGACGTCGGTGGCTCCCATGACCCCGAGCCGGGCGAGCTGGTCGGCGGCCACCGAGCGCCACTGCGGCGTCACGTTGTACACGCCCACGAAGCTGCCGCGAGGGTGGTCGCGGTAGGTCACCAGCACCCCGGGGTCGTTGACGTCCTGGACCTGGGTGCGCACAACGGCGTCGAGCTGCGGCAGGCCGGCGCGCACCTGCGCCATGTGCGCCAGGTCGGTGAAGACGCGCCCCTCGACGGTGGAGCGGTCGCGGCGGTTGGCCAGCCGGGCCTCGTCGAGTCGGGGGCGCCCGGCCCAGCGCGAGTCGGCCTCGTGGCCCGGCTCGGTGTCCCAGTTGGGGTCGTTGGGCTGGGCGAGCTCGTCCCCGCTCCACAGGACGGGGATGCCGCCCCAGCCGTAGACGATGGCGTGGGCCATGCGCAGGGCGTGGATCCGCTCCTCGCGCCAGGTCCACAGCGCCTCGGCCTTGTGCTCGGGGGTCTCGTCGGTGACGCCCTCCCAGGCCTCGGTGGCGGCCTCGATCCCGATGAGTGAGGCGGCCGTCCCGGCGATGCGCCGGTCCCCGGTGGCCGGGTTGTGCTGGAAGACCAGGCCCGCGGCGTCGGAGGTGGGGTACTCGCCGCTGTACCAGTCGGACAGGAAGGACCGGTGGTCGTAGCCGCTCAGGCCCACGGCGGCCGCGTCGTCGTCGTCGATGGCCCAGCCGATGTCGTCGTGGCAGCGCAGGTAGGTGATCCAGGTGGCGGTGGAGGGCTCGACCGGCAGGTTCTGGAGGGCCTCGACGGCCAGCGTCGTGTCGCGCGCGGCGAGCATGGACCAGATCTGGACCATGAGGGAGTTGTGGTAGGCCAGGTCGGAGACCTTGCCGGTGTACTTGCCCTGGCCGAGGTACTGGAGGAGCTCGGTGGGGGCGACGATCGCCTCGGCCTTGAGGTCGACGGCGGGGCAGGCGATGCGGGTCAGGGCGCGCAGGACCTCGGCGATGGCGTGGACCTCGGGCTGGCCCTGGCAGTCGGTGCCCTTGCGCTTGATGGTGAAGGCGATGGCGTCCAGGCGCAGCACCTCGACGCCGCGGTTGGCCAGGTTCAGGACGATGCCGGCGAACTCGGCCATGACGTGGGGGTTGCGCCAGTTGAGGTCCCACTGGAAGGAGTTGAAGGTGGTCCACACCCAGCCGCCCACGCCGTCGTCCCAGGTGAAGTTGCCGGGGGCGAAGTCGGGGAAGACCTCCGGCAGGCTGCGCTCGTAGGCGTCGGGCTCCGTGCGGTCGGGGAAGATGAGGAAGTAGTCGCGGTAGCGCTGCTCGCCGGCGCGGGCCCGCACCGCCCACTCGTGCTCGGCGGCCACGTGGTTGAGAACGAGGTCCACCACCAGGGAGATGCCCTCGGCGCGCAGCTCGCCGGCCAGGTGCTCGAGGTCCTCCATGGTGCCCAGGTCCGGGCGCACGGTGCGGTAGTCGGCGACCGCGTAGCCGCCGTCGGAGTCACCGGGGCGCGGGGTGAGCAGGGGCATGAGGTGGAGGTAGGTGACGCCCAGCTCGCGCAGGTAGTCGATGCGGTCCTCCACGCCACGCAGGGTGCCGGCGAAGCGCTCGGTGTAGGCGGCGTATCCGACGCGGCCGGGGTGCTGGGCCCAGGTGGGGTCGAGGGTGCGGGCCAGGTCCAGGCGGCGCAGCTCGTAGTCGCGCTCCGCATAGGCCCGGGCGGCCAGGGCCAGCAGGTTGAGTGCCTCCTCCTCGGCGGCGTCGCCGTAAAGGGTGGTGAGCCCGTCGAGGAGGTCGGGGTACCAGGCCTCCGCGCGCGTGAGGAAGATGTCCCGCTCCACGGCCTCAAGCGGGTCCAGGACGTGGAAGACGATGTCGTTGAGGGATGGCGGGAGGGAAGTGGCGGCGCTCATAGATCTATGGTCCCCGATTCGGCGGCGGCGCGGTACTCATTTCCTCAACGTCCCGGCCGCCAACGGGGACCTTCTGCGAGGCCGGGGGCGTATCCTTCCGGGCGGGGGCATTCGACGCCGTCGGGGACAGCAATCCCGTCCCCGCACGCGCAGCGCGTCCCCAACCGACCGGGAAGGCACCCGGCCACGCGCAATGTCCCCGGCCGCAGAAACAGCCGCGGAAACAAGCGCACTCACGTCCCGAGCGCGCCGGGGCGTCAGGACCCGACGGCGTCGTAGGACTCGCGGTGGGCCAGGATCCGGGCGGAGTGGGCGTGGATCCAGGTGCGCAGCGCGTCGATGGGTGCCTGGAGGCTGCGCCCCAGGTCGGTCAGCTCGTAGTCGACCCGTGGCGGCACGCCCGGCAGCTGGGTGCGCGTCACCAGGCCGTCGCGCTCCATGGATCGCAGCGTCTGGGTGAGGACCTTGGGCGTCACCCCGCCGACCCTCGCGCGCAGCTCGCCGAAGCGGCTCGGCCCGTCGGCCAGGACCGTGACCACCAGCGGGGTCCAGCGGTCGACGACGTGACGCAGCACCGTGCGCGACGGGCAGGCGGGCGAGAGGATGTCGAAATCGAAGACCGGAGCCTGAGTTCCCTCCCCGGCTGGAACCTCGCAGCATGGGGCGCTCTCCTGAGTAGCCGCCTCACCTGACTCGCCTGCGGACAGCTCCATCGCGCCCTCCACACCCGCGGTGTGGGTGCCGCGAGCGGCGACGCTCCTCGCACTGCTGACGCCGCCTCGTGTCGCCTCCCGCCGCACAGACATCAACCCCTCAACACGTGACACAACACACTCCCTTAGTTACTTTGAGGTACTTAGTACCCAAATCATACCATCGAGTCATCGCGAGGTCGCCGGCACCCGACGCACTCGCCTCAAACCAGCACACCACCTACCTGGAGGAAGTAATGAAGATCGCCATCATCGGAGGAACCGGCATGGTCGGCGCAGCCACCGTCACCGAGGCCGCCGGCCGCGGCCACGAGGTCGTCTCCGCCTCGCGCTCGGGCCGTCACGCCGAGGGCGCCGCGCAGGACGTCACCCTCACCCTGGCCGACACGCAGGCCGTGGTCGACCTCATCAACAGCTCCGACGCCACCGTCATCACGGTCTCCGCCGGCCGCGGGGAGTCCGCCCAGCCCGTCATTGACGCCCACCGCGCTCTCATCGCGGCTACCCCCACCGGCCGGCTCATCGTCGTCGGCGGCGCCGGCTCCCTGCTCACTCCCGACGGCGCCCGCCTGGTGGACACCCCCGGGTTCCCCGAGGAGTACAAGCCCGAGGCCCAGGCCTTCACCGAGATCCTCGACCTCTACCGCGAGGCCGGCAGCACCCTGACCTGGACCTTCCTCTCCCCCGCCCCGGAGTTCACCGACAAGCCGCGCACCGGCAGCTACGTCGAGGGCACCGACCAGCCCGCGGGCAGTGAGATCTCCGTGGCCGACTTCGCCGTCGCCCTGGTGGACGAGGCCGAGAAGGACGCGCACCGCGGCCACCGCTGGACCATCGCCAACGCCTGAGCCCACGGCCGCTGACGGAGCGCCCGCTGAGCTGGGCCGGTTCCATACGACCGGCCCGGCTTGGCTCGTGCGCCCCGACCGGTGCACGCTAGGCGCCGACCCGCTGAGCCAGGTCGCGAGCAGGAAACCACATGACCTTTCGCCCTTGCTTGGCACTGGTAAGCAGACCCCGATGCTCGAGGTCCTGCAGGTCCGTGCGGGCTGTCTGCGGGACGACACCATGGGTCGTTCGGTGCGCCTCCACGGTCACGCTGCCGGAGGGATCGCGAAGGAAGGTCTCGACAAGCGCGACCTGCCGGTGGTTGAGTCCGAGGTTACGCAGGAGCCGGGTGGCTTCGCGCAGCTGGCCGGTCTTGCGTGCCAGGTAGGCATCGAGCTCGTCGATCGCCTGTACCACGACCCGTGCCTGAGCCAGGAAGAAGTGCGTGAGGTCCCCTTCGTCCTGCCCGGTGAGCAGGAAGCCGCGCGCGTACCTGGCGGGGGCCTTGCGCAGCAGGCGCGAGATCGACAGGAATTCTGTGAGGAAGAAGCCCTGGCGGAGCATCGACCAGTAGAAGACAGCCCGCGATGTTCGCCCGTTGCCGTCTGGGAAGTAGTGGTCGTAGCCCATCATGAAGTGCAGCGTGAGCGCGCGCAGGAGCGGCGGCATGTAGGGGACTGTGCCGTCAGACCGGTCGACGTCGTTCGCAAAGCCGCAGAGAGTCTCAAGTCGTTCAGGCAGGGTCTCGGCCGGGGGTGGGACATGAAGGACCTGTTCCTCGGTCTGGGTGCCGTAGATGCGGACTCTCAACTCCCCCGGGCGCTGAAGTCGACCTGCGTCAGCGGGGTCGTCGAGCGTGCCGTCTGTGACGATCCGGTGGATCTCACATACAAGCTCTGGCGTCAGCCGCTCGTCCCTGAGCTCGATGACACGCTGCATCGCGCTGTAGTTGTTGAGGATCATTTGCTCGCTGCGGTCACGGGGGGCCCGGTCCTCCCTCAGCATCTGCTTGGCCCGTACCCGAGAGGTCGAGGCCCCCTCCAGTTGCGAGGACGTCATCGCCTCCTCGATGAGGGAGCGCACGAGGTAGCGATCTCGCGTCGCGGCGTTGGCGATGGGCTCGGGCAGCTCGACCTGCCCCCGCGCTCGCGCGGACACGTCATCGATGGCGCGCAAGAGCGGGTCTGGCAGGTTGTAAGTGAGCCGGGTCCCGTCCTTCATCGTGAACGGAGTGGGCCGGGCGGCCTGGGTTCGGCGCAGCCGCACGGCCACCCACCACTCCTCGCGTGTGAGGCCAGCTGGAGGATCGTGGCGAAAGAACCACTCCCAGGGGTCATAGTCGGTGTCCGCCGCTGTCGACGGCGACACGAGCACCTCAGTCAGGCGGCCGTCTTTAGCCAGTCTAGCCAGAAGCACCTCCAGGGCCGCTGGCGGTGGAACAGGAACCTTCATGACACAGATCCTCACTGCCAACCTGTCACTTATTGCTAATCTAGCCCAAATTAGCAGTTACTGACAGTTGTGGGCACCATGTTTGCGCTGGGCCCCACACATGGGCACGCTTCTTCCTATGACTATAGTCGACAAGCCCCAACCTCCGATTGCCCTGACCATCGCCGGCTCCGAGGCCTCGGGCGGCGCCGGCGCCCAGACCGACCTCAAGACCTTCCACACCCTCGGCGTCTACGGATGCACGGCCCTGACCTGCATCGTGTCCATGGACCCCAAGGACGGGTGGAACCACCGCTTCGTCCCGGTGGACCCGGGCGTCATCGCCGACCAGATCGAGACCTGCGCCGCCGTCCACTCGCGCGTCGACGCCGTCAAGATCGGCATGCTGGGCACGGCGCCCACCATCGACGTCGTCGAGCAGGCCCTGGAGACCTACGACTTCCCCACCGTGGTACTCGACCCGGTCCTCATCTGCAAGGGCCAGGAGTTCGGGGGCGCCCTCGAGGTGGACAACGCCCTGCGCACCAAGATCCTGCCGCGCGCCACGATGACCACCCCGAACCTCTTCGAGGCCGCCACGCTGGCGGGCATGGAGGAGATCACCACCGTTGAACAGCTCAAGGACGCCGCCAAGCGCATCCACGACCAGGGCGTCCCCAATGTCCTGGCCAAGGCCGGCCCGTCGTTGGGCACCGGTACCGCCCTGGACGTCTTCTACGACGGCACCACCCTGGAGGTCCTCGAGGTTGAGGCCGTGGGCACCGAGCGCGTCCACGGCGCCGGCTGCACCCTGGCGGCTGCGGTGACTGCCGAGCTCGCCAAGGGCGCCTCCCCGCTTGAGGCCGCTGTCACCGCCAAGGAGGTCGTCTCCTCCTCCATCCGGCACGGCCTGCGCGGCAACATGCCCTTCCTCTACGTCTACCAGGGCGAGTACCGGCCGGCCTGAGGCCTCGCTACCGAGGCACCCCTCGGTTCCTCACCGATCCTCCCGCTTCACCATCCGCCGCCGACGGTCTCCAGCTCCGTCGGCGGCGGACTTTCACCATCGGTAGATAGATTATCTAGTAACTAGGTAGCCTATAAACCATGGACTCATCAGCAGCACGCCTCCTGCGCGGATTCCTGGAACCCTGTCTGCTCTCACTGCTGGCCGAGCACGCCGACTACGGCCTGTCCCTGGCACAGCGGCTCGCCGTCGCCGGGCTGGACGAGGTGCCCGGCGGCACGCTCTACCCGGCTCTCATGCGCCTGGAGAAGCGCGGCCTCCTCGCGGTCTCCTGGCGCCCCTCCACCTCCGGGCCCGCCCGCAAGTACTACGAGCTGACGGACGCCGGACACACCGAGCTCGCCGCACGACGAGCCGAGTGGCGCACCTTCTCCACAGCGGTCGGCGACCTCATCGAGGGCCGCAGGGTACGCACGGAGGTCCCCTCATGAACCGGCCCGAGGAAGCCAGGGACCCAGCACAGAACACGACGGCCGAGTGGTACCGAAGCTTCACGGCGGAGCTCGCCTCCCACGGTCTGCCGTCCTCCGAGGTCGAGCGCACGGCTGCCTCGACCCGGACAGAGGCCGAGGCGGCCGGGGTGCCGCCTGGCGACCTGTACGGACCTGCAGTCCTCTACGCCCGAGAGGTCGCCTCAGCGCTGCGGGACTATCAGGCGGCAACACCCACCCCAACCCCACTCAGCTCGTCGCTCCCCGCCACTGCCGGCCTCGACACCACCGGCCTCGACACCACATCTGCCAGGACTTCGCCCGCAACCCCCGTGGTCCTGCGCCTGACAGACGTCTCCGCGCGCCGCGGCAGGCGCACGGTCCTGTCCGGCATCAACCTCACCATCCACCGGGGCGAGGTCGTCGCCGTCGTCGGGGCCAACGGCGCCGGCAAGTCGACCCTGCTTCAGCTGTGCGCGGGCCTGCTGCGTGCAAGCGGTGGGAGCGTCGAGAGGACACCGAATTTCGGCTACGCGCCTCAGCTCGACTCCTTGGCGCCGCTGCTGACGGTGGACGAGCACCTCAGGCTCTTCGGGGCGGCGCGTGGGATTCGGCAAGGCCGCTCCATCTCGACCGGTCACCGTCTCCTCACCCGCCTGGGTTGGACCGCGCGCGGAGACCAGACCGCCGGGACGCTCTCGGGTGGGACTCAGCAGAAGCTCAACGTCGCTCTCGCCCAGCTCGACGCCCCCGACCTGCTCCTGCTGGATGAGCCCTACCAGGGGCTTGACGCTCTGGCCTACGAGGATCTGTGGGCCCTCATCTCGGCCTGGCGCGCTTCGGGCGCGGGCGTCCTGCTGGTCACCCACCTGCTGCGCGACGTCGACCTGGTTGACCGCGTCGTCGAGCTGCCGGCCCCGCAGGAGGACGCTGGCCGGACAATCCACCGAATGCCCCGACGGACGCTGCGAAAGGAGTCCGCATGAGCACGCCGCCTGACCAGTCCACGCTGCAGACCGAGTGGGATCGCACCGAGGACGCCCGGTTCCGGTCGATGGCTGCGACCACGGGCCTGGTCGCGCTCGTCACCCTGCGTGAGCTTGCCCGACGGCGCGGCGCCCTCGCGCTGGCGACCCTTCTGCCGCTGACCTTCTACCTGGTGCGCCTGGAGACGCATTGGACCGCGATCCGGCTCCTGTCGATCGGCCTGGGCTGGGCGACGGCGACGCTGGCGCTGTTCACGCAGGTCTCGTCCCGTTCAGTGGACCGTCGTCTCGCCGTGAGCGGGGCTCGGCCCGCGACCTTGCTGCTGGGCCGATATCTCGCGGTGCTCGGGCTCGGGTGGATTTTCGGCCTGCTCTACAGCGGCCTCGTCCTGGCCACGATCGGCGACGAGCTCACCCACCCGAGTGCGGTGCCGGTCATGCTGCTGCTGACCGCCACCGTGGCCACTCCCCTGGGCTCCCTGGCCGCCGCCCTGGTTCCACGTGACCTTGAGGGGGCACTTCTGCTGCTGTCGGTGATGGCGGTGCAGGTGCTGGTGGATCCTTCCGAGGGCTGGACCCGCGTCCTGCCGCTGTGGTCGACCCGGGAGCTGGCCAGCGTCGTCGTGGAGAACCTGGGGCCCGACACGGCCGACTACCTCCGCCGCGGACTGGAGCATGGCGCCGCCATGGCAGTCCTGCTGACGGCGGCGAGCTGGGCCGTGGGCGTCCTGCGGCTGCGCACGGTCCGACTCCCGGCCCCGTCCCCTGCCGGGCCGGCCTACTCGTAGGCAGGCTCGGGGGTGACGTCGCGCGCCATGTTGGCGAAGCGAGAGACGTGCCCCTGGAAGGCCACGGGGATGGTGCGGGTCTGGCCGTTACGGTGCTTGGCCACGATGATGTCGGCCTCGCCGGGGCGCTCCTCGTTGTTGTAGTACTCCGGGCGGTGCAGCAGCACGATGATGTCCGCGTCCTGCTCCAGCGACCCGGACTCGCGCAGGTCGCTCATCTGGGGCTTGTTGCCGGTGCGCTGCTCAGGCCCACGGTTGAGCTGGGCGACGGCGATCACCGGGATCTCCAGCTCCTTGGCCAGCAGCTTGAGGGAGCGGGAGAACTCGGAGACCTCCTGCTGACGCGACTCGACCCGCTTGCCCGAGCTCATGAGCTGGAGGTAGTCGATGACCATGAGCCCCAGGTTGTGCTGCTGCTTCATGCGCAGCGCCTTGGAGCGGATCTCCGGCATGGTGAGGTTGGGCGAGTCGTCGATGAACAGCGGCGCGTTGGAAACGGGGTTGTAGGCCACGGCGACGTCGGTCCAGTCGCGGTCCTCCATCTGGCGCGAGCCGCGCAGCTTGTTCATGTCCACGCTGGACTCGGCGGCCAGGATGCGCATCATGAGCTCCATGCGCCCCATCTCCAGGGAGAAGTAGCAGCTGGTGATCCCGTGGTGGATCGACGCCGAGCGGCAGAAGTCGACGGCGAGCGTGGACTTGCCCATGGCGGGGCGCGCCGCCACGATGATCATCTGGCCAGGGTGGAGCCCGCCAGTGAGCTCGTCGAGCTCGATGAAGCCGGTCGGTACCCCGGTCAGCGCCCCGTTGTCGCGGTTCTGGGCGGCCTCGATCTCCAGGTTGGCCTCACCCAGGAGCTCGGAGACGGCGACGTAGTCCTCCTTCTCCCCCTCGTGGTGGGCCACCGAGTAGACCTCGGCCTCGGCCAGCGTGACGAGCTCGGCGATGTCGCCGGCGTCGGTGGAGTACCCCAGCTGGGTGATGCGGGTGCCGGCCTGGACCAGGCCACGCATGAGCGCCTTGTCCTTGACGATGCGGGCGTAGTAGCCGGCGTTGGCGGCGGTGGGGACGGTGGCCATGAGGGTGGCCAGGTAGGGGGCGCCGCCGATGCGTTCGAGCTCGCCGCGCTTGGATAGCTCGTCAGCGACGATGAGCGGGTCGGCGGGCTCGGAGCGGTTGTAGACCTCGACGATCGCGTCGAAGATCGACTCGTGGGCCGAGCGGTAGAACTCCGGGCCACGCAGGACGTCGATGACGTCGGTGATGGCCTCCTTGCTCAGGAGCATGCCGCCGAGCGTGGCCATCTCGGCCTCGAGGTCCTGGGGCGGGAGGCGGTCGAAGGCGGAGCTGTCGGTGCGGACGCTTCCACCGTCGGCGCCGCCCGATCCGGCCTGAGCGCCCATGCCGTTGTCCATCCGGCCACCTCCCGCACTGTCACGCCGGTTGGTCCCGGCTCGTCCTGCTGCTCCCGACGACGGCCCGCCGCGTCAGGAGGACACTCGCCCGCGTGGAGCGCGCGCGTGACCATAACGCCATCGGGCAGGCCCCGCAAACTCTCAAGTTCACCTGCCTTGGGGATATCCGCACCGCTGCTGTGGGAAGACCCCCAGAGCCTGGGGACAGAGGTGGGCAGGCTGTGGACACAGATGTGCGCACTGGAGGCGACTCCTCCACAGAAAGGCGACTTTTCGTCGGAATACCGGGAATCTGAGAGTTCAGCCTTCCTATAGGTTCTTCCCACGACATCACAATGTGATCTGTGGACAAGTGGGTAAACCTGTGGACAAACATCATCTTCGACTTGAGGTCCGCACCGTTTGTGACTCCCCTACAGGGTGGTCCGTTCCAGTTATCCCCAGGCCCCGGCATCTCGGCCGAACATCGGCTTCATCAGGCGTATCCTCAGCAAGTATTCAGCCTTCTAGTACTTTCCTAGGACTCGAATAGTTGTGCGATCCCCCAGGACAATCCCGACGATCCGTAGCCTCGGTCACGCCCAGGCTCCACCGCCGCGACCTCACCTCAACCTCATCCTCAACCTGTTCGTGAGGACCACCCCGGGCGGTCTCCCTCCGTGCTCGGAGCCGGCACCCGGCCCCTACCCTCGAGCGCTCCGCGGTAGCGGCCGCGCGCTCCTCCCTCTCCGTGCGGTACCGCCCGAGGACCGCCGAGGCGCTGATGCTCCGGCACGGACCCCTGGTCCACAATGGGGGCCGTGCCCAACACCAGTCGCCCCGCCTCCTCCGGCCTCAACCGTCAGGTCCTGTCCCTGGCCGTCCCCGCTCTGGGAGCGCTGATCGCCGAGCCGCTCTTCGTCCTGGCGGACTCGGCCATGGTCGGCCACCTCGGCGCGGTGAGCCTGGCGGGCCTGTCCCTGGCCTCGACGATCCTGACGACGACGGTGGGCCTGTTCGTCTTCCTGGCCTACGCCACCACGGCGACAACGGCGCGGCTGTTCGGGGCCGGCCGGCGCACCGAGGGCCTGCGGGCCGGCGTCGACGGCATGTGGCTGGCGCTCCTGCTGGGGCTGGGCGCGGGCGCCTTCCTGGGACTGACCGCCCCCTGGCTGACCGCGGCGATGGGCGCCGACGGCGCGGTGGCTCAGGCGGCCGTCGCCTACCTGCGTGCCTCCTGCCCGGGACTACCCGGCATGTTCGTCGTCCTGGCCGCCACCGGCGTCCTGCGCGGTCTGTTGGACACGCGCACGCCCTTCGTCGTGGCCACGGGCGGGGCGGTCTTCAACGTCGTCGTCAACGCGATCCTTCTCTACGGCGTGGGAATGGGGATCGCGGGCTCGGGCGCCGGCACCGCGATCGCGCAGACGGCCATGGCGCTGGCGCTGGCCGGTCCGATCGCCCGGGCGGCCCGGGCGGCCGGCGTGGGACTGCTCCCCCACCGCCAGGGCCTGCGGGCCTCCCTGGGCAGTGGGACGCCCCTGCTCATCCGCTCACTGAGCCTGCGGGTGGCGATCCTGGTGACCGTGTGGGCGGCGACCGCGCTCGGGGAGGTGTCGCTGGCCGCCCACCAGGTGGTCAACGCCCTGTGGACCTTCGCGGCCTTCGCCCTGGACGCACTGGCTGTGGCGGCGCAGGCCCTCATCGGCACCGCCTTGGGACAGGCCCAGAGGGCGGACGCGGACTCCAACGCACCGGAGGCTGAGACACTCACCGAGGAGGAGGCCGGAACTGCTGCGGCGACCGCCGGCTGGTCCATTGACGAGCTCCTGAAGCGGATGCTGGCCTGGGGCGCCGGGACTGGGGTCCTTATCGGCGTGTTCATGGCGGCTGGCGCCGCCTGGCTGCCCCGCGCCTTCACCACCGACGCGGGCGTCATCGCGGCCGCCACCCCAACGCTCCTGGTCGCGGCGAGCGCGCAGCCACTCGCCGGCGTCGTCTTCCTGCTCGACGGCGTTCTCATGGGTGCCGGTGACGGCCGCTACCTGGCCCGGGCGGGTCTGGTGACGCTGATGCCCTACGTGCCGCTCGCGCTGCTGATCGGGGGCGGCGTGCTGCCGGGGACTGATGGGGCGACGTCGGGCCTGGTGCTGCTGTGGGTCGCCTTCGCCTGGGTCTTCATGGCCGCCCGCGGCACCACTACCTACCTGCGCTCGCGCGGCACCGCCTGGCGCCACTGACCTGCCCCTCGCCGACCGGTCCCTTCCCGCGCGTTCGTACCTTGTGTCGTGCGTTCGAGGGGTAGAGGGTACGAACGCGCGACCTACCCTACGAACAAGACGCCAGTGGCCACAGCGCCGTCCGTTCCCAGCCGCGTCCACAGGGCAGTGACGCTCCGTTGGCCGCCTCAGCCATCGCGCATCACTCTTGCCGTATGGAGCCCTATCCCGAACCGCCTCAACTGCCACCCGTTGTCGCGTCCGCCGGCCCACCGGCCGCCATGCGTAGTCCCGTGAGGGTCCTTCGTGGTGTCTACGCGGACATTGGTGCACGGGACCTACCTCGATGGGAGGCTGACGAGCGCCTCAGTCTGGCTCGCTGCGCCGCTGCCTGTTTGCAGGTCGAGTCCGCGCGCTGTCTGAGCCACGAGTCGGCCGCACTTGTTCACGGTCTGTGGCTGCGGGAGCGTGAGCCGGACGTCAGCGTCGTCGTCCCATCACGACCGCACCATCCTCACCAGAAGCTCCCCCTCCCGCCGGGAGCGCGGCGCCCTGCATCCCTGCGCCGACGACGCCTGAACCTGCCGCAGAAGGACATCACCACCATTTCGGGCCTGCCTGTGAGCACCTTGGGACGGACCGCAGTTGACTGCGCCTTCGACCTTCCTGCCCATGACTCGGTGTGCGTGGTCGAGTCAGCGCTTCGCGCTATCGCCCGTCCATCGCGATACCAGTACGCACAGTCGAGCCGCCGAGTCGAGACTGCCCGGCATCAACTCCAAGCCGCCATCGCGGCGCAGGGCCGACGTGCCGGGGCCCGGCGCGCACGTGCCGTCGTCGCCATGGCCTCGGCCTTCACCGAATCACCGGGCGAGTCACTGCTGCACTGGTTGGTGCACGCCCTGGGCCTGCCGGCTCCGCGCATTCAGATGGCGATCACGGATGTCCACCACTCCCGCCTCTACTTCCCCGATGAGGCCTGGCCGGAGTACCGGGTGCTGGCAGAGTTCGACGGGCGGATCAAGTACAGGGCCCCGGAGGACCTGTGGCAGGAAAAGCAGCGCCAGGACGCCCTGACTCGCATGGGCTGGCGCATCGAGCGCTTCATCTGGGCGGACTTCACGCACCTCGACGTACTGCGCGCCCGGCTCCTGACTCTCTTCCCCGCCACCGTCGCCCGCAGCGCGCGCCCCGTGGCGGACCTGTGGAGATGACCAGTCGACTCCCGGCCGTGGGTTCGTACCTTGTGTCGTGCGTTCGAGGGGTAGAGGGTACGAACGCGCGACCTACCCTACGAACCGGACGTCAGTACGACGCCGTCGGGCCGGAGTCCCCGCGGGGAGGACCCGGCCCGACGGCGGAAGGATGCCCGGCGCTCAGCGCGCGGGAACGACGTTGACCTCGAGAGGGGCCACCACGTCGGCGTGCAGGCGCACGGAGGCGCTGTGACGGCCGGTCGACTTGATCGGCGGCACGACCTGAATCTTGCGGCGGTCGACGGCGGGGCCGCCAGCGGCCTTAACGGCGTCGGCCAGGGTCGCGGTGGTGACGGCGCCGAAGAGGCGGCCGTTGTCACCGGCAGTCGCGGAGACGGTCACAACGTTCTCCTGCAGCCAGGCGCGAGCGGTCTGGGCGTGCTCGAGGGACTCGATGGAGCGCTTGCGGCGCGCCTCGGCCATCTGGTCGATCTGGCGCTGGGCGCCCTTGGTCCACGGGGTGGCCAGCTTGCGGGGCAGGAGGTAGTTACGGGCGTAGCCGTCCTTGACCTCCACGACCTCGCCGGCGGAGCCGAGGTGGGAGACGTCGTGCGTGAGGATGAGCTTGGTGGTCATTGCGCGTGCCTCCGATCAGCGAGCCGAGCTCGAGTAGGGCAGCAGAGCCATCTCGCGGGCGTTCTTCACGGCCTTGGCGATCTTGCGCTGCTCCTGGACGGAGACGCCGGTGACGCGACGGGCGCGGATCTTGCCGCGGTCGGAGATGAACTTCCGCAGCGTGGCGGTGTCCTTGTAGTCGATGGTGCCGACCTTGATGGCCTTGACGGGGCTGACCTTCTTCTTCGGCTTGCGAAGTTGGGGCTTCGCCATGGTGGTACTCCTTGGTCTGAGCGCCTGGGCGCTCTACGAGATGAAAAGTGTTGTGTGAGGGAACGGGACGACGACGTCGCGGCTTTAGAACGGGGGCTCGTCACCGAAGGAGGTGGAGCCGCCCGTGGCCCACGGGTCGTCCGCGGCGCCGCCGGCGGGGGCGTTGTACCCGGACTGGCCCTGGCCGCCGAAGCCGCCACCGCCGTTGTAGCCGCCCTGCTGGGGGCCGCCCTGGTTGTATCCGCCCTGACCGCCCTGACCGCCCTGGTTGCCGCCAAAGCCGCCGCCCTGACCGCCACCGAATCCACCCTGGCCGCCGCCGCGCGGCTGGCGGGTGACCTGGGCCTTGGCGTAGCGCAGGGAGGGGCCGATCTCATCGACCTGCATCTCCACCACCGTGCGGTTCTCGCCCTCACGGGTGGTGTAGGAGCGCTGGACCAGCCGGCCCTGGACGATGACGCGCGTGCCCTTGGTCAGCGACTCGGCCACGTTCTCCGCGGCGTCACGCCAGATCGAGCAGCGCATGAACAGGGTCTCCCCGTCCTTCCACTCGCCGGCCTGGCGGTCGAAGGTACGCGGCGTGGAGGCGACCGTGAAGGAGGCCACCGCTGCCCCGGAGGGCGTGAAGCGCATCTCGGGGTCCGCGGTGAGGTTCCCGATGATGGTGATGATGGTGTCTCCGGCCATGGCGTTGTCTCCGTTCCCGGTAGAGGCTCAGGCCTCGGGACGCAGCAGCTTGGTGCGCAGAACGGTCTCGTTGAGGCCGAGCTGGCGGTCGAGCTCCTGGGCGATCTCGGGCGTGGTGGTCATGTCCACGACGGCGTAGAAGCCCTCGGACTTCTTCTTGATGTCGTAGGCCAGCCGGCGCTTGCCCCAGATGTCGACCTTGTCCACGGTGCCCCCGTTGCTGGGGACGACCTGCAGCAGCTTCTCGAGCGTCGCGTTGGCGGTGCGCTCGTCCGTCTCGGGGTCGAGGATGATCATGATCTCGTAGTGACGCATGCTTGGTACCCACCTCCTCTGGTCTGTGGCGGTCACGGTCCTTCCGTGACAGGAGGGTGATGCGTGCGGCGCACCATCCGGTGAACAGAGGTCCATCCGCCCGACGGCGCAGCCAGTTCGCCACATTACCGGACAACCGGGTGGCCCTGAAAGCCGAGACGGTGGGCCGACGACGTGCCATGCAACACGTCATCGGCCCACCGTCAGGCCTCCGCGGGCGGACAGGATCAGTCGGCGGACAGCGAGGCGCTAGAGGACGCCGCCCTGGTTGCCGCCGTTATTACCGCCGCCGTTGTTTCCACCGTTGCCGCCATTGTTGCCGCCGCCTTGGTCGCCGGGGTTGCCGCGGTTGCCGCCGCCGCCCTGGTCGCCGCCATTGTTGCCGCCGCCGGGGTTGACGCCACCCTGGTCGCCACCATTGTTGCCGCCGCCCTGGTCGCCACCATTACCGCCCTGGTCTCCTCCAGGCTTCTTCTCGGAGTCCGGTTGCTCGGTCTGCTTCCCGTCAGGCTGCGGGGTGCCCTGCGGCGTCGGCTCAGTGGTCGGCTGCGGGGTGGGGGTCGCAGTCGCCTCAGGCGGAGCGGTGGGGGTCGTAGTCGCCTCCTCCTCCGGCTCACCGGTGGGCTTGGCGGTCTGCGGAACCGTTCCACCACGGGTGGCCAGCAGCTCGGCCGGCGGCGGGAAGTCCTCAACCTCCAACCCCTCGTGCGCGACATTCATGTAGTCGATGAAAATGTCCGCCGGGTAGGTCGAGCCGGTGATCTCGTCGTACTCCCCCCAGGGCTCGATCGACTCCTCCGAGCCGTCCGTTCCCGTTTGGTAGAGGGTCACCGCGGTGACCACCTGAGGAGTGAAGCCCACGAACTGGGCGGACTTGTTGTCCGACGACGATCCGGTCTTCGCGGCGACCGGGCGATCCATCTTGGCGGCCACCTTGTCCGCACTGCCGTTCGGGCCGGAGACGACCTGCTGGAGGGCGTAGGTCGTATCCGCCATGACGTCCTCATCGAACTCACGATGCCCCTTGGTGTCCGCCGTGTAGCGGTCAGTGCCATCGGGGTTCTTGAGGGAGGCCACGATGTGGGTGTCGTGCCGGATGCCCTGCGAGGCGAAGGTGGAGTAGGCCGTCGCGATGTCGATCGTGTGCGGGGAGGCCGAGCCGAGCACGTTCTGGACAAGAGTCCGCTGCTCCGGGGTCTTCAGACCCTGGGTGTTCTCCGGGTAGCCGGCACGGTTCGCCACCTTGGCCGTGATCCCCTCCTCCAGGTCCTCAGCATTCATGAGCTCCTGATTGAGCTGGAGGTAGGGGGTGTTGAGCGACTGCTCCGTGGCCTGGGTGAGGCTGGCCCACTTCAGGGAGACGTTCTTGAAGTTCTGGAACTGATGGCCCTCGATGGTCATCGGCGAGGTGGCCGGATAACCGCTGTTCAAGGACCACCCGTTCTCCAGGGCGGCCACCAGCGCGAAGGGCTTGAAGGTGGAGCCGGCCTGGGCGATGGCATCGGTCGAGGTGTTGACCTGACTGGTCAGGTAGTCGTCACCCCCGTAGAGCGCCAGCAGACCGCCCGTCTTGGGGTCGATGGACACCAGCGCCTTGCGCAGGTTCGGCGAGGCGCCGGGGGGCAGGGAGTTGACCGCGTTGACGGCGGCCTCCTGGTCCTTCTGGTTGATCGTGGTGACGATCTTGAAGCCGCCGGTGTCGATCTGCTCCGGGGAGATCTTGGCCTTGTTCTCGAGCTCGGCGCGCACCATCTGCAGCAGGTAGCCGTTGGTGCCGGCGTAGACCTGCTTGGTCTGGGACTCCTTGAGGTCCGGCATCCCCTTCTGCTTGGCCTCGTTGTACTGGGCCTGGGTGATGTAGCCGTCGTCGAGCATGAACTGCAGGACTCGTCCCCACCGCTCCTTGGCCTTGTCCGGGTTCTCGGCCGGGTCCCAGGCGCTGGGGGACGGCAGGATCCCCGCCAGCAGCGCCGCCTCTGAGGGCTTCATTTCCTTGGCGGGGTGGCCGAAGAAGGCCTGCGAGGCCGCCTCGATGCCGTAGGCGCCACGACCGTAGTAGACCGTGTTGAGGTAGTCGCCCAGGATCTCCTTCTTGGGCTTCTCCCGGTCGATCTTGATGGCCATGATGGCCTGCTTGAACTTGCCGGAGTAGGAGCTGGTGGTGTCGACGTAGTAGTTCTTCACGTACTGCTGCGTCAGGGTCGAGGCACCCTGGGTGTCGCCTCCGCGAAGGTTGTTGACGAGCGCGCGCGCGATGCCCTTGGGGTCGACGCCCTTGTTGGAGTAGAAGGAGCGGTCCTCAGAGGCCACCACCGCGTTGCCCACATAGTCCGGCAGGGTGGAGGCATCCACGGACTGCCGGTTGATCTCCGCGAACTTCCCCATCTCCGTGGTTCCGTCGGCGTAGTAGACCGTGCTGCTCTGAGCCAGCGCAAACTCGCTGGGCTTGGGCACCTTGATGGTGTTGTAGGCCCACATGAAGGCGCCGACAGTGCTGAGCACCCCCAGCAGGAAGACGCCCAGGACGAACCGCCAGCTGGGGATCCAGCGGTGGATCTTGCCCTTACCGGCGCGGGGGTAGTTGAAGAAACGGCGCTTGCGCCCCGAGGCGGCGTCCTTGGAACGCTCGGCCTTCGACGGCTTGCGCCCCTTTCCGGGCTTCTTACCGCCCCCCGAGACCCTGCCCAGGGTATGCCGACCGGCGCTGGCCACCTGGGTCAGCTTGTTGCCGACGGGGCGGCTGGGTCCGCTCCCACTCGTGCCTTCTGCCACGCGCTCCTCGTTTCGGTTGATGTCATGGAGGTGACTGGGTGCCGCGACGGCGCGGGGGATAACGCTCCGGTTGCGACATAGGGTCTCATCATGACCGATGTTGGCTGCTGGCGCCGACTCGGAGGCCGGTCACCGTCCAGCAGGACCGCCGACGGCGATCGGGAGTGATCGCTGCGGACAAGCCGCATCGGGCGCCGACATGCGTCCAGTATGAAGGAACACCGGGCCGTGATGGTAGCGATACGGACCTGGGAACCAGCCATGACGTGACCGACTCACGTTATCGGGTTGTCACCTAAATCGCCCCGAACAGCGCACTCATGCGCTTTGAGGGTCGACGACGGCGCACCGGGAGCCAGAATGTGAGTTCGCGCCCAGACAGCAACGAAGCAGTCCGAAAACGGCCGGTATCGACCAGGACAATGGTCCCCGGCTGCTGGTGAGACACTGACCTCAATTCCTCCCACCAGGTCAGTTTCGCGCATCGGCTCCTCGCTGCCTGCTCGAGGAGCGCTCCCTCACCCGTTCGCCCAACCGGGGAGATCCTCCATGGACGCCAGCACAGCCCTTCAGACCCTCAGCATTATCCTTCAAGTCGCCATCATCCTCACCTGCCTCATCGTCGGGGCGAAGAAGGGTGGGATCGCCCTCGGTCTCATCGCCGGGATCGGCCTGCTGGTCCTCGTCTTCGGTTTCCGCCTGGAGCCGGGGGAGGCCCCGGTCGACGTCATCCTCACCATCCTGGCCGTCATCGGTTGCGCCGCCACCCTCCAGCAGTCCGGCGGCCTGGATGTCATGATGCAGGTGGCCGAACGGGTCCTGCGTCGACATCCCGAGCAGATCACCATCCTGGGTCCCTGCGTCACCTGGTTCCTCACCGTCCTGTGCGGGACCGGCCACGTCGTCTACACGATGCTGCCCATCATCGCGGACATCGCCATCAAGAAGAACATCCGACCCGAACGCCCCATGGCCGCCTCGTCTGTCGCCGCCCAGATGGGCATCACCGCCTCACCGGTGTCGGTGGCCACGGTCTCCATCGTCTCAATCATCGCCAAGAACACCGATCGGCACTGGTCAGTCCTCCAGATCCTGGCGATCTCCATCCCGGCGTCGCTGTGCGGGGTCCTTCTGGCCGCCCTGTGGTCGATGCGCCGGGGCAAGGACCTGGATGAGGACGAGGAGTACCAGAAGCGCCTGGAGAACCCGGAGTTCCGCGCCACCGTCCACTCCAGCTCCGAGACCCTCATCGGCAAGGTGTTCCCACCCCAGGCCTACCGCGCCACCTGGATCTTCCTGGGCGCCATCGCCGTCGTCGTCGTCCTGGGCGCCCTGGAGGTACTGCGTCCCCAGTTCCCCACGGGCGACGACGGCGCCATGGAGCGCCTGAGCATGAACCTGGTCATCCAGATGGTCATGCTCGCCGCCGGGGCGCTCATCCTGCTGACCTGCAAGGTGCAGGCCGGCAAGATCGCCTCCACCGCCGTGTTCAAGGCGGGGGCCACCGCCATGTTCTCCATCTTCGGGGTCGCCTGGATGACCGAGACGGTCGTCCACGCCCACCTGGAGAGCCTGGAGCACAGCCTCTCGGGCGTCCTGTCCCACCACGTGTGGATGTACGCCATCGTCCTGTTCATCATCGGCAAGCTGGTGAACTCCCAGGCCGCCGGCCTGCTCATCGTGGCCCCCATGGCCCTGTCACTCGGGGTGAGCCCGGTCGTCGTCATCGGGTTCATCGGCGCCTCCTACGGGTACTTCATCCTGCCCACCTACCCCTCGGACCTGGCGGCGATCGGCTTCGACCCCACCGGCACCACCCACATCGGCAAGTACGTCATCAACCACTCCTTCCTGGTGCCCGGGCTCATCGGAGTGCTCACCTCCTGCATCGTGGGCACGGCACTGTCCCAGATGCTCCTGTCCTGAGCGCTCGACGTCGCACCGGTCGGTCGCCGAGAACGGTGACCGACCGGCGAGTGTGACGTCGAACACGCTGGAGAAGCACTCCTTCTGGGCAGAACGTAACAGGAGCGTGTCGTTTGGTCCGTCTAGGCTCGTGCCATGACAACTACAGACGCGGCCACCACTTCCGCCATCGCCCTGCGTTTGGAGCTGCTGGGACTCCCCGTTCCGGCACCGGTCAAGCAGAGTGAGGCGGACCGTCTCATGTCCCCGATTCTGGCTCGCCAGCGCGAGCTCTCCCGCCGGCTGGCTCACCGCCCCTGTGCCGCCGACCATCGCATTCAGACTTTCCTCGACTCCTACCTGGAGGGCGCGGCCGTCACCCCGAGGCTGCCCCGCTCCACCTTCGTCCTGGACCAGCCGGGCCTGGCGCGGGCCCTGTCCCTGCCTGAGGACGCCACCAGCTTCACCTCCGACTACGTCGAGAGCTACCGAGTGCTCGGCGGCGTCCTGCACAACCCCCGCAACGACCGCCGCACCACTGCCGGCGTCTTCCACGTCGCCGAGGGCGGCCTGCCGATTCCCGATGACAAGATCGCCGTTCCGCGCGATGTCTTCGCCCGTCTGCTGGCCCACGCCGTCGATGCCCCCGAGGACCTGCTCACCCTGCCGTGGGCCTCCCGGCAGGAGGACCCGGCCCGCTGCTTCGTGTCCCTGCTGCTGCGCCCCGTCGTCGTGCCCGAGGTCCCCGGCTTCTCCGCCGAGCGCTCCATGGAGATCCGTTTCATCGCCCCCGGTGGCCTGGTCTCCAACCTGGACTTCGTCGAGGGCATCTTCGGCAACGGCGGCGACCCCTACCTGCCGGAGAACGACTCCTCCCTGGCCCCGGAGTCCTGGACCGGCCACACCGGCTGCGTCATTCTCGCCCCGCACCTGACCACCCTGACCAAGAAGGAGCTGGGCCTGCCCTCCTGGGAGGAGGCCACCGAGCGTCAGCGCCGCGACGGCCAGTGCTGGAAGGACGAGGCCGAGCTCTACAACGGCGGCAAGGCCTTCAAGTGCGTGGCCCGCGACGAGCGCGGCGTCATCGTCACCGTCATCGCGGACAACTACTTCGGCTACTGCAAGAAGGAGGTCAAGACCCAGATCGGGTACTCGGCCAACCTCTTCGGCTGCGTGGAGGAGGAGCACGCCGGCGGCGCCGTCGCCTACCCGCGCTACAACCTGGGCCAGGAGTACACCGACATCCACACCCCCGAGGGCCTGACCCTCGAGCACGTCATCGAGCGCAACCCCGGCCGCTTCGAGGCGCGCCAGGACGGGTCCGCCGCCGTCATGGACGACCCGACCGTGGTGCTGGTGCCCGCCGGCGCCCACTACTCGATGCGCAGCCAGACGATCACCTGGACCGGCCCCGACGGCCAGGAGGCCTCGATCCCGCTGCTCGTGGGCAACACCTACGTGGCCCCCAACGGCTACCGGGTCCACGCCAAGCACCGCGAGGGCGACGCCACCCAGTGGCACCTGGTGGGCACCGCCCCCTGGTCCACGCAGGCCCACAAGCCGGCCACCGTCTCCGGCGGCGGCAAGTCGGAGATCTCCAAGTCCCTCCTGGACGCCTTCGTCTTCGGTGAGGCCTACGTCGGTGACGTCGACGAGGACTTCGACGCCGTCCAGGCGATCCTCGACGGCAACTACGCCGACCGCTTCGTGGACCCGGCCAACAAGAGCAACAACCACCGCTCGATCCTCTCCGAGCGCCGCTCGCTGGGAAGCGTCATCAAGCTGCTGACGCCGTCGTCGATGTACACCGATGAGTACAACGCCTTCCTGGAGTCGATCCCGGCCCACATCAAGGAGCTCGTCTTCACCGTCAAGCGCTTCTACCAGCCCAGCTGGGGCCAGGACTGGCGCAGCCACTTCTCCGTGGGCATCATCAACGGCCGCAAGGGCAACTCCCTGCGCCTGGACGGTGAGGTCATCAAGGTCAACATGCTGCGCGTGGGCTTCGAGGACGACGGCGCCTGGCGCCTGCTGTCCCTGCGCCCGGACTTCTCGCCTGCGGCCAAGGTCCAGACCGAGGACGACATCACCGCCTCGATCGTGGCCCCCGGCGGCCTGGTCTCCACCCCGGACTCGCAGTTGTCGCGCAAGTTCGTCACCAACTGCGAGTCCCTGCTCTTCCAGCGGCCCGACGACGCGATCGTGCGCGGCTACGACAAGCAGACCGAGTCGGACATGTCCGATCCGCAGGCGGACCTGTTCATCTCCAACTTCCAGCCGCTGACGCCCGCCGACGCCCGGGCGATGGCCGCCGACGCCCCCGGCCTGTCCCGCTTCACCCAGCCCATGCAGGACCTGGTGGCCCGCGCCGCCGCCCTGCCCGAGGCCGAGGACCCCGCCGAGCAGACCTACTGGGTCTCCACGGCCGACCCGCGCCTGGTCAACGGCACCCCCACCAAGAACCCCCGCTACCTCCAGGTGCGTCCCGACATCGCCAACCCGAAGGACGTGGCGCTGGCGGACCTGACCAACCACCTCTTCCGGGACGTTCCCCTGGACGAGGCGCTGCGTCACAGCGTCGACGTCGTCGCCGCCGGGCGCCGCAATAACCCGCCCGAGGACGGGGTTCCGCCCCTGTGCGCCTACAACCCGCTGCACTACATGGAGCTGCCCGAGCTGTTCATGGAGTTCATCTCCTCCATGACCGGCAAGTCCCCCTCGACGACGGGCGCCGGCAGCGAGGGAGCCCTCACCAAGGCCCCGTTCAACGCCCTGCCGGCCATCTACGACCTCAACGCGGCTCTGCTGTCCTACGCCCTCAGCGGCTATGACGGCTGGCTGTCCTCGGCCGGCTACATCGGCCCGAAGGTGCAAGTGGCCCACGACATCTCGCTGCTCATCCCGGAGATCTTCTCGCGCATGAGCGCTGAGGAGCGCGACGCCCGCCACCTCGTCGAGGGCGGCTACCTCGAGCGCATCGAGGACTTCGAGTACGAGGGTCGCACCGTCCAGGCCTCGCGCCTGGGCTACCGCATGAACCAGGCTTTCACCTCGACCTTCTTCGGCCGGATCTTCCTGCACCCCGACGTCGTCTTCACCGAGGAGATGCTGCGTCCCGAGCTGCAGGATGAGGCGGTCTTCGCCGACTCGGTGGACATCATCGTCACCACCCACAAGGTGGTGGCCGAGCACTACCGGGCTGACGGCTCCATCGAGTGGGCCGTGCCTCCGCTGCGGGCCCTGCTGGAGATCATGATCGACGGCACCTCCCGCGAGGGCTGGGACCTGACGAGCCCGGAGTTCCGCGCCCTGTTCGAGCGGGAGAACATCCTGAGCTCGTCGTGGTACGCGGAGCGCCTGGACGCCAAGGTTGCCCGCGACACCCGCCTGGCCCACCAGGCCATCGAGGACCTCACCCGCTTCTACACCGCGGAGAACAACGAGGAGGTCGTCGAGCGCCTGGGCATCGAGGGCCGCCTGGCCGAGGCCCGCGCCTGGCTGGACAAGGTCAGCTCTCCGGCCTACCGCGAGCATCTCGTGGGCACGCTCGGCCTCCAGCCCTCGCTGGCCTGAGCGGACGTCGCGCCGGGCCTGCACCAACCTCCTGCGGGCCCGGTCGCGCACCCGCCCTCTCGCTGACGACGAAGCGTGTGTGGGGAACAGGATTCCTGTTCCCCACACACGCTTCGTTCTTCATACCGTCTCTCAGCTCCGATGGAACTGGCGTGCAGCGAATCCAGGGCGCTCACCCAGGGGTCGACCGTCCCTTCCCCTTCCGGCTCCCACACACGACCCCGGAGGTCGTGGTTCGACACCAGCTCAGGCCCGCGCCTTGTTTGAGTCGGGCTACTGCACGAAGGCGGGGATCCACTAACCAAGGGTGGTGCGTACTGCACGAAGGCCCCACCTACCCGAAGTACACCCGACCCTCCTCCAGTAGCACCCAACCCTCGTGCAGTGCACGCGGAACGCCACCCGCATGACTGCGGTTACCCGATTCACCCCTTCAGGGGCCCAGTTCAGGCCACCTGTATGGGCCTCAGGCCCGGTGCCGACCGAGGGTCCTTGGGGCGATCAGCCGACGTCGGCGTTGCCGGACAGGTGCCAGGTGGCGTTGGCCCAGGGGAAGACGTACTGCATGAGCACGTAGACCACTCCGGCGATGAGGATGAGCGACTCGATGGCCTTGAGCCACGCGGGACCCGGCAGGTGCCGCCAGATGAAGCCGTACATCAGTTGACCCCCGGGTCGTTGAGCACGGACTCCGGACGACCCTCGGAGCGATCCATCCAGTACTCGAACTTCGCGTGGACGATCCAGCGCTGGTCGTTGCCGAACTCGCCGGCGGTCGATCCGTGGCAGGTGGTCAGCGTGATGTAGCGATCCTTGGGCTGGGCGTCCGGCTGATCGGGGACCGGGGCGATGACCTCGACCTGCTCGGGCTGGACGAGCTCGTGGCTCTGCACCTTGAACACGTACCAGGTCTTGGCGGTGGAGACGATGATCTCGTCACCCTCATGGAGCAGGTCGATACGACGGAAGGAGTTGCCGTAGGTGCGGCGGTGCCCGGCGATCGCGAAGTTCCCGAGCTCTCCGAGCTGCTGGGTGTTGGTGTAGTGGCCCGCCGCCGCCTGGTCCAGGACGTCGGATCCGGTGCCCTCCATGATGGGCATGTTGTTGTTGGTGACGCCGTACCACTTGGGGACGACAAGCATCCCGATGGTCTCGCCGTAGCCGACCTGCTCCATGACGGGCGGAGCATCGTAGTGCTTCTGGCCTGTCTTCCTGGGGGACTCGACCTGCTTCTCGTGGAACTGCGTGGCCACCGCCTTCGCACTGGCGTTGGCGTCGATGCCGGTCCACCACAGCTGCCAGCACAGGAAGAGGGCGACGACCAGACCGGCGGTGATGAGCAGCTCACCGATTCCGGTCAAGGTGCCGTTGAAGATTCGGACAGCACGACTCTGGCCGGGTGCTCGGTGTCGCACAAGACCTCCTCCAGTCATTGCCCCTCCTCAGAACTAGGGCATCATCAGGCTAGCGGCCAGTCTAAGGGGGTACACCCCCCACATGACCAGTCCGGAGTGGTGGACTCATCACAGGATGCGCCGTGAGGAAGCTTCACAGCATGTCCTAGGCTAGGCCCGGATGTATTGCGGTGGTCTCATGCCACCATCCCCAACCAGTGAGGAGACCCAGGGTGGCCTTGGAGAAGAAGTCCACAGCGGACGACGCCGACAAGAGCTCGGAGAAGGTCTCGAAGAAGAGCTCGGAGAAGAACAGCGCGAAGAGCGCCGAGAAGGGCAAGGGCTCGAAGAAGGGCTCTGCCGCCTCTGAGAAGACGGAGACGAAGGACAAGGCGACCAAGGGCTCGAAGAAGAGCTCGTCGTCGAAGAAGAAGCACCCTGAGCGCTCCGGCAACCCGGCCAAGGCGGCCAAGGCTCTCGAGGAGGAGTCGCGCGCCGCGGCGAACCGGGTCTCGCGCACGCCCAAGAAGATCAAGGACACCGCCTCTCCGCGCTGGTACGCCCCCACCATGGTGACGCTCCTGGTCATCGGGCTGCTGTGGGTTGTCGCCACCTACCTCTTCCAGGGCAGGTACCCGCTGCCCTACTTCGCCGAGCACCACGCCGGAGACTGGCTGTACAACGGCAACCTCTACATCGGCTTCCTCATCATGATGTCGGGCTTCCTCGGTCTGCTTCGCTGGAAGTAGCAGGTTTCAGACACTCACGCGATCAGGCATCCGCACAGGCCCCCGAGCATCGGCTCGGGGGCCTTGTCGTCAGTGGTGCGGCCCTACCTTCCAGGCACCCGGCACAGCGGATTGACACAACGGGTTGAGCGAGCCGACAGGACTGCTTGTTGATCGCATCACCGAGGGCCGCCCACAAAGAGGCCCGGGCTGGATCCCCGGAGCCCGGCACGCATGGCCTCGGCCCGCTCCTTCTTCCTCCCCAGGCCATCTGTGGATCCGTGGACAACCGACTCCCCACAACCCACGTCGACTTTCCCCATGTGTGGACAGGGCTGTGGATAACTACACGCTTGTGTTTCCACACCTGTGTCCACAGATGTGGATGAACCACAGAGGTGTTCTTTCAGGCTTGTCATTCATGGCCGCATGGGCCGCACGGGCCGCGCGGGGCTTCTCAGGGGCGGTGCCTCTCGTGTGCTGTCTCCTCACGTGGGAGACATGTGGGTGTCATGACTTCTGAGGCACTCGCTGGGACGGGAACCTTGGGCAGGCTGGTGGTCCAGGAGGCGAGGGTGGCTTAGGGACGAGGCATGACGGGGTGTGGGTGTCCATGGTGCTGACATTAGAGGCGTACCGGCGCGGCACGCCGGTGAAGAACCGCAGCATTCCAACGATCCCCGCTGGGCGCACCGACGTCGGGCCCGCTAATGTCAGCGCTG
>ERZ772999.244-NODE-244-length-35410-cov-6.244690_pt1 | contig 35410 bp, 62 predicted proteins | sample MGYA00511467_ERZ772999 | MGnify/ENA primary metagenome ERZ772999 (study PRJEB29015, sample SAMEA2738064) | human oral metagenome | biome: human oral; feature: human-associated habitat; material: saliva | place: China | collected 2218 ... | reverse complement strand
TACAGATATAAAAGAAGGACCTACAGTGAACTGTAGGTCCTTATATTTGGTGCGGATTGAGGGTTTATACTCAATACTCCGCACCACTACTATGTTATTCAAGTTCTACATTTCAAAGAGGGGCAAATAAGGGGCAAACGTTTTTTCTTTTATTGAAGGTTAATGTTTGCCGCTAATTCGCTAAATTCTTTATCATCACTTAAATCAAATAATCGTTCAGCCATGTATTCACTGTTTCCGTTAGCGTATGCTACTTTTGTTACTTTGTATTCATTACCTCTTATATCAGTTGCATTACGTGTTATTTCTTCATAATGATCTATTCTAGGATTCCAATTTGGTAATTCATTAACAATCATGCATTTCTTTACTGTATTATTGATTAGTAATTCCATAATATCCTCACGCATTTCCTTTAGTTTTTCAACAACTAACATTTCGGCCCATTCAGGCGGTTTTCTATTTCCTGTTTCCCAATTCTCTATGGTTCGTTTAGGGATTTTAAAAACCTCTGACATTTTAGCTTGTGTGAGGCCAGCGTTTAGTCTGGCCTCTTTTATTCTGTTTATTTCTTTAACCATTCCGTGCGGATCGCCTTTCTTTGTTCGTTAGTGAATATTTTCATTTGTCTAGGTTGTGTCTTGCCCGCTTTTACAAGTGCATAATCCATAGCGTCTGGATTGTTCCATTCTTCTTTTACTTGTTCGCTTTTTCTATCACTAAATTCACCAACAGAAACTCTAATTAATTCCCCTTTTTTATTATAACAAACAGAAAAGTTTTTATAATCTTCTACAACAGTACCAGCTGGCACTCTTAATTTTTTGATTTCTAATTCTGTGAGTTCTGCATAAGTTTTGATTGCTTCCATTTTATTTCTCCTTGTAACATATACTAACTAGGTTTATATCCCTTACCTTGATTTAAGTATATCACTCAATGAGTGATATTGCAAGCATTTTTTCTTTTTTTGTAAAAAAATAAGGCCTACTAACAAAGAATTTTATCTAAGCTAGTAGGCTTGTGATTGAATTAATAATTCATATAATAATCAGCTCCTGCATTATATCCTTTATTAAATTCTTCATCCATCTTCTTATTAACCCATTTAACCATTTTTTCTACATCAATATGAGTGCAACATTCTCTCAAGTATTTTTCGTCATCATCACTCAAACGTTTTTTGTGATATTGATAATTCTTATTTTTCTTTTTATTCTTTTCATTGTTTTTGTTATATTTATCACCAATCTCCATTGCAACTTTTAATTCAGATTGTTGAATAATTACATTAAGTAAATTATCCTCAATATCGAATGATATATTGCAGTTATAATCATTTGCGATTTTTTCAATTCCCAATAACAAATTATTATATAATGTAGGTGTTAATACTTGATATAAATGTTGTTCGTAAAAATGTTTTGCAAAATCATATATTTCATAGTACAGTTTGATAGTATGCGTATTTATACCACCATCACAACTAGTATCAATAGAATAGTTAATGTCAAACACTCTATTCTTTACCATTGCTTTTGCTATATCCATGCAGTCCATATTATATCCCCCTCCTAATTTACTCATTCCCTATATCATTTTCGAATAAATTTACTAGGTATTACTGCGTTTCCCTCCTCATCAAATATTATAGTTACTTCATTCTTTTTCATTGTCTCTTTTATAATGTTTGAAAAATCAATTTTTGACTTTTTATTTATAGGTTTCCCTATCAATTCTCGCATGTCTAATTTTAAATTTTCTATAAATTTTCTACGTTGCTCAGATTTTATTGGCTGTATTTCTATTTTGCCATTCATTTTCTACTCCCATCCTCTCTATCCATTTCACCAATATATCAGCATCTGCTTTTAATAATTTCTTACCTATTATATTTATTATATCATTTTGCAAACAAAAAAGCCCTATCAACCTAGATGTTATTCTAAGCTGATAGGCTATTTATTATGCTATTCAGTTATAAACAATTGCTTTACTACTGACAACTAATAGTTGATAGTTGCGTGTATCCACCATTACACGCTATGGAGATGTATGGATCACCTCAATTTTTTGCAACTAAATAAACAACTGTTCCACCTAATAATATGTTTAGTATTTTACTGTTCCTTTGTTGCATCTTGATTCTTTTGAGTTCTCTCATCTGCATTTCTAAGTATGCGTTCACCTTCGCCAACGATTCGTTTTGCATTGATAGCGTTTTCTCTTGCTGCTCTAATGTGTTCTTGGCTATTAGTAATTGCTCCCTCTGTTCTTTGATTAAGTTCATCGATTCTATTAATTCTTGTTTCGATTCGCTCGTTGACATCTGTGCTACGTTCAATTGCTGTTCTAAATCGTCTATTATCTTCAATTGCTCGTTGATTGTATTGTTGAGCGTTTCGAACTTCATCAGTAGCTCGTTGTATTCCTGTCGTGTCAATATTACTTGCTCTGTCGGCGTAGAACCATATACAGGCAATGATACAAAGGACAATACAAATAGGAACAGAGATGTACTGAGTGTGAATAAAGTTTTTGATTTTGTCATTCATACTTCCCCCTAGTCATACATGTAGTTGACATCGACTTCTTTGCCAGCTACCATTCCGCAATCGCTATATTGCCATATTCTGGTATTTGGATAATCACATTGTGAATCATATTGTGCACACCATACAGGAACGCTAGGCATTTGACTATATGCATATGTTTCATCCCACAATAGAGAATATCCGCTATATACACCTACATTTTGAAATCCAGCACTCCATAATGTATTTACAAACCGACTAATACAATTCGTCATTCCTTGGCTTGTTAATGCTCCTGCATTAATCATATTACGTAATTGGCGGTGTTCTTCGTAGTCATACCAAATACCAGCTTGCAAATGGTAATCAGTATAACCATAACTATTGAGCGTGTTAATCACCCATTCCGCCTCATGTACTGCGGTTGCCTCATCGTATGCATGACTAAAATAATATACACCAACTTCAAGACCTGCATTTAATGCTGCGGTGATATGTTGCTCAAAGAATTCATCAACATTATAGTTTTCACCTAATTTAATGATTACAAATTGATTGCCTTCTTCTTTGGCTTTCTGCATATGGCACTCATCATAATAAGGTGTTCCGTTTTCATCCTCTTGCCATGCTGAAATATCAAACCCTTTTTTCATTCTTATCACTCCTTTCTGTCATGTTAGGTAGTGGTGGTAATTTAGGCTGTTCTTCTAATTTATCTGGAATACCATCCCCATTTCTATCAACACTAAGCCATATTAATCCTGTAAGCGATGCGATTACACCTGGTGCTCCAAACATATGGTCAATTAGAAATGCTCCCATCGTTATGATCTTATCGTTCGCACTAGAAATTTCTCCTACGTAAAAAGAAATAGCGTAAGTCATCGTGGCCAATATAATTGGTGTTAGCATGATAAGTATAAGTATTCTCGCTCCCCATACTAAAGTAGGGTGGACTTTCGCCACCCTAACCGAAGTATATATTTTCTTTGCTGAATCAATGAGTTTTGTTGGTAAATTCATGGAAATCACCTCTTAACTCATCAACTCTATTTTCTATTCCATCAACACGTGCTGTTAATTTCACGTGTTCCGTATAAGCCTTTGTACGTTGCACCCTAGATAATTTGATTTCTTCCTTTAACTCTAAAAGCGTTTCGTTTAACGTGTTCATTCTCTCAGTAAAAATCAAGTTATCTTGCAACCGTTCATCGCTGATACGTGTCAGAATAGGCACAATTAAAATGCGGTAACTTGCACCGCCTATAATTGCTACGATTGATAATGTAGTTAGAATATCATTCAGTTCGATTTGCCATGTCCACATTACTCACCCTCTGTGCTTTCGTCTAACTTCATTAATTCATTTTTGATACACCCTTCTGTAGGGCAAGTACCATCTTCATTAAGAGTTGCATAGCACCACTCACAAAATTTCATTACAGGAATATCGCTTTTTACTTCCATGATTATTTCACCGCCTTAATTTTTGCTAACATTTCAAGATTGAGTTTCTTGTACTGGTCTTGCAAATCAGAAATATCACTATTTATCAATCGTCTACGTAGCACCATTTGCTCCAACGTTTCAAATCGTGAATCATAATACTTCTTAATATCTGCAATCTTCTCTACTTTTGTTGGCTCGTATGGTGTTACAGGAATATCAATAAATTCACCATTTACGTATGCTTTTCCACTTGTAAATTGTGATTGCATTTCACTATCCCCTGTTACGATATTAGCAGTTGGATAATATTGTTTTGCCAACTGCTCTGTTTCTTCCAATGTGTCAGCATGTACTCCTACTACGTAGGATGTTTGTCTAATGCCGTTTTCGTCTAATACAAATACATACATATATTCTTGTCCTTTCTTGGAGGTTACTATGAAATTAATTAAGAAATTAAAAGGAGCTCATGAACGCCCTTATGTTGCGTATAAAGTTGTAGGTTATTACTCCTCTTATCAAGAGGCTATGGAGGCATTATGCCATGTGCATACATTAGATGATGTGTATCATTCGTGGTTAGCGTTACATTCATTAAATGTTTCATCACATACCATGAAAGGATATGAATGTGCTTATCATCATGTATCATCAATATCTCACCGCCCTATCAACGAAATCACATATATGGATTTGCAAAATATAATATCTGACATGCTAAAGAGCGGACTCTCTTATTCCTCGTGTAAGAAAGTTCGCTCTTTGCTTAATCAACTCTATTCATTTGCAATTATTAATGACTGGTGTTCCAAATCATACAGTCAATATTTGAATATTGGCCACAATATTCCTAAACGCCCACGCAAAGTATTCACCACTAATCAAATTAACCGCTTATGGAGTATAAATGCAGAATTGCCTTTAATACTCCTATATACTGGAATGCGTGCTAGTGAATTAATTGATCTAAAAAGTACAGATATTAATCGAAAACAACGATATTTAAAAGTTACATCAAGCAAAACTAAAGCAGGAATCCGCATCATTCCCATCCATCATCGCATATGGCCATTTATTGAACATCGACTATCTAACAAATGGATCATAGAGGAACGGAATTATGTTTCTCTTTCGCACGCCTTTAAATTAGCCATGAAAGCTATTAATGCTAAACATACTCCACATGATTGCCGTCATTCATTCGCTACTAGATTAGATGATGTAGGTTCTAACTATAATGCTAAAAGATTATTGTTAGGCCATGCATCCTCTAATGTTACTGATGGCGTTTACACTCATAAATCACTTAGACAATTACGCAAGGCCATTGAAATGCTTAAATGACCAAGGGGGAAGAAAATTAAATTTAACCATCTATGATGGTAGAAAATATGATGTTCAATTTCCTATTTCTTATGCAAAAGAATGTATTGGTGTGTTACAAACATTAGAATGGCCTATTGCTATTGGTGGTGCATCAGTGGCTTACACCGATAAAAGAACTACTACTGGTTATACAATTGTTGCTGATGCATCTAGCGCAGCATATAATAGTGATTTATTTTATATTGCGTTCGGAATTTAGCCAAGGGACATATAGATGGACAGGATCTGTGCCAGAATGGATTTATCCAATCAAATTATCTAAATGTTTCTACATTGCATGTCAAGATATTGGTGGTGGCAGATTCTCATATGGCGTAGAAGATGTGAGTGGTGAAAAAGCAAAAATATATTATGCTAGTTCTAGTGCAATTCCAAGAGTAATGGTATTTGGGATTGCTTAATTCACCAAGGGGGAAGAGTAAATATTACTGTTGGGCGTAATATTTACAATGATGACACTGTATATCCTATTGCATTTAATAATCTCCCATCAGTTAATATTATTAATATTGCTGATACATTACCAAGATGGATGGGTAACTAGCGCAATTAAATCTATCACAAATTTAAAATTCACTTATATGACTGCACAAAATAGTGTAACTGGCATTAGTTGGATTTCTATTGGTAATTAACCAAGGGGGAAATGATAGCGATACACAGGCCTATTACGATATAGGAAGTCAACAAAGGCAAGAGCAGTTTACTTTCCCAATAGCGTTTAAATCTAAGCCATTATATGTACATCCATATGCAATTAATAAAGTAGAATTAAGACATTTATCACGAATTGGATTTAGTGATAGTCAGATTACATCAACTGGATTTGCAGCGGTTATCAGTGAGAATAGTAATACTATAGAACAAATCAAAATGCGATATATTGCTTTAGGCGTTTAAATACCCACAATACACCATTCAATGATTGAATCTGCTTTTAACATTGTTTGATAACTAGAATGTACTTCATATCGCATATCAGTCTTAGATATTCTTCTGCTAATTACACTTGCTCCAGAGTTCCCCCAAAACACTGATGCATCACTAGCAACAATTCCAAATGTATGGAATAGATGGTTGCTTGTAAAAGCAATCGGAAATATAACTTTATTTGTTGTTGTTTCTAAATTATTAGGATCTGATTGCTTTTGCTCTCCAGCCTTTTGTTTTCCCCCTTGGATAATTAAATTCCCAAACAGCTTGCCCAAACAGATATACCAAGCATTTACATTGCTGAAATCATATCTAATTCCAAGGCCTGTTGTTTTCTCACTTTCCAAAGCATTTACTACATCAGTTGCGTTTTTGATATTCAGGCTACTTAAAAGCGTTTTTACCAATTGTAAAGTAGGTGCTTTTGCTAATGAATCGCTATTATCTACGCTAGTAATCATGTTATTTACTTGTTGAATAATAGCATTAAAACGATTGTCATGTGCATTTGCATCATCGTTATGCTTAGTCAACTCACCTTTTGTTACATATGTATCATCACTTGCTACAAATGTAATGTTTGTTGCATTTCCAATCTTTGTTCTAATGTTATAAATTTCAGCATTAATTGGTATATTCTTATCTGGCATCAACCCTACATTGTTACCACCATTAGAATACGAGTATAATACCTCTTCTCCATCACCGCATTTTGCGAATAAGCCTACTTCTTTTGGAAAAAATGAATGTTCAAGTGTCTTATTAGATAAAACTGCTTGAATTACATATTCACCATCTCCACCTTTTTCACCATTTCCGATTGGTAACTCCATCTTTGGTGAAACTAATCCTGTCATTGTATCAATATCTAACCCAGTATCATCGCCATCACCAACTACAACTTTAGTGAATGTTATTGGTTTCTTTGTTGCGATGCTTTCTGCTAATAAGTTATAACCTTTTTTGGTAACTCTATTTCTATTGTATACGTCTGGCATATATCCTCCTTAACTATTAATTACAGTAGTTACATGTTTTCTTTCAACTACAACTGCAGCATATAGATTTGCAATATCCATTTGTGTATCAATTCCTATATCTGGCTCAATATTAACAATGCTACTTGTTGTAACATGTACTGCAGCATACACCTGCTCACCTACGTTATGCACATCAGCAATTGATATACCTATGTGCGATGGTTTCACAATCGTTAAGTTTTCTCTAATTTGATTGACTGCATACACAAATGATGAATCATAGAATTCTATTTTTAGCAATCCGTCCTCAAATTTAACATCCACATCATCTAATACGAATGTCTTAATGATTGCTTTAATCTTTTCTAATGTACATTTACCGCTATTGTTCCATAGCATTTGTACAATGTTTCTACGTTGTTCAATCGAACCTTTAGCTACAATGCCTAAATCCTTTTCATACACACGCAAGCCACGTTCACTTACTGTATCAAAGAACCCATTGTCTAATAATTCATCAAGCAACACATCAATATCTTGCAGTTGTAACCCTGCTGATTGATATAACTCACGAACCCACGGATCATTGCGATACATTTTGTTGATAGCTTTTAATGCGTACTCTTTAAATTGAATCTTATTCATTTAGCGCCACACTAACTGTGCCTAATGTAGCAACTTGGTCTACCGTTAAATCAATCTTTGTAGTTTGTCCATTAACTGTAACGCTTGCATAGTCAGTTACTCCTGCACTATCGATTATGATATTGGCAATTTGTGCGACTGAAACATAATCTTGCTTGAATGCAATTCGTTTAAGGTATTTAGTAACCGCATCAGTTATATCAGCCGTAATAGTTGACTTTGTAGCAGTACTGATATGTTTAACTCCAGTTACTTCTACATTAATTGGTACGTTGGTAGCACTAACTACTGTACAATGGGCCCCTATTGGTGCTTGCCCTGCTCCGATACCTTTACTGTCTGGGTCTATATAATCTTGTACATGTTTAACTAAATCACTATCAGCAGGCTTTCTTTCAGAATTAATGATGATAACTTTAACTGTATTGTTGCCATTCCATAACCCTATGACATGAGCCTCACCAACACCTTCGACTTCTTTCGCCCACTGTTTATAGTGGTAATCGTTACCGCTCGTTGCTGGTTCTCGTAGTTCTTCGTAATAACGTTCTCGTAAATCATCGTCTGTTTCTTCATCTTCGCCATTGATTGCAGCATCATCATTGATTACATTGTTGATACCAGCAATAGTAATAGGCATCTGCGTGATTGTACCTTTAGGAACATTTCCAATGCTACCAGCTTGCATACATCTGATTTTAATTACTGAATTCTTTTCTACATCCTTTGTTTCAAGGCTTTCATATTGAATACCAGTTTCGCTTTCAAATAAATCACCTGCATGAATAGTGCCTGTTCCGTCAACTATACGTAAATTACATACTGCCTTTGTGGCTAATTTACGTTGTGTTCCTTTTCGTTGAAAACATACACGAGTTAATTCATCACCTGTTAAGTTATCAACGTTCTGTTTCCATTCGATTTCTTCTGCTTTTTTCCAAAGTTCAAGAATAGCGAATGCCTCGCCCCTAGTTAAATCATACGTAGGAAAGCCTTCGGTCTTTTGATAGCTATCGTCAATGTGTTCAAGCATCGTATTATGAATGTTATCCACACTATAATTCGAGTTCATAATCTATCTTTACCTCCTCTCCTGTATTCGTTACGACTGTAAAATAAAAGATACCAGCGTTGAATTGCCAATCTTTGACAATCACCACGCATGGTACCTTGTTCATAATGCCCTCTGTTATACGCCGTTTAATTTCTGCCACTTTGTATGACCTAGGCAATCTATATCCTAATAGTTTTCGTAGATCTAACCCAAAACTATCAGTATAGATCATATATTTTTTCATTTCTGTTCGGATAAATAACTCTATCCATTGCTTTATTGCCTCTATCTGTGTATCTTCTACATTTCTTCCGTCTTTGAACACAAATCTATGTGTCTTGTAATCAAATGCGAATGAACGGCCTACCTTATGTTGTGCATTGGTAACTGTGGCCGTAGATTGGATAGAGTTAGTAAAGTTATAGTCCTTTGGAAACATTACACACCTTCCTTAACTATATCCACGATAAAGAAATGTTGCTCATTTTCATCTGGAATTACTAATACTTTATCACCTTGTTTCCATAGTTCATCAAGTACTATCTTTCCACTACCCTGTGCACTATATGGAGGACTACCAGGGCAATCTTTATGAGCAATAGTACCACTATGTCTGTATGAATACGTTGTAATGTGATGTATTAATTGAAAACACACGTATCCATTGGATGCATTGATTTTAAACTTTCCGTCTTTAATTGCTACTTCCCATGGTGATGTACTGATTACTTCGCCTAATACTGCTCCTATTCGTACAGGATTAGTTCTATTTTTGAACTCAGATGCCATTCTACTGTGCCATTCTTCCATATTCTCACCACCTATGACATCTTAATAACCTTAGTCGGTGCTTCGCCATTATGCCATGCATAATTTGCATCAGAATAAAACATTGCATGACCAGCACTGCTACTATTCCCAAATGCTCCACCTGCACCATCTGAAATAACTACATGATCATTGTTGCCATATACTAAAATATCGCCTTTATTAGCATAGCCATTAAATGTTTCTACCTTGTAGCCTGCATTTTGTGCATTATTTACAAGCGTATCTACATCAGCTGTGCCAATATCAGCCTGTTGCTTTAGGAATGGACTGTAATATGAGCCAGCTTTCACCGCTACATCTACGCACCCATTATCACGATATACGCTTTCATATCCGTTGAGTGCGTTCATGCCTGCATCTACTTGTGTAGCATTAGCCGTGCTATTCGTTGCATTAGGTGTAACAGTTGTAGTAGTAGTACTTGTTTTATACTTGCTTGTATCTAATTCTGCCTCTACACGTTTTAAATCTAATGTCATTGTATGGTTCACTCCGTAATTATGCTTGCAATTAGTAACTAAGAATTTGTCATTAATATCTACTGTGTAATCATTGATGATAATTACACGGCCACTGCGTACAGTATCATCACCTAATAGCGTAAGACTTAGCTTTTCCTTAATCTTATTGCTATCTTGAATGGTTTTCTTTGCAATCTGTGCCGTTTGTGCCTGTTTCTTATCGTCTACCTTTATGATTTTCTTAATCAAACCATATTTCTTGATACTTTCATCATCTTGGATGGTCGATTTTACAGATTTGCTCTTTTCCTTGCTAGATATAGCAACGATACTATTCCGCATATCTTCCATGCTTAAATCTCTTGAGTAATTGTTGATTGGTTGAGTTATGACTTTATCAAGTACCAAATCTTTATAATCTTCCACATGTACTTTACCTTCCCTATATTCTAGGCGGTATTTATATCCTGTTTCTTCGGTAGCCTGTTTGATGATGTCTTTGATTACATCCGATACAGGTTGACCTTGATAGATTTTCTTGATTTTAGTCTTTATGTCGGCCACATTTCCAAGTGGTACATCGTTTTCTTTACATACCTTCTTGATTGCCTCTAGCCCACTAACTCCATTGAATTGTATTTCAATCTCTGATTTATTGAGATAAAAACAGTAATCAAAGCAAGTATACGTGTATTTATTAGCACCACTCTGTTTTTCGCTCACGATGATACCTTGAAAGACTACTTCTTCCTTTGGTTCTTCGTTTAGTGTTGTAGTAGAGCTCTTATTGTTATTACTTACTTGATTACTAAACTCTATCTTGCCACCAATTGCTAGGCGTGTACCCATCATATTAAAATCAAATGGATTATCTGCTAAGTCAAATGTAAATTCTTGACCTAGCGTATCAATGCCATCTGACCTTTCATAGTTGTTTGTGTAAGCTGTAATTTCACGTGTTTCTGTTACATCCTTGCCGTCTTTACCTTTTGTTACGTTGGTATATTGGAGTTTCATTTCTTCCCTCCTGTACTGGATGCAGTACTTTTCGTGTCCTTACTAGCCTCTTTGTTTTCACCGCCTGTATCTGATTGTGTTTGAGTAGATGTGTTTGTGTATACATACTCTTCAATACCAATAGTCGCTTTTATGTCGCCTACCTTATCCCATGTGTATGATAGATCATTAACTACACATGGCATGTTTAGTATTTCATTTCCATCAGATTGGATAATACATATCCGCATCACGGCCTTTGTCTGCCGTTGTGCTTGAAAGAACTGTAAGCATTGTAGTCCATCTGTACCATTGCCACGAATGAATGAGTAATCTTTCCCTACAGGTAAGAGAATATTATCAAGGCTTAATGTTCTAAGACCTAACGGCCCTATTAACTTAATATCTCCTCTTAATCCGTTGAAAGTTTCATTCTTTTGTGGCTCATTAATTGTTGGTAATGGATTAGGTACTACAGGCAATGTGATGTACTCATCTGTCAATTCAGAATGAAATACTATGTCTGTAGTTGGTTTCTTATCTAAATAATCTAAGACTTTCCCTACTAATCCATGTGATAGCTTATCAGCATATCTTGTAGCGCGTGTAATTGCCATTTTTTGCAATTCAGCTTGCTTAGATTGTATGCGTTGCTGCATGACCTTCTTTGCACTGTCTTGAAATCTCACATTACACCCCCTACATATTGCCCATTGCTAACATAATTTTATCCGTGATGTGATTACCACATGCATCCATGAATTCTTCATTACCAATTACATTACCTTGTACTGTTACATTAACAGTAACATTGCCTCTGTTGTTTGCTAATTGTCGCATGCTTTCATCATGTGGAATCACTTGTGAGCCATTTGGTAGATTGATAATTTCACCACGTTGATTTTCATTAACGTAGGTCGCTCCACCTTTCCAGTACTCTGTACCTGTTGCGTTATTGTGGTCTCCATCAAATACACGTCCAACTGTTTTGTTGTACAGCCATTGACCGCCTTCTTTAATAGCATCGATTTTTTCGCCTGCCCATTGTAACTTATCTTGTACCCAACCAAGAACACCTTCTGCCACTGATTTAATAATATCGAAATATCCAGTAAAGATTTTTACAAGGCCATTGAACGCCATATCCCAGTTGCCTGTGAATACACCTGTGATGAAATCAATAATGCCACTGAATATCTGCGTTACATCGTCCAATATTGGTGCAATGATTGTCATAAATCCGTTATATAACTCTGTAACCAAAGCAATAACGCTATTAACAAACTCCATGCATCCACTTACAATGCTCTCCCATAGTTCAGATGCATAGGTAGAAATTGCATCCCACACAGATAATGCTACTTCTTTTACTGTATCCCAGTTATAAATCAACAATGCTAATGCTGTGATGATTGCATATATAGCAAATAACATAGGATTAGCTAACATGAGCATATTTAAAATCCGCACTACTCTAATGACTGTTGTGAATGCGCCTGCTATTGAACTAATTAATGGAATTACTTTACCAATAACATTAAATGCAACAAATCCTACTGCTACTGCCTTAATAACAGGCAATAAGAATCCTAAATTTTGAGTACACCACTTAATCACATCACCTAGTCCAGATATAACGCTTTTAACAACGCTCATTGCACTGGTTAGATTTTCTTGGATGCTTTCCTTGTTATCGTTTACCACTTGTGCAATATAGGTGAATGCACCGCTAAACAATCCAAATATATCCTGTATTACAGGTGCAATGATTGGCATGATTGTGCTAGCTAGATCTATAAATGCTTTTTGCATTGGCAATAATGATTTCCCAATAGTTGCCATTAGTGCGGCCTGTTGGTTCTTCATTCGTTTTAGTTGTCCATCTGGAGTATTAGCTAATATTTCATTCTGTTTAGAGAATGTACTATTAACTACTTCATTAATTGCAGCTAACTTCTCGGCCTCTGTACCATTCTTGATGATTTCCTTTTGTGCCTCTGTAAGAGGTATCTTCATCTTGGTTAAGCCTGCCACATCACCATTGAACGCACGCCCAATTGCTTGCGACGCCACCTGTGCATCTTCTGCCGTTGCATTGATACCGAATTTACCTGCTACTAGATTTGTTAGTGCCTCTGAAAGGCCGTCTACTTTATCTACAGGCACATTCCATTTATTGAGTTCTTGATACCCAGCACGAATAGTACCAGCGGAAATCACACCAACTTTACCCCATTTTGCAGCATAATCATTGAGTTGCTTTTGTGCCGCATCAAGTGCTTGTGTTGATTTATCATACAATGAATTGTTATTGGCCAAGCTATTACGCAATAATGTTTGAGATAATTCCGCCTGTTTGGCCACATCAAGGGCTTTTTTCCCATACTCAACAATAGCACCTACACCAGCAAATGCACTAAGGCCAGTCATAGCTAATCCCATTTTAGTGATACTACCAGCAATACCCATGAATTTATTGTTGATTCCACTACCGAAATTACTTAATTTATTTTTCATGGCCGTCATTTTGCGTTCTGTATCTTTGGTTGTATCACCAACCTTTTTCATTGGAGCGGTGAATTGGTCTTTAAGGCTCAATAGTACGTTGATACTTTTAGCCATGCTTGCTCCTTTCTACATCTTCCATATCTAGTTTGAAACATGCTAGATAGAATGTTTTTTCTACTAGATCTAAATCAAGTAATGAGGATAATGTATGACCTTTATTCATGTAATAGCGGAACATAGATAGTTCCTCGTCCGCCTCTATTACTTTTTTATTTCATCAACTGGATTAGTAATGCCATACATTGCCAAGATTGATTCGCCTAATGCACTAATATCTTCAACGCTATCATTAAGGACTTTATAAACCACATCTGTAGGCTCTGCACACTCATATTTATCTTGTAGTTCCTTGCTTTTAAACAACGGGACGCATGCATAGATAAGTTGTACCATCGCATCCATCACCGTGGATAGCGTAGCATCCTGTTTGATTTCATCCATGATGCGTAACACTGTAGGTAGTGGTTGATGAATTACAGTTAATTCACCGCCTAAGCCTTTAACGTATACGTCTTTGGATTGAAACCCTTCTTGCATTTTTCTGTTTAGTAAATCTTCTAGTTGTAATTTAGCCATTTATTATCCTCCTCACTATAAAAGGAAAGGCGATGCATCAGCACCGCCCTATTTATTAAAGAATCAAGTCTAAGTAGTTATAATCAGCAAATTTGAATGGATAGGATTCTTCTTGAACCTTTTTGTTTTCAAATCCATGTGCTAATTCATCTAAAGTAACACCAGTTAATTCGATACGTTCTGCACCATTAACATCAGGATCCGTTAATTTAGATACAATCTTAATATCTGGCACACTGCCATTCTTGATTTTACCTGCAATCTTTTGCGCTACACGGCTATCGATTTTGTGCAATACCAAAGTGCCTGCACCTTCGAACCCTACCAAGCGTTGATGTACACCCATTTCGCCGTTGATGTCTACTGCCTCATATTTAAGCGAGATTTTAGCCTCAAAAGACTTAACATTAGCGTATAGTTCGCCATCAATCCACACTTTACCAAACTGGCCACGCAAGATTTGATTATTGATTTCTTTATTGTTCGCCATAATTTACCTCCTATTCCATCGTAATTTGGAAGGATAAATCTTCCATAGCATCAAGAATTTTGATTTTGGCAGCAAGATATACAGTGGATTTGAAAGACATTTTCTTTACTTTATCTTCATCCCAATCTTCTGCCTCTAATTTACCTACGCTCAACCAAGCCTCACGTTGATTTTCTACATCGATATAAGCATGATTGTCATACTCTGGATCTAGAATTTCACCATTAACTACTTTAGTTAAGGAACGGAAGTAAGAGTTTACGGAAGAAATAAATAGATATTGGTTGTCCAAATGGTTCTTGTATTTGCCCACATAGTATTTTTTGAATGTGGAGTACAAATCTTCCATCATTAAGTCCATAGATTCAACAATGATGATTTTACGCATATCTTCTGTATCGGTAGATGTAAATGTAGTTAATGTATTTACACCACGGCCTACACGTACCACTGCATCTTCATCGTCATTGATAAGGAGTAACCATCCTTCATCAGTCCATTTGTTAGCATCCTTTTCGTTTGTGATGAAAGAGTTATCTACATAATCCAAATCTTCCAATTCGTAGTATGTGATACTTCTATTCATTGGCAAGTTAGCCAAAATGGAAACCACACGTGGTAAATAGTCTGTCATTTTAACAGTTGTAGTTGCATCCGCATCAGCCTCATGGACATAATCGCCTTTCATATTTACGATATGCTTATCATCAGCTACTGTTACATTAGCAACTACGCATTTTACCTTACGGCCTTTAGATAATACGTTACGGCTCTTAGTGTAAGATACTAATTCTGTTTGCCAATCCTTTTCAACTGTACATGCCCAGTTGTATTTCACTTTGTCCAATACCGCTTTTACATCTGCAAATTCTGTTGTAGATGTTGGAACGTGTACTACTACTAACTTATTTACGTTGACATAGAAACAACGTTTCAATAATTTCACATTTTCTTCTGTGAATTTTTTCTTTGTAATGTCTGACTCGAATTTGTAGATGTCATAACCTGCAGTAGGTTGTGTATCGTCTTTCAAGATGACTACTGCGGTACCACGTTCAGAACGTAATACTGCGGATACTGCCTTTTGTAAAAAGACAATATCAATATTTGGTAAGCCAATCGCCATGTTTTACCTCTTTTCTTTGCATTAAAAAAGCACCCACGCTGTGTGAGTGCTATTATTGATTTTCTTCGCTGGACTGTTGCCCATTGATTGCCAATTCTTCCATGTAAGGTGCATCTGCCTCTGGTCTTGGTTGATAGATTGTTACATCAAAATTAGTAATGTATGTCATATCTGCTTTATTGATAGTTTCTACTATCTCATCAGCAGTAAGGCTATATCCGTCAACTATCGGCAATGGAGTTGCCAATAATTCACGGATGCTTTCCCTAGCTTTTAGCAAATCTAAATAACCTGTTAGCCGTTTTTCATTGAAGTAGTAGATATAGATGTTAAGTGTATCTCCCCTTAACAATTCCCCAATATCTTCATTCTTGAAGTCTACTATTTCGATAAAAAATGACGGTCTTTCAAACCCCTCTGATATATCTCTATCATTTACATCACATCCCAGTAGTTCACGGCATCGCACTGTCAATGTTTTGATAATGTCTACTGCAGTAACCACTAGCCTAACCCCTTTTCATCTAACATTTTGTCTATAAATTCTTCTGCCATGGATTGATACTCTGACGGAAATTCTTTAGTTGTCTTACCCATGATATTTTTACCACGAACAAAAGCCTCTCCTGTATTAGCAACTATTAATTTAGGCTTGCCTTGGTCTTTATGCCCCAACATAACATGACCATGTTCAACTAACCACGCATGTGGTGCGGTATTTTTAACACGCACTTGCCATTCATCATGGCCGTACTTATACGCTCTATCACGTTTCAACCCTTTAATGAGGTTCTTTGTGCCTTGCGTAGTACCTTTTTTATAGTTTTCTTTTGCCTTGGATTTGAATTTATTTCCTGCACGTTGAAGGAAGTTCTTCGTATCCTTTGGAAATTTCTTATTTGCTAAATCCATGAGTTCTTTCGAAAACTCACTAAGTCCTTCCGTCTTAATATCAACACTCATCAGATAACTACCTCTGTGAATATCTCTAACCGCTCTTTGTTAAGATACGGATCCATAACATACAAAATGTCATATCGTTGCCCTTCAATGATTAACCACATATCTTGAGTTATATCATCTCTGTATCTGCATACGATTTTATGAGTGGTTCTTGCTAGTGTGGTATCGGCTACTCTACCGCTCAATAGTGTGCCTGTCTGTGGTATTACACCACAATATAGATTTCCTATTACAGTATCCACAATAGGAAACTGCCCTAGTTCATTCATTTCTTTGGCTTTTCTATTAGCATGTATTTCTGCCTCATGTTGCAGTAGTGTGCTTAGTCTACCCTTGCGATACATGTTGATACCCCTCCATTAAATTCATAGAGTACTTATCTAATATGGCTTGTGTTGTAGGGTTCACTATTGCGTTCTCTACTGCAGTATATGTGCGGTTATCGTAAAATTCACCGCACAATGCCAATACCGCAAGTGCCATATCTTCATACTCATCTAAATCTTTAGGTTCTAACCCTGTATAAGTAGCACAATATGTAATTGCTGCAGGTAATACTAAGTCAAGAATTGGTGTTGTAAGTGTTGTGATTTCAACACGGATATAGTTAGCTACTATTTCTTTTGTTAATTCACTAACTTTCATCCTCTACACCTCTTCTTCTGTCTTTTTACTGTCTTTTACTGTCTTTTTACTGTCTTTTACAACTGTAATATAGCCAGCGTTTAATAAGTCATTGGCAATTTCTTCGTCATTAATTTCAATGATTTGGTTTAGAGAGGCGGTAACCGCCCCACTAAAACTTACTAATGCCTTATATTTCATAGGATTTTACCCCCTATTAAGCCATTTTCAACACTGCGATACGTTGTTGATCTACAATCTTGCCGTCCATTTCTACATAACCTGCTACACCAACCGCATATTGTGTGTAGAATTTCTCTTGCAATACAGAAATCTCGGCACTATCACCACTAATTTTTGTTGCATAGCCTTTAAGGTCTGCGAATACGGCTACTTTTTTACCTGTTGCAATCTTAGGCATATTATCGGATTCGTACACAGGGCGGCCTAGCAATGTATATCCATAACCATTAGTCAAATCCTTGTTCAAAATGTAATTACCTTCTGTATCTTTCAATTTCGCACATGCTTTGAAAGTATCTGGATTCATAATGAACACACCAGCACTACGATACACTTGAGGTACTGCAAATTGTAAATCAATCAAATCATCAGCAGTAATTGCAGTTGCTGCAGCCGCTGTTACTGCATTTGTAGCGTTCAAAATACCTTCGATTTTAGAAGTACCATTAATCATTTCGTTTTCTAAGAACGTAACAATTGCCTCTGCTACTTTAGTAATAACGTAGTTGACAATATCAAAACCAGAGTTATTGATTAAAGATTTAGACACTTTAGTCAATACACCTACTACATTGCCTTTCAATGTAACGGATTTGAATTTACCGCTTGTGGATTCAAGTTCTTGGAACTCACCAACATATGCACAAGTAGTTTTAGAGGTGGATTCATCTTCAACTGCGAATATCAAATCACCTTTTACATCGTAGAAATCGGAATTTTGAATGATTGGTGCGATGCTTTTTACTGTAGATATGATACGGCTTGCGATAGTGGAAGGAATAATTACGCCATTATCACCTTTAGAAAGGTTTACATCCGAACGAGTTTCTACATCAGAGTAATTTGTTTCACCTGTACGCAAGAAATTAGCAAATGCGCGTTCTTCTGCTTGTTCAACTGTTTTTACATCTACCGCATCAGTTTTTTCTTCATCAGAACCTACAGACATCAATTTGCGTTCTTCTTGTGCAAGTTTCAATGTCTTGTCGATGTCTGCTACTTCTTTTTGTAGACCTTCGAATTTTGTTGTTTCTTCTTCGTTAAGCGCACGTGTTTCTTCATCTGCCACTTTTACAAGGTTGTTCATTTCTTCAACCAAAGAATTGCGTTTTTCAATAAGTTTTTTTAAGTTCATGCTATCCTCTTTTCATTAAAAAAGCACCCACATATGGTGGATGCTATGCATTAAGTTTAGTTAAAATGTCATGATATTTTTGATTATTAGGCTTTTCTTCTTCATCTACCTTACGTTCTTCAATATCATACTCCAATGTGCCTGTTGCGGTTTCGTTAGATCTACATTCTAGTAAATCTTCACCTTCATCAGCACGCATGCTAATCGATGTTGCAATATATGCTGGTGTTATGCTAAGAATACTTACTTCACTAACATCAATCGCTTTCAATGTGCGAATTTCAGGCATATTTTCCTGTTTATCCCAGCTATCTTCTAGTTTTCTAAAACCAAAAGACCAACCTTTCAGCTTCCTTTCTTCCGCTAATTTGACTACTTCCGCATCAGATACAGTTGCTTTTGCATACAATCCAATGTTATCTTCACGCAATTCTAGCGAGCCGTCTTGTTGGTCTCCCAATTTACGGCGGTGATTAAACCGCAATTCTACATTATCATTACGTTGAAGTGCCGAATTAAACGCTCCAGTAGCTACTTTTTCAAGAAATTGACCTCTTACATCACGAATTGGCTTACTCAATCGCTCTGTTACGTTCACATATCCCTCAATTGTTGCTGCACCATTACGTACCTCAATCTTCACTATTCTCACCCCCTTTCTCTGCTTTTGCATGTGTTAAATCACCCAATACACCAGTATTTGGTGTGTAAACCTGTTTAGTTTCTGGGTAATAGAATACATTTGCCAAGTTCATGCTTACAAAATCAATGCCCATTGGTGATAAATCTTCACGTTGACGGATTTCGTCAATATTAATCCAGTTACTATCCAATGCAGTCTTATAAGCATTAAAGCGTGTGAGCATATCAGCTTTAAGCAAATCATTCATATCAAGGCTAAAATACAAGTTGCCTTTCTCTGTTTCTAATAACATTGCCCTATTAATAGCTTGAATAAAGCAATTTACGATTGGCATAATTGTAGTTTTAACAAAAATATTAAATGCTTTCTCATCTGTAAATGTTTTGTCTGTAAAGCCAAATAATTTATAAATTAAGTCTGCATTTGTTTGTTTACTTTCATTTAACTGATTTTCTACGGCGGTACTATCTGCACTTTCAAAGGTAATCCCTTTGTTCAGTACAATTACATCACTCTGACCTAGCTTAGATGTCATGTATCGCCATGCTTTTTTGAGTGCCTCTAAGGCTTTTACAGTCAAACGGCCCTCAGATTTTAGGAATCCTTTGCGTACACCCTTACTAATTACTCCATTTTCATAAACCAAAGCATTATACATACTGGATATATGCATTGCGTTATCATCCAATAAGCCACGGCCACGCACACCATCTTTAGAATTTCGCACCGCACGCATGATATTGAAGTTATCATAGTAGTAACCATCAACTAAGTAATACACTACTCTATCAATTAGTTTGCCATTATCTAGTACGCTAACCCTATTTTTAGGTAGATACTGTAATGATTCCGCATCATTTCCGTTCTTGCCTATGTAACAATAACAAGAACCCTCTAGGATTAGATCATTAATCATGGCTTGTTTTGTTTCAAACGCACCTAGTATTGAATTTGTTTCAATATTTAATAGCTTTGTACGCTCATCGTCCATGATTTCTGTTATTGTGTTTCCATCTCTTTTATATAAGCGAATTGGAATACCAGCAATAATACCAGATATAAGAAACAATGCACTTGCTACGGCTGGCACTGATAATGCCTGTTGCCGTGTAACTGTTGTAGTTGCATCATAGCTAGGAAGTGTTAAATCCACCTCATCTGCAGTATCAATGAATGCATTTTCATCGGCTCGTGTTTCTGTTCCAAACAGATTTTTAACCCAACTCAATAAGTTTCACCCCCTTTCTATATCTGTACTACCCAATCAAGAGCACTATTTAACATGTAATTTTGATGTAATAGGTACATCGCATTGATGCCAGCTACTACCATATCTACCTTGCCTCGTGATTTTTTCTTATTCACATAGCGGTTCATATTGGTGTCGTATACACATCGTGAATTTTCAAAGTTTATTTCTAGTAGTTTATTTCCTTTTTCATATACAAGGTTGCCATCTGCTATCAATTCTGCAAGCCATTTAGTTGCTGGATGCAATACGCTAGAATGTTGTTTAATCTCAACCATCGTATATCCTGCATCTTCTAATTTTTGTGCAGTTGATAAAGCATTCCACCTATCATATCCAATACCCAACACAGTAACCCCAAATTTAGTTTCAATCGCCATAATAAAGCGTTCAATAGCACCATAATCTACAGTACGATTGCCACACGCAATACAATAGCAAGCATTAATAAAATCACGATACGGAATGCGTTCTAGTTTTGATTTTTCATCCACTCTATCTTCTGGAATAAATGCCCTTGAATCAAGATATACTTTACCTTCATCTTCATCATATGCCACCATTGATACAGCACAGTTATCTGTAGACAAAGCCAAATCTACGCCTAGGAATACTTCATGGCCGTTCCAGTCGATATGATCTACTGCACCTTTTTGTAAATCAGCAACATTTACAAAACTTTCACTACCAGCACCGCTATATATGATATTGCAGTGTTTCGTGATAAAGTTTTCACGCTTGCTTTCAATCTCAATAGCCACTTGCCGTTTAGCTTTTAAATCTTCCATGATTTCTGTTACTTCAATGGCTAATGGATTGCTTTGTTCTAGTACTTCATCATTCGTTGCCCACCCTTTTGTATCATCTGGCTCATACAATAAGGCAAATACCTTATCATCATCTACTGCACCATTCAATACACGCTTTGCATAATCCACTTCATCTTCAAATGGATTATTTAGCGTAGGATATTTAGTTGAAATGATAAACCCTAGCTTGTTCAATATAGTTAATTGCCCTGACCTCATGGCCTCAATAGCGTATGTATTAGGCAATGCACCTGTTTCATCTACTAGAAATACACTAGGTAACTTGCCATCTAACCGCCCTGTTGAATAGTTAAGAGGTATGTATCTGTTCTCTGTTATGTTGCAATGGATATAATCACGCAACATTTTGAACTTTTCCTTGCCATTCATCTTGCCAAGCATAGCAGGACTACTACGCAATATTTCTTCAATAGCCGTTTTAATTTCACGTGATAATGAACCATCTGGAGCTACTGAATAGAACTTAGAAAACTTAGGTTCAATAAAGAAAAGCAAAATAAAAAGAACCGCAATCAAAAATGTTTTGCCGTTCTTTCTACAAATTTCCAATATTGCATTTTCATATCGTCTTTTATCTGGATTATCACGCTCAACTGTACACATAATCGCAATAATAAATAGCCACTGAAATCCAGCCATGGCATCATACACTGTTGCATTAGCCTTTAATCCTTTAGGCATAATCAATAATTTCAGCAATTCGCCAATGGTTCGCACCTTGTTTTCATCTATTTTATAGCGACTATCCTTATTATTTGCAATAGATAGGAACTCTTTTATCTGTAATTTTACAAACTTTGGAGCATTTATCTTACTTTCTGCTACCGCCATTGCGTATTTAAAAGCAGGATGTTTCTTATCCAGTCATCCCACCCCCTTGCAGCACATTTAGTAAAGGATCTGTTTCTTCTTCCTTTTGATTAGCAACTAATACACCTAGTTTCGCACGTGATTGAGGTGATAGGCATAATTCATCGCACAATTTCAAATATGTACGCACCAACTTCTCTTGTGTGCCTACAAATTCTCTATCAATAGCAAGGCTTGGTTTCCTTGCTACTTTTTTATTTGATGTGTTCAGCATATCCACTGCTACACACGCTTGAATAATTGTTTGTGTATCCAAACGGCTTAACACTTTTGCTTGCCTTAATGCATCAACAATAAAATTGAAAGCCTCTAACTGTGTCTTAGTTAAATAGCTTGGTGGCTCAATCACCGCATCATCTGTAAATGCATTTTCAACTGCCATACGTTTTTCTTTTTCTGCTTTTGTTAGATGTTTCTTTGTAGTCCTTGCTGATACTGCTTTTCTCATATGTCTACCTCCTTTCCTCTGTGCTATAACTTTATAGAATACTTACTATATAAATAAATATATATTCACGCACGCATGTCCCATTAGGGAAAATTGTGTAAATTGTGGTGAGCAGTACGGTCTGCCGATTTTTTTCAAAATTACTTCTTGATGGTAGGGGGGGTACTAATTATTTTCTTAAGATACTCCGCCTTGTATTCTCCGTGGTCTGCCTTATGATGATGTGCCTTGCATAATGTTATAAGGTTGCTATGCTTAGTCCTCTTTCTCCATGCACTATGCAATGGTTCAATGTGATGCACGTCCAATCGTTCGCCTACACTAATATAGTTATCTTCGTGTAAACATAATCTACATAGATGCTTATCACGATCTAATACTTCTGCTCTGCAATCTTGCCACTCACTACTACTTCTAAACTTACGTTCTTTTATTCTACTTGCTGATGCATTGCTATGTTCCTGTTGGTAGTTTCGCTTTGGTTTGTTTGGACATTCTCCTTCGTGTATTCGTCCGCAATAACTACATGCTTTTAACATTGCATCACCTCTACTTCAATACAGCATTACTATTACGCTTTAACTTTCCATGAGTTCTTCTACATAATCCACAATGTGTTTTCCTTGCACTACTCTGTGTGATATAGCTTTGACATATTCCCTCATACTCAATTGTATCTGCAGTACAGATTCCATATTTATTATTTAAGCATCTGTTCCTGTTACAACATATCCTAGTCATACATCATATCCCATTGCTCTACGATTAATTGCATACACTTCATCATATGTTATCCCCTCACGTTCAGCTACTATCTTTAAACAATCTTCCTTTGTCGGATATTGTCCGCTATGAGTATTGATATGGCATTGTGTACATAGTTGTATTAGATTCTCTCTAATATCTCCACCACCACTACCACGTGTATTTATATGATGTGGTTCAATGGTTGTTCTATTTCCACACACTTCACATATTTGTGAGCGCACTTCTTGTATTGTTTTTCGTGAGGTAATTCTTTTGTGTTTCATTATTTCCTCCTGCAAATAAAAAGGACTACATCATATTGTGTTATGCATCCAATGTGATGTAGTCCTTTTATGTAGTTTTCCGAAGGAGGCAAGTAGTGTTCAACTCGTTTATGCCCACATACAGTATCTCATATATTGAGTGTCAAATAATAGCAACCTTTTTGTAAATTGCATCAAAATTTTTAATTGCTCTCTTATGTAGATTGTGAATGTTCTGTCTTGAACATCCTACCAGTTCCGCTACTTTCTCCCATGTGCATCCGTTTATGTATCTATCTATCAGTACTGTTCTTTGTTTAGTACTATGGATTTGATTAATCATAAACCTTGCACGTTCTCTTTCTTGAAAGTATGTACTCCATTCTCTCATAATCTCATCTGTAACTGCATCAAGGTTCGCAACTTTATCTGCAATGGTTATTGGTTGACCGCCACTAATTCTTTCCTTGCTATAATCAATTGCTTGTAGGCTCATTATATCCTGCCGCAATCTAAATATCTCCCTTTCCTTACATCTAATGTTCAAATCGGTGTCTCTAATTTGAATTAAATATTCCCTTCCTGTCATCGACTAATATCCCCTTGCTTATCAAGATATTCTTCCCATTCCTCAAGAGAATATATTTTTATATTTCTTGCATTAGCATAAGCCCATTCTCCAATGCAGCCTTTTGAGTGTTGCCAATCTCCACATAATATTAATACTGAACACTTTTCCAACATATCTAAACAAATTTGTAATCCCTTAGCATACTCTTTTTCAAAATATAACATAGAAAAATTATGTAATGGAGATAGATATACATTATTTCTATCTTTTAATACTAATTCTTTCATAATTTTATCTATTGCCATCTGATTACTATTTATGACATCATCACAATTTATTCCATTTGTGCTACCAAATGGATGCGCTACATATATCAATCTCCTATTCATTGTGTAACTCCTTTAGCTTGTAGATCATTAACATGGAACACATGGCTATCATCCGCATCAATTGCATCTATTGCCTCTTCTATTTCTGTGTTTTCAAAAAGTTTTCCTTGCGCTCTTTCACCTTGCACAAACATAACCACTTCTTTTAGAAACTCCATGATTATTTTATTTTCACTCGTTCCTACTGGCATCCATTCACTTACTACCTTACATATGCTCCCTGCTTTGTTTTCTAATCCACCTGTTATTTTTACTTTATCAATCAATGTATCATCATGTTTGTTATATTTAACGCCCATACCTACTAAGTAATATAAGTTTGCTGAAAACTTGAATGTTGGAAACCATTGTAAAAATAGTTCTTTCATTTTTTCGTATTGATGTATCATTTCTGGCCTATACAGGTCTTTTGTTTTTAGCTGATACGTTTCATCACATCTTCCGTTATGTTTCATATATGTTACTTTGGTATATTCTCCAAAAGATATGCTTAACACTCTAATCATTCTATAACCCCCTTAATGCACGTTCTTTTGTTCGCCTTGCTTGTAATAATTGTTTTTGTTGCTTTTCTTCACATTCCCATTCACCACATATCATCTTATTGGCTTTGTTTGTGTAAAAGCGCTTCCCACATTGTACACAATATCTTGCGTACTTATATGCTTGCTCCATTCGTTCTCTATTTTCTTTTGCTACTTGCTTTACAGTCTTACGTGGCACTACAGGTTTTCCTGCCATACAATCTGGACACCATGTGTTATGGTCTGTGGGTGTATATAGTCTATCGCACCTATGACATTTTCTTTGCATTGCTCCACCTCAATCCTTTACTGTGCACCCATATCGTGCCTTGCGCATTTTATATCTGATTGCTCTCACGTTATCCCCTACATAACTATATGTATCAATTTCTTTGTATCTCTCTTTGTTTTGCTCATCTAGTCTTTTTCTATAATCTAAATAGCTTTCGCATTTGCCGTGGCAAGCTACTTCTCTAAACTTGCACCCTCTGCATGGTACATCCATAGTTTCCTCGCCCATTGATTAAATTGACTGTTTGACTTGTAAACGTTTCTTTTTATTCTTGCAGTTAGTAATTTATCAGAAGGAATTATCACGTATCCCCAACGTGGTATGAATATTCTTTTTCCTTCCTTTGTTCTGCACTTTACGATATGATCATGTGCTTTACACACATTTCTGAATCTACTATTCATGTTCATATCCCTCTAATTTATTTCCTATTACTTTTACTTTGCCATTATTTACAATGAACGCTAAATCAAAATCTAATTCTCTACCTTTGACAACTGCATTACACCGCCATTGATATTTATTGCGACTATAATAAACTTCTGCCACTAATGGAGTATCCTGTATTGATTTGCAATCAAACTTTATAATGTCGTTTTCGTATATGCGCTTTCCAGTACAATCTTTCGCCTCACTACCTCTGCATAACGTTCCATCCTCAATTGGTATCCATGAGTAGTTATCATTTTGTATGGCTAATAATCTAATTTGTGAGTAGCTTTGCTTTATTTCATCACTACTTACCCATTCTGTTTTATTTGTTCCTAGTCTAAGGCCTTTATATATGAGTGGTTTCATGTTGCCTCCTCGTTTCTATCTGTAGGAAAGGGCGGATATACCGCCCACCCTGTTTTATTTACTAACCGCATCAAGTCTTGCAGTTAGTTCTGCAATTTGTGCTTTCATGCTTTCAATTTCACCTTTGGATTGTGGTTCATATTCACTATGTTTACCAAATTTGAAAGATACACTCACGTTGTACATATTTTCACTTCCGAAAGTTCCTGCAATGCCTAGCAATATTTTTTCATTAGGTCTGTAGTACAAACCTAATGCTACTGCATTGGCATTGTTGTAATGGCCATATGCAATAGATGCGCTGAATTTATCATCTTTATTGAATTCCATAGGATGTAGTCCAGCTAATGCAGCCGCACCTGCACCTACTTTATTTACTCGGCCATCTAATCGGTTAATGTCTGATTTTAAATTTGTTAAGGCATTATGTGTTTGGTTTTCTAGTACATTAATACGTTGTTCATGATTTGCTAAGATGCGATCATGTGCTTGAATTGTATCTGTATTTTGTGCAATTCGTTGTGTATTGTTTTTGATTGCATCCTTATGATTAGCTAATGTGTTATGTACTGCCGTATTGAATTGTTCCTGCGCATCTAATGCGTTATCAATGTCTGTTCGCATTGTATTGATTGCATCATAAGATGCATGTAGTTGTGAACCATTCACTGCATCAGTTGAAGATGCATCTACTCGTCCTGCAGCAACGTTCTGAATTTGTCGAACATAATGTTTTACTCCGCCATATCCTGCTCGGTCTTTACTTCCTACGCTTACTACTGATGTTGCATCTGTACCAGCGAATACATATGTTGTGTTATTAACCATTGCTTGCAATTGATTTACTACATCATCTGTTACGCTATTAGTTCCTAGTGCAACGCTATTTGGTTTGTCTGCAATCGTATTATTACCAATTGCCGTTGTATCGTATCCTGTAGCTTGGCCATGTGTGCCAATCACTGTAGCACCTTGGCCACTTGTTTTAGAATTTACACCTACCACGATTTGTTCTTGTTCACTGCCAGTTACATTGTTGTAACCCATAATTAGTGATTGCCCTGCCGTTACATTTTGATTATTCGCACCAATTACTGTTGTATTATCTCCGCTAACTGCATTACTTCTACCAATTACTACACTTGATACACCACCAGCATATGCGCCATTGCCAATAGCAATTGTGTCATAGGCACTTGTACGTGCCTGGCTTCCAATTGCGTACGTGTACTCTGTCAATGCCTCTGCATGACTGCCAAAGGCTAATGTATTTCTTCCTTCTGCTTTTGAGTTATTACCGCCTGCAAAAGAATTTGTTCCATTCACTGTATTGTTTTCGCCAATAGCTAATGCGTTATTAGCGTTTACAATATTTTGATACCCAAATACTGCCGCACTATTAGCAGTTGCCACATTATCTGTACCACCTACTAAATTATTTGTACCGCTTGCATACACACCATTTACTACTGCACTTAATACCATTACTGCTAACATCATTTTCTTATTCATCTTATTTACCTCGTTTCGTACTAATACCTTCTCTTTCACAAAAGCCTTTTAATGTCATTCTTTCAAATCCCATTCTTCTTGCTACTTCTGAAAAAGATAATCCTTCGTTTATTAATGCTTTTAGCTTATCTACATCAACTCTTCCTTTTATCTTCTTTCTGTCATATAAGCCAAAATACTCTTTTAATGCATCTTTTATTTCCATGTCTGTATAGATTGTTAGCCCTAACACTAACCAATTCATACAATTCTTTGGAATACCTACTGTTGATGTGTTTTGCATAACTTCTCCTAGAATGGAATCTTTTCTTCTTCCTCTCCGTATCCATCAAAATTACTTTGACTTTCATTTTGTTTAAGTCCATAGGTAAGGTTTTGTGCCACTACTTCTGTTACATATCTTTTTGCTCCTGTTTTATCTTCATAGGATCTAGAACGTAACTCACCTGCTACTGCTACGAAATCACCTTTTCTTAATCCGCTATAAACTTCCGCATCAACCCAACATACAATGTTGTGATAGCTTGTACTTTGTGCTTCATTCACGTATTTATTGGTTGCCATTCTAAATGTGAGTACTGGCCTCCCTGTTTTTGTATATCTTAATTCCGCATCAGCTACTACATTACCGCTTAAATACACTTGATTTATGTTTATCAATTTGTTTTTCCTCCCACTTTTTACATTCACTACTAATTACGCATAGAGAAACTATTGCCATTCCTAGCATTATCCCTATGACGATTCCTATTCCTAGTAATTCCACTCTTTACCTCCTCAATCTTTATCAATCTGTAGAACCTGTAAGGATACCCTTCCTCTGATACATCCTCTACTACGCTATCTGTTTCTACGTAGTACCCATTTGGTGGTTGTATATAATCTCTCCACTCACTTGGTTTTAGAATTTCAATTTTTACTTTTGGTTTTTCTAGGTTCTTACTGCTATTCCATCTACGCTTGAAGGTATTCTCCTTTTCCGAATAATATGCACTGCGTTTTTCTTTGATGAAGTATCTTGCCAATTTAACTGCATCTTCTGCTCGTCCTTGATACAACATCAACTTATGCATGCCATGTGGCCAAAGTTCATTGATTTCATCTGAATACAATTCCGCATTATTGATGATCATGTGAAAGTGTATTCTTTTTTTCCCTTCTGCTACATAGATGTACTTTAATTCTTTTCCTAGTTTTTTATATCTTCGCTTTAGTCTCCTAATAAAATTCTGAATATCTTTCTTCGCATCATCCCATGTTTCTGGCTGTTCTCTATATGTGAGTGTTAGATAACAATCATTTGTAGTGAAGTTATTATCAATCAACATACGCAGCATTGCTTCACCAGCTTTTTCATTTCGCTTTTTCATAGCTTCTGGTGTGATGCTTTTCTTTTTTACACGCTTACCATTCTTTCTATATGTTCTTGATGTGTGATAATCAAGTACTTCCACCATATTTTTAGATATGGTTTTTTTACGCTTCCGCATCGTAATTACTCCCCATGGTCGATTTGTTAATATGTTATATCTAGTTAATTAGGAAACACCGACTTTATCGGTATTTCCTAGTATTAGCACGCCATGTATGATATAATTACGTTAGGATTTGTGCGTAATTTACGTGCTAGATTAGGGCTCTTTTCTAGGGCCCTTTTCTTTTTCCTTTGGATAATTGCAATGCATGTCTCCTTGACTGACTTCTAAATACTGACATGCATCGCAATGTTCCATATGAATAGATCCTTTAGCCTTCCTACAGTAATGTATGTAGTGATGGCTTTTTTTATTACCTGTATCACTACAGATTGCACAATATGGTTTACTCATGTAATTCACTCCATATGTATCGCCTTACTGATTCCATTGTTGCTAAGTGCCCTTCTCGTATTGGCCCATTCCCTGTGATACGGATATTCCATCCATCCTGTTTTTGATTTAGGAAGATTACTCTTCCGTTACCTAGAATGGTGAAATTTAACAATTGATGTTGGCGGTTATAAGTAAGATTTTTAATTATTTCTCTTAACTCATTAACCTCTGTCTCATTGAACTTTAGGTATCTTCCTAGCAGCGTAAGCCCTCTTTCTTTTGTATTCATGTTTCATCACCCCCTTTAATGTGCTTAACAGGAATATGATTGCCCCTGTTAGTATCATCATTAAAACGTTTAATAATATATTCCAGCCATGTAGAAACTCTATGCCTCCACACAGTCCGATAATCATTACCCATAGCACCAACTGTATGTTGGTGATAATGTCTAATTTATTTCTCATTGTTATGCCCCCTTTAACCACTTCATATTCTGGCCCTTCATCCATGCCTCGAATTTATCTACATGAACCAGCGTTTGTTGTGGTCCTAATTGTAGGCATATATCATTAAACTTCCCTTCATTGCGGATCATATCAATCCGCCTGTAGATATACATTCTGCTGCGCCCCCATATCTTAGCTAATGTACTAATAGGCACATACTTTGGTTGAACACTTTCCATGACTTCTCCTTACCTATCTTTCTTTGTCAGATAAATAAACTACATCAACTTTCATTCCTAATTCTTCTAACTCTGTAAGTGCAATCTCTAGTTGTTTTTTAGCTTTTGATGTTCTCTCATAAACTTCATAAAATGTACCTCCAAGCATTTCATTTATCTTTCCTTCTATTTCAATTGTTAGCATTAATAATCACCTTTCTATTTCCTCTTCTTTATCTAAATTGCTAATATCTACGCTTATGGCATATCCGTCTTTCTTTGCTTCTTTAACTGCAACTGCTAGTTCATTTAGCTTGTTCTCCACATTCTTCATATGTCGTTGTAATGGACTACTAATCCTACACTCTAACTTTCCATTCATTTTTATTTCCTTCATTTGTATCTCCTCTGTATTTCCTTTTAAGTGCTATAATCACATTGAAAGGGGGTGATTATATGCCATTAAAAAATGACTTTATTAGTTCTTCACTTTTAGACGCTATTGAAGCACAACGTAAAATGTTAGATTCACTTTATGCTCCAGCTCGAGCTATACGAAACCAACTGAATCTATCCATCGCTCCTTATGCACAAATTTCAAACCAAATTTCTCAAATCTATCTTCCAACTAAACAAATAAACGAATTAATAAAATCATCTATTATTTCTATTCCACAATTTGAAATTCCATCTATTTCATCAGCACAGTTAGCAGCTTTTAGAGAATTATCTTCATATCAAGAAACATTGCAAGATTTGAATGATACATTACCTACTCAAAGTATTGCTGACATTTTGCCGTTGGATTCATTGGAAATAACTAATCCTACAAATTTAGATTTTGATGATGAAGAACTTTCTAATACTGAAAGCACCACAATTGAAGTACTAACAAAGGATATAAAGTTTATTACTTGGTTTCGCTTGACATTTCCTGACTTCGCAAATCAACCAGCTCAAGTTATAGCCAAATATTTCTTTCATCAAATCCTTGCACCATTAATAGTCCAATTGCTTTTGCTTTTGATTAGTGGTTCATTTAAGGACGAGTAGTAAATAATCTCGAGGCATTTCTTTGAAGTGCCTCTTTTTCTTTATCCTCTTTTGTTTTCCATCCTTCTAGTACCCCTAATGCAATTAAATATTTTTCAAAAGCTTCTGAATTATCATCTGTTTGATTTTCTAATAATTGATATAAACAACGTCCTATCAATTCGCTAAGTACTTCCATTTCATTTTCTTCAATTGTTATTTGTTCTGTATTTTGCATGAACTTTAATGCGGAAACATACTTTTGTACATGTTCGCCATTACTTGCAAATTCTATACACTCCATTAAGGATCTAATCTTCTTAATTGTTTTTTCCTTGATTATTTTTAATTGAATTTCTTTCATTTATGCTCCCTCTTTATCTCCTCTCTTAGTGCTATAATTACTCTGAAAGGAGGTGAATATAATGTCTGGTATTTATCGAACTGCTCAAATTTGTAAAAATGGCCATGTTATCACTTCTAATACAAATTACGCTGACTTCTTATCAAATTTCTGTCCAGAATGTAGTGCTGAGACTATAACAACTTGTTTACACTGTAATACTCCAATTCGTGGTGATTATGATATTCCAGGTGTGATAGATGTTTCTTCATCCTATAAAGCCCCTGCCTACTGTTATAATTGCGGTAAGCCATTTCCTTGGACAGAGAGTAAATTAACCTCGATTTCAGAACTCTTAGATATGCAAGATCAACTAACAGAAGATGAAAAACAATATTTTATGTCTTATTTGCCAATCATCTTTACTGAAACTCCTCAATCAGAAGTAACAGCTTTAAAATTAAGATTATTGATTAATAAGCTACCATCTGAAATTGGTAGTCTAACCAAAAATGTTATTACTGATGTTATATCTGAGAGCATTAAGAAAATTCTTTTCCCTTGATACTTTCAATTAACAACTTGTAACCTTTGCATTCATCAAAACCACAATTATATTTTTTCTTTAACACCCAACAATCACATATGGCTTTTAATTTTGCCCCACAATGTTCACAGAAATTTCCATCTATTACTTCTGTATTACATTTGGGGCATTTTACTTTTTCTCTTTCATGTGATTTCACCTCTTCTAACTCATAACTTGTATATTATGCAAGTTATTGTGTAAAAAAATATCTACTCTACTAGAGCAGTCTAAACCAAGCCAATCACTAATCATTGTAGCCTCTACTACATCAAATTGTGTTTTCCCATTCATTTTACTATTAATGGTTGTAATAGATACACCTAATAACTCCGCTAAATCCGCATATGTTTTCTTATGTTCTACCAACAACCCTTTTAGTTTTTCTAGTTTCATCTTTTCACCTCACTTTTCTTGCACCTTATGCAAGTTTCTGATTACATGATAAGCCTATTAGTAAAACATGTCAACCACTCTATGCAAGATTTTATAAAAGTTTTATAATTTTTCTTGAATTTTATTCAAGTTTATTGTAATATATGTTTGTAAGGGCGATTCTTATTTGGAGGCATATTATGAGTATCGATGAAAGAAATACAATAAATAAAGAAATAGGAGAACGAATTAAATCCATTAGAAAACAAAAAGGCATAACATTAGCTGACCTAGGAGCAAGATTAGGTATTAGCGAAAGCAATATGCAAAGATATGAATCTGGTAAAATTGCTAGTGTTTCTATTGATTTTATTAATAGATTAGCTCCTATATTAGAAGTAAAGCCAGAATGGTTAATTGGTTGGGATAAAGATGATACTCCTCAAGGTTACTATCTGGATTCTGAAACTGCTGAATACGCTGAATACCTTCGCACTCGTCCTTCTGCTCGTTTATTATTCTCCGCATCACGTGGCATTTCCAAAGAAGATATGGAGAAAGCTGTTGAATATATTGAACTTTTAAAATTAAAACATAATAAATAATACTATTAGGGGTTGTTAGTGTGATTGTAAATATAATTGAATGTGATATTCCATCTGTGAAAGCTATTTCATCTACTGGGGAAGATGAAGGTGTTCACAATATTTATATCCGTAAGAATATGTCTATTGAAGATATGCGCAACGAAATTAGACATGAATTGCTGCATATCATTAATGATGATTTTCATATAGATCAACATGTTAATCTTATTGAACATATGGTAAGGCGTAAAGAACTTACAGATGATATGTTAGAAGAAATAGATTTCTATCATCATGTATTGTAATCTGAGCAAAAAAATAAGCCCCCACCGCAGTGAGGGCCATTAAAAACTACATACCTTAGAGGTACTTCATTTTTACTCCACCATTATTATACCATACCTCTAAAGCTTATTTACTATACCATTTTTTAGCCTAGGAGGTATTTTTAATGTGGTGTGAAACTGTAACTACCAAAGCTGGTGTTACTAAATATAAATTCCAAGAACGCTATATAGATCCGTATAGCGGTAAAACAAAAAGAATATCTGTTACCTTAAATAGTAATAGTAGGCAAGCCTACAAAATCGCACAAGCTGAATTACAAAATAAAATTGACTTGGCCACTAATACAGATATTGCCAAAGATATGACATTGAATAATGTTGTATCTGAATATTTAGAATCAAAGCGTGCATTTAGAAAATCATCTACACAATATAGTATGGATAATTTACACAAACAGATTATGAAATGGTTTCCTGCTGATATATTGCTTTCTAAACTTTCACCATATATTATTCAAAGCACGTTTGATAAATTTGCTTGCCAGTATTCCTACAATTACACGAAACTGGCTCTTAGTCTTATTAGACAATCATTAAAGTATGCTAGGCGCATGGAATATATTCGTGATATTTCATTCTTAGACAATATTGAATTACAAAAGCCAGTAGCTGATGTAGACCGCATCAAAAAACAGCGTTCTAAATTTCTAACTAAAGATGAACTAAAAGATTTACTTACACAATTGGATACTATCAATCATCATGTATCCCTATTATGTGAGTTTCAATCTTTAACTGGTCTTAGATTTGGTGAAATGGTTGCGTTACGCACTCAAGATTATGATAGAGAACATGCTGAAATAGATGTAAACGCTACTTTATCCAATCGTGGTAGCTTTTCTGACCCTGCTATGCGCCTTCCACCAAAGAATGTTCATTCTATCCGTAAGGTTAAATTAGATGCAAGGGCCGTACAAATTATTAATCACTTTATAACCGCCAATCAAGCAAGGCGATTATGGAAATCTAAATTTGCTGACCTCGGTTATATCTTTGTAACAGATGGTGGCTTGCCATATGATCTACATTATGTAAATAGAACTATAAAAAAACTTGGTTTTCCTAAACCAGTAAGCACTCATACCTTTAGACATACTCATATATCTATTCTTGCTGAATCTAATGTTCCGTTAAAAGCAATTATGGAACGTGTTGGCCACAATGAGCCACGTACTACACTTGCTATTTACACACATGTAACCGATGAAATGAAACAGGAAGTAAATGCAGCAATTACTAATATGGGTAAAGTACTTGCAAATAAATAAAAAATGAGCCACCGCATCATGTGCAGTGGCTTTTTTCACCCTCATATAAAAGGGGCAAATATTTGTTTTTAAAAGGGGCAATAAAGGGGCAAATTGTTGTTACAATGCGTTACAATTTGTTACTCTTTATCTTTCAAATATCCTTGTAACTACTTTATCCGTTACAGTCTGTTACAATTCGTTACAATCTGTTAATCGGTAAGTAGAAATGGTGCGGTTGGAGGGACTTGAACCCTCACGAGCGTACGCTCACCACCCCCTCAA
>ERZ772999.239-NODE-239-length-35726-cov-7.721791_pt1 | contig 35726 bp, 32 predicted proteins | sample MGYA00511467_ERZ772999 | MGnify/ENA primary metagenome ERZ772999 (study PRJEB29015, sample SAMEA2738064) | human oral metagenome | biome: human oral; feature: human-associated habitat; material: saliva | place: China | collected 2218 ... | reverse complement strand
TAAATTAATGATTTTTATCATTTTATTTGTAACAGCTCTTTAAATTTTTCTAAAATTTTGTATTCGTTGCTCTCTTTATCATGAAATCTATTTCTTCATTAGTATTTAATGGAATTACACTTATTTCTGGATGTTTATTTTTAAAAACTCTAAAAATCTCATCAGCAAAGCCTTGACCTATAGTCTCAATATTTGCAAAATCTAAGAACACAACTTTAAATTTATCTATATTAGATAAAATTCTTCTAGCTAAAGAACGTGAAACCATAGGAAAATCTAAATATTCTTGTGCTAAATGAACTGTAATTTCTGTTTTATTGAAAATTCCAATCCCATCATCATCTGTAGTATATGCATCAAAAACATCTTTAATTTTTCTATCTGTATTTTTATCTATTAAAAAAGCAACAGCTGTTCCTTCTATATTTATATCACTTATCTGCTCAAAACTATAAAAGAATAATTCATTTCCAGCTTTAAATTGTTTATTGTAACTTTCTATTAAAAAAGCATCAACTACTTTAGATGTAAAAAATATACCTTCTCCACTGTGATGTTCTGAGTCAGATGTCATTTTTCCTTTTTTTAATTCAAAAATAGCTTCATTTTCATTTTTTAAATTATGATCTCTTTGTATTTTTTTAAATATCCCAACCCCATCATCTAAGATACTAATATAAATATTAAAAAAATTCTCAGCATAAGTTATTATAATATTTTTACCCTCAGAATGTTCTATGGCATTGTTCAATATTTCACTGAAAGTATAAGATAGTATTCTAACAATATTATCTTTTTTATCTTTTTCATACTTTCTTATATAATCTCTGTATATTAAGTCTTCTTGAAGGTTTTTATTTTTTAACTTTATTACATCATGAATATAATAATTTATAAAATATTCATTTTTTGAGTTTTTTATAATTATTTTATTTGTCATAAAATCTTTTAAATATTTATAAACTGTCTGTCTACTTATTTTATAATAGTTCAAAACTAAATATGGAGACTCTTTTTTTTGAATTAATCTTAGTATCTTTTCTTTTATTTCTTCTCTTATCTCTTTTTTTAAACTCATAACATTCCCTCCTTGACTTCTTGTTTTTTCTTCTATATTAGTATATAATATCACAATGTAAATTTAAAATCAATTTTTTTCTTTTTTAAGTTTATATAATTTCACTAAGTTTCAATTACGCAGACACTGTTTGCGAAATTGAGTTTTTAATTAGTCAGACAGTGTTTGACTATTTCAATTTTTTATATATAAAAAAGAGAATTCTTAAGTTTTTAATTCTCAAAAATTCTCTTAATTCTCTCAGGTTATAGTCTAAACTTTTTTATCAACACTATTTGACAAACAACCAAAATCTTAACTATAAGATTAGAGTTGCAGTTTTTTTATATTTTTTTATCTTAAAGCACTTTCAATAACTTCATTGTCAAATTCTTCAACTTTTTTTAGTATCTCTAAAAATAATTCTTCATAATCTGTTTTTAAATCTCCTATAATATTACTTTTATCAATACTTGCTTGATGTATAGATGTTCTCTTATGAGTTCTCACATAAGAAATTTTTTTTAATTTTAATTTAGGGTAAGATATTGAGTCAATTTTTATATCATAATAAGTATCTATATTTGTATCACATCTTCAAACTCATCATAATACATATCCCAAATATAGTCGTAAGGTCTCACTTTTTTTGCATCTTCTCTGATATCTTCTAACTCTATTTTTTTATTTCCATTTTCATTTTCAGATAATCCTTTTCTAGAATTTAACCAAGAAATTTCTTTATGAGTCATTTCACTCAACTTCCATGAAGCTAATGAACCATACTCTAGTATTACATTATTTACTATATATTTATTTTCACTCTTTATATCCTCTGTATAAGTTTGTATCCCATCTTCTTGAGTAAAGTATGTTCTAACTTCTCTGGAAACTGGTCCGTATTTCCATCCTTCAAATTTTTCACTAAACATTGGTTTATTTAATATAGCTAAACTTTCTCTTTGTGAAAAATATAAAAGTTTTTGTAATTTTATCTCATCAATATATTCCCCAGTCACTCTTTGATATTCTTTAAAAATATACTCAGCAACATTTAAAATTTTCTCCATATTTCTCACACTCCCTTTTATATAATATAGATTATGATACAATATTTCCCACTCAATGTCAATTGCTTTTATATTTTTATACAAATTCTATTATACCACTACACCATTTTCTCCCCTTAATGTTATTCTTCTATAATCTTTTTAAATTCATCCAAAGAAGGTAGGATTGTTGTATATCTACTAGCAAATATTTGACTATTATCCTTTGAAAGTTTTAATTTTACCAAAGTATCATTCTCATTAAAATAAGATAGTGAGACCAACTTAAATTGAATTTGAATTCCGCAGACAGTGTCTGAGGAATTGAGTACCTAATTGGTTAGACAGTGTCTGACTATTTTTGTAATTTGTATAAAAATGGTATTGATAAATTTCTTCCACCAATACCATTTATTATACTAGCAATTAAGCTAGTTCATATTTAATTTTTACTTTTTTACCTTTGAATGCTAGTCCTATTCTATAGATTTTATCTATTCCTGACTCCTTAATACCTACATCATATTGTTTTTCTTTTATTTGATTTAAGGCTTCTTCTGCTTTACTTTCTAATCCTTTTATTGTCTTTGATACTTTAAATTCAAATACAAAAGCTGGTTTTTTCTTATCAAGTGGTAAAAGTAAAATATCATATCTGCCTTGTCCTCTTTCTCCATTTGATTTCACTTCATACTTATCTCTTAACCAGATTAACATTCCTAGTAAAAAAGTGTGATATACACTTTCTTCTTTTAAATCATGAAAGCTTGTATTTATTAAAAATATTTCTTCTAACATTCTTCCAAATTCTTCTATATTACCTTCTAGTAAAGTTCTCATTATTGGATTGAAATAATTAGAACCAATCAGATATTTATCTATAAAGCCTTTTTTGAAAAATGTTTGTATCTCATAGTTTGGTATAGTCAACAAGTACTCATCATCTTCCAATTTTTGATTTAATTTTAGATAGCCATTATAGACCATTAATTGCCATATTCCATTATATCTTTCCAATTCTTCAAAAGTAAAAAATGGACTTATTTCTTTTTTTATCTCTTTACCTTCAAATAGTTTTTCTAAGGAGTTAAATACATCCATATTAGCAACACTTAAATTCTCATAGATTAGAGCATTATCTGATGTATTTACCCAATAAGCTTGTAATTTACCATTTGATAAGTAATTTAGTATAGACCATGGATTATATATTTCTTTTTCTCCAAACTTATAGCCGTCATACCACTTTTTTACTTCTTCTATTTGATATTCCATTTCAAAATATTTTAAGGCTGCTTCCACTTCTTCTTCACTCAAGCCAAAAAATGTTTCAAACTTATCTTTTAAAATATTATAAGTTATTACATTATTTAATCCTGAGAATATTCCTTCTTTTGCTACTTGAACTATACCTGTTAATACAGCTGTTTTTAAATATGGATTTGTTTTCAAAGCTGTACTGAAGAAATTTCTAAAGAAATTTATTGAATCCTTGTAGTATTTTTTTTGATTAGCAACTATTAAAGGATTATCATATTCATCTATTAATAGTACAACTTCTTTTTGATAATATGTATGTAAATATTTTGTTAAATTTCTTAATGCCCTTCCATACTCAGCATCTTCTGTTTTCATTAAAATTTTATCATACTCTTCTTTTTCTATATCACTTAACTTTTCTTTAACATAACTATGTTCTTCATACACTTCTCTTAAAAGTGATTTTAACTCAAAAAAGGCATCTTCCCAAGTATTTTTCTTTAAATCTTTTAAAGAAATAAATATTACAGGATATTGTCCCTGTTCTTTAAAATATTCTGATTTCTCTATATATAAATCTTTAAATAGTTTTCTATTTTCCTCAGCATTTTTTACATCAAAAAAATACTTCAATGTACTCATATTTAAAGTCTTTCCAAATCTTCTTGGTCTAGTAAATAATTTTGTTTGACTTCTATCTTTCAATAGTTCTTCTATCCAGTTTGTCTTATCAAAATAATAACAATCTTCTTTTATTATTTGTCTAAAGTCATCTATTCCTAAACCTATTCCTTTTTTCATAGAAGCCCCCTTTCTATTTTTCTTTTATTATATTATAAACTATTTTACTTTTATAGGCTAGTCTATCTATTGCATTTTTTTAGCTTATTGGTTAAAATTAGAACTAGGAAAATTTTAATTGGAGGCTTGAAATGAAAGATGATTTAATGAAACTTCTAAATGAATTAGAAAAAGAAAGAGACTATCATAAAATAATAACTGTGATTGAAGCTCTTTCAGATGAAGATAAAAACTCAAAAATTAAACTAAGTCTTGCTAAGGCATACAGTCATATAGATGAATTTGATAAAACTATAGAAATTTTAGAAAGTATTAAAGACAGCGAAAGCAATACTTCTATATGGAACTATTGTATGGGACATTCATATTACTATTTAGATAATCCTTCTGAGGCTGAGAGATACCTTTTAAAAGCTTTAGAGATTAATCCTGAGGATAAGCCTAGTATTTTTCTTTTAGCCTTGTTATATCATGAATTAGGAGATATAGATGATACTCAAAAGGCTATTTACTACCTTAATAAGAGTTTAAATTACTTTAATACTTATTCAAACTTAGGTGCTGATGAAGATATAACTGAAGATTTAATTTCTATAGAACAAAAGCTAGCTTGGAACTATGACAAACTTAGAAATCATAAGGAAGCTGAAATACATCTTCGTAAAGCTATTTCTTTAGGAGATAATGAAGAATGGGTCTATTCTCAATTGGCATATAATTTAAGATCTCAAGAAAGGTATGAAGAAGCCTTAGAAAATTATCAAAAAGTTATTGAGCTTGGAAGAAAGGATACTTGGCTATATTCTGAAATAGCTTGGACATACTTTTTAATTAAAAAGCCTCAACTAGCTTTAGATTATATGAAAAAGGCCAAAGAACTATCTCCTGTGGAAGTTGACTTAGTCCTTATCACAAGAATGACTTCTATCCTTCTTGCCTTAGCTGAACATAAGGAAGCCATTAAAATGATAGAAGAAGTTATCTCTAAGGAAGAGTATAAGAACGATATAAATTTATTATCAAATCTAGCTTACATTTATATTGATATGAAAGATTATAAGTCTGCTTTAATCTATCTACAAAGATTAAAAGAACTTGGAAGAGATGATGAATGGCTAAATAAAAATTTAGAATTTGTTTTTTCTAAATTAGAAAAATAATAATTTTAATTAAAACTTTCTAGACATCTATGTTTATTTTCTCTATATTTTTTCATAAAAATTAAAAGAGGTGAAACTTCTATATGCAAAAACTTATCAAAACAAGTAATGAATTGATAGAACACATGAAAAATAAAGAGATAAAATTTAATATAATCAGCGAAATTGAAGCAAAAAAAATTTTGGAAAATAATAATTATTATTTTAAATTAGCTGCCTATAGAAATAACTATTTTAAAAAGCCCAATGGAGAATATATAGATTTAAAATTCGCATATTTAAGAGAATTATCTATTATTGATATGGAGCTAAGACATCTTGTTTTAGAAATGGCTCTTGACATAGAACACTCTTTAAAAGTTATTTTATTAAATGATATTGCAAATAATTTTAAAAATAATTCATATGATATTGTTTCTAATTTTTTAACAATATCTAGCAAGAAGTCCCTTACTTCTATAAGTAGCAGAAACTTCTCCCATTTTTTCTATTCTTTCTTTTTGTTTCATATTTTTACCTCACTTTATTTTTTACTCTATTATATATCATTTTTTTATAAAAATGGTATAATACTAAAGAGGTGATAATATATTAATTGATTTTAATAAAATTAAAGAAATATGCGTTTCAAAAATGAATGATGGAGTTGGGGATATAAATGCAAAAATGTATAATGATGATAATTACCGTATTATTTTTACAAAAATTCCAGTAGGAAGTTCAATAGGAAAACATACACAAACTTCAGGAGATGATATAAATTATATTATCAGTGGAATAGGAAAAGCTGTTTGTGATGAGGTTGAAGAAATACTTATACCAGAAAGTTGTCATATTTGTTTTAAAGGTTCAGAACATAGTATTATAAATACAGGAAGTGAAGATTTAGTAATATTGACTATTGTTGTGAAAAAATAAGATTTTCTAAGTTTTACAAAATGCTCTAAAAAAAGAATTGGGACTTTTAAAATAAGGGAAAGGGCTAAATTATGAAATTTTTGATGATAAAAGATAATGAATATAAAAAATGGATAGAAGAATTGAGTAAGTTATACAAAAATAGTCAAATAAAAGCAGCTATTTCTGTAAATAAAGAAATGTTAATATTTTATTGGACACTTGGAAAAGACATTGTAAAATTAAAAGCAGAAAGTAAATGGGGAAGTGGGTTTTATGAAAATTTAAGTTTAGACCTACAAAAAGTAATACCAAATACAAAAGGTTTCTCAGTTACAAATTTAAAATATATGAAAAAATTTTATAGTTTATATTCTTTTTTAAATCATCCACAAGTTGTGGATGATTTAAAAAAGAATGAGTATGATAATATTTTCAATATTCCTTGGGGGCACCATAGATATATTATGGATAAATGTGAAAATAATATCGAAAAAGCAGTATTTTATATAAATAAAATAATAGAAAATGGTTGGTCAAGGTCGGTATTACTTAATTTTTTAGACACAAATTTATACGAAAGACAAGGAAAAGCCATAAATAATTTCCAAGAAAGTTTACCTAATGTTCAAAGTGATCTAGCAAAAGAAATTACAAAAGATCCATATAATTTTGATTTTATTTCTATAAGAGAAGGATATAATGAAAAAGAATTAAAAGATGCATTAATGGATAATATTCAAAAATTTTTATTAGAGCTAGGAACTGGTTTTGCATTTGTTGGAAGAGAATATAGATTAGTAGTGGGAGAAACTGAAGAATTTATTGATATGTTATTCTATCATATAAAATTACATTGTTATATAGTAATAGAGGTAAAAATATCAGCATTTAAACCAGCAGATATTGGTCAATTAGGAACTTATATAACATCAGTAAATCATATATTAAAAGAAGAAAATGATGGACCAACAATAGGCTTGTTAATTTGCAAAACAAAAGATAATATACTTGCAAAATATGCATCTGAAAGTTCTAAAGAACCAATAGGAATATCTGAATACCAACTATCTAAACTTTTACCTGATAATTTTAAAGGAACATTACCTAGTATAGAAGAAATAGAAGAAGAATTAAAATAAAAAAATAAGAGAAGTAAAATACTTCTCTTTTTTCTTTATAATTCAATGAAAAAAATTTTTTAAAAAAATAGTTGACAAAAATAATTTTATATAGTATATTATTTTTATAAAAATTAGCACTCCTTTTAAGTGAGTGCTAATAGAAAGAATTAAGAGGTGAGATTATGAGAATTTCTGAAAGAGAAAAACTTGTACTCAACGCTATTGTAGATTATTATCTTACAGTTGGGGACACAATAGGTTCCAGAACATTGGTAAAAAAATATGGAATAGAACTCTCATCTGCTACTATTCGTAATGTTATGGCTGATTTAGAGGATATGGGTTTTATTGAAAAGACACACACTTCCTCAGGACGTATTCCAACAGACATGGGATATAAGTATTACCTAACTGAGCTCCTTAAAGTAGAAAAGATTACACAGGAAGAAATTGAAAATATTAGTAATGTGTATAATCGTAGAGTTGATGAATTAGAAAATATATTAAAACAAACTTCTACTCTACTTTCAAAGTTAACAAATTATGCAGGTATAGCTGTTGAACCTAAACCTGATAATACAAAAGTTGACAGAGTGGAGCTCGTTTATATAGATGAATACCTAATTATGGCAGTTATTGTTATGGAGGATAGAAGAGTAAAAACTAAAAATATCCATTTACCTTATCCTATTACAAAAGATGAAGTAGATAAAAAAGTTGTTGAACTGAATGAGAAAATCAAAAATAACGAAATTGCTATAAATGATATTGAAAAGTTCTTTACTGAAAGTTCAGACATCATCTATGAACATGATGATGAAGATGAACTTAGTAAATACTTTATCAATAATCTACCAGGTGTTTTAAAAGATAGAGATATTGAAGAAGTTACAGATGTAATTGAGTTTTTCAATGAAAGAAAAGATATCAGAGATCTATTTGAAAAACTTATAGAACAAAAGGCTAAAGAGAATTCAAAGACAAATGTTAATGTAATTCTTGGTGATGAATTAGGTATTAAAGAATTGGAAGATTTTAGTTTTGTCTATTCTATTTATAATCTAGGTGGTGCCCAAGGAATTATAGGAGTTATGGGACCAAAGAGAATGGCATATTCTAAAACGATGGGGCTTATAAATCATGTTAGTAGGGAAGTTAATAAACTCATTAATTCAATGGAAAGAGAAAAAAATAAAAAAGTTTAGGAGGCAGTCAATGCAAGATAAAGATATTAAAGATGAGGTTTTAGAAGAGGATATAAATAAAGAAGAAGCTCATGAACATGAACATAAACATGGTGGACACACTTGTTGTGGAAAACATGGACATAAACATGAAGAAGAAACTAAAAAACTAAAAGCTGAAATAGAAACTTTAAAAAATGACTATTTAAGAAAACAAGCTGAATTTCAAAATTTTACTAAAAGAAAAGAAAAAGAAGTTGAAGAACTTAAAAAATTCTCTTCTGAAAAAATTATCACTCAATTTTTAGGAAGTTTGGATAATTTTGAAAGAGCTATTGAATCTTCTATTGAAAGCAAAGATTTTGATTCACTATTAAAGGGTGTTGAAATGATAGTAAGAAACCTTAAAGATATCATGACTAGTGAAGGTGTTGAAGAAATATCAACTGAAGGAGCTTTCAATCCAGAATATCACCATGCAGTTGGTGTTGAAGCATGTGAAGATAAAAAAGAAGATGAAATTGTAAAAGTATTACAAAAAGGTTATACGATGAAAGGTAAAGTTATCAGACCAGCAATGGTTATAGTGTGTAAGAAATAAAAAAATAAAATATAGATAGATTATAGGAGGATAAAATGAGTAAAATAATAGGAATTGATTTAGGAACAACAAACTCTTGTGTGGCAGTAATGGAAGGTGGAAATGTAACAATAATACCAAACTCTGAAGGAGCTAGAACTACTCCATCAGTTGTAAATATTAAAGAAAATGGAGAAGTAGTTGTAGGGGAAATAGCAAAAAGACAAGCTGTAACAAATCCTACTTCAACAGTAAGCTCAATCAAAACTCATATGGGTTCTGATTATAAAGTAGAAATTTTTGGAAAGAAATATACTCCACAAGAAATTTCTGCAATGATATTAAGAAAATTAAAGAAAGATGCTGAAGCATACTTAGGTGAAGAAGTTAAAGAAGCAGTTATTACAGTACCAGCTTACTTTACTGATTCTCAAAGACAAGCTACAAAAGATGCTGGGGTAATAGCAGGATTAGATGTAAAAAGAATTATAAACGAACCAACTGCTGCGGCTCTTGCTTATGGACTTGAAAAGAAAAAAGAAGAAAAAGTATTAGTATTTGACCTTGGTGGAGGAACATTTGACGTATCTGTTCTTGAAATATCTGATGGTGTTATAGAAGTTATATCAACAGCAGGAAACAACCACTTAGGTGGAGATGATTTTGATAATGAAGTTATAAATTGGTTAGTTACAGAATTTAAGAAAGAAACAGGTCTTGATTTATCAAATGATAAAATGGCTTACCAAAGATTAAAAGATGCAGCTGAAAAAGCTAAAAAAGAATTATCAACATTAATGGAAACTTCAATTTCATTACCATTCATAACTATGGATGCAACAGGTCCTAAACACTTAGAAATGAAATTGACAAGAGCAAAATTTGATGATTTAACAAAACATCTTGTTGAAGCAACTCAAGGACCAACAAAGACAGCATTAAAAGATGCAAATCTTGATACAAAAGATATAGATGAAATCTTACTTGTTGGAGGTTCTACAAGAATCCCTGCAGTTCAAGAATGGGTTGAAAACTTCTTTGGAAAGAAACCTAATAAAGGAATAAACCCTGATGAAGTTGTTGCTGCTGGTGCTGCAATACAAGGTGGAGTATTAATGGGAGATGTTAAAGATGTATTACTTCTTGATGTAACTCCATTATCATTAGGAATTGAAACAGCTGGTGGAGTATTTACAAAGATGATAGAAAAGAATACTACTATCCCAGTTAAGAAATCACAAGTATATTCTACTTATTCTGATAATCAAACAGCAGTTACTATAAATGTATTACAAGGGGAAAGATCAAGAGCTGCTGATAACCATAAGTTAGGGGAATTTAACCTTGAAGGTATCCCTGCTGCTCCAAGAGGTGTACCTCAAATAGAAGTTACATTTGATATAGATGCTAATGGTATTGTTCATGTATCTGCTAAAGATTTAGGAACAGGAAAAGAAAATAAAGTAACTATTTCTGGTTCAAGTAACCTTTCTAAAGAAGAAATTGAAAGAATGACTAAGGAAGCTGAAGCTCATGCTGAAGAAGATAAGAAATTCCAAGAATTAGTAGAAGCAAGAAATAGAGCAGACCAATTAATCTCTGCTACTGAAAAGACTTTAAAAGAAAATCCTGATAAAGTAAGTGAAGGAGATAAGAAAAATATAGAAGCTGCTATTGAAGAATTAAAGAAAGTTAAAGATGGTGATGATAAATCTGCAATAGATTCTGCTTTGGAAAAATTATCACAAGCTGCTAATAAATTTGCAGAAGAACTTTATAAGAATGCACAAGCTCAACAACAAGCAGGTGCTCAAGCTAATACAGATTCAAATGAAAATAAAAAAGATGACGATGTAGCAGAAGCAGAAATTGTAGACTAATATAAGGAATATTAATAATGGATAGAAAAAATATTTTTGTTGATATAAAAGCTAATAGTAAAGAAGAGTATAGAGAAACTCTTATTGACTTATTTAAAGCTGAAAAAGCAGGAGAAAGATTTAATTATTTTGTTGAAAGTACAACTCTTGGAAAAATATATTTAGAACATCCATCTCCTTTAAACAAAGGTTTTGATTTTAAAGTATGTATTGAAGAAAAAATTTTCCCTAATAATAGGTTAAAAAATTCTCCAAAACATGATGATTTGATTAATGATTTAATTTTAAAAAAAGAATATAATAAAGAGAAGTACGACGAGTTAATTAAGCCTCTAGTAAATGATATCTATAGGTGTAATCCAGTAAGTTTTCTTGATAATTATGATTTTTTAGGTTTACCAGTTGATGTTTGTATAAAATTATTAAAATGGTTATTTATTGAGCAAGATATTACTTATTGGAATTATTCTGGAAGAGAAAAACTTTATTTATATTTAAAAGAACTGAATTTAGCATAAAATAAATTATATTGTAAGTAATAGGAAGTTAACTCTTCCTATTACTTACTAATTTTTTATAAGGAGAAAAGATGGTAAAAAGTATTAAAGGCATTTCATTTTTATACAATGAAGAAATCGGGTATTTAGAGATAATTGAAGAAAAAGATGGTATAAGTGAAATAAGTTTTTTAGGAAAAATAGATATAGAAGAAAGAAAAAAACTATATAATATTTCTACAGAATCTCCTTTAACAAAAAAATGTAGTAAGCAATTGGAAGAATATTTTTCTGGGAAAAGAAAAGAATTTAATATTAAATTAGATGTTATAGGAACAGAATTTCAAAAAGAATGTTGGAATTCATTGTTAAAAATTCCTTATGGAGAAACTATTTCATATAGTGATGAAGCTAAAATAATTGGAAAAGATAAAGCTGTTAGAGCTGTTGGTTCTGCTAATGGAAAAAACTCTATCCCTATAATTATCCCCTGCCATAGAGTTGTTTCTAAAGATGGTAGCTTAGGTGGATATAGTGGTGGAGAAGGTGGAAATAAAGGTATTGAAATAAAAAAATATCTTTTAGAGCTTGAAAAAAATTTTAAATAAAAATATAATAGCTAATTGAATATTAAAATAAATTAGATGGAGGGAAATTATGGCAAAAAGAGACTATTATGAAGTCCTTGGAGTAGATAAAAACGCAAGTGAAGATGATATAAAAAAGGCATTTAAAAAAGCAGCAATGAAGTATCACCCTGATAGATTTGCAAATGCAAGTGATGCTGAAAAAAAAGATGCAGAAGAAAAATTTAAAGAAGTAAATGAGGCTTATCAAGTTCTTTCTGATAGCAAAAGAAAACAACAGTATGATCAATTTGGACATGCTGCTTTTGAGCCAGGTGGAGCTGGTTTCAGTGACTTTGATCCTAACAGTTTTGATTTTGGTGATATTTTTAGTAATATTTTTGGTGGTGGAGGTTTCGGTGGTTTTGAAGGATTTTCTGGATTTGGTGATTCTTCAAGAAGAAGCTATGTTGAACCTGGAAATGATTTAAGATATAATCTTGAAATTACTTTGGAGGAAGCTGCTAAAGGTGTTGAAAAAACTATAAAATATAAGAGAAATGGAAAATGTGAACATTGTCATGGAACAGGTGGAGAAGACAGCAAAATGAAAACTTGTCCTACTTGTAATGGACAAGGAACAGTAAAAACTCAACAAAGAACTATATTGGGTATGATGCAATCTCAAACTGTCTGCCCTGACTGTCATGGTAAGGGAGAAATTCCTGAAAAGAAATGTAAACATTGTCATGGAACAGGAATAGCAAAAGAAACTGTTGAAAAGAAAATTAACGTACCAGCAGGTATAGATGATGGACAAAAATTGAAATATGCAGGTTTAGGTGAAGCTAGTCAAAGTGGTGGCCCTAATGGTGATTTATATATAGTTATTAGAATTAAACCTCATGATATTTTTATAAGACAAGGCGAAAATTTATATTGTGAAGTTCCAATTTCTTATGCAACAGCTGTTCTAGGTGGTGAAGTAGAGGTTCCTACTTTAAATGGAAAGAAGACTGTAAAAGTGCCAGAAGGAACAGAAAGTGGAAAATTACTTAAAATCTCTGGAGAAGGAATAAAATCTCTTAGAGGTTATGGAAAAGGAGACATAATTGTTAAATTTACAATAGAAACTCCAAAGAAATTAACTGATAAACAAAAAGAATTATTACAAAAATTTGAAGAAAGTTTAAATGATAAAAATTATGAACAAAAATCTAGTTTTATGAAAAAAGTAAAAAAATTCTTTAAAGATATAATTGATTGAATAAGATCTAAAGGAGGTTCATTATGGCTAAGTCATTGATTGTTTATTATTCATTAAGTGGACTGACAAAAAAAGTTGTAGATGTATTAAAAAACTTTACTGATGCTGATATCTACGAAATAGAGTTAGAAAAACCATATAGTAAACTAACAGCTTACACTATAGGTTTAGTTCATTGTAAGACAGATTATGAACCTGCAATTAAAAATGATATTGACTTATCTAATTATGATAAAATTTTTATAGGTGGTCCTGCTTGGTGCTTTACTTATGCACCTCCTATTCATTCTTTTATAAAGAAGTATAATTTAGGTGATAAAGTTATTTATCCTTTTGGAACTGCTACAAGTAACTTTGGTAATTATTTTGAAAGATTCAGTAAAGAATGTAAGGCAAAAGAAATAAAAAATCCTTTAGAAGTTTTTAAATCTACATTTAAGAATGGTTTGGAAGATGCTGTGAAATCTTGGTTAGACAAAGAATATAATTAAGTAAAAAGGTTGTTGCAAATTTGATTGCAACAACCTTTTTTTTTATTTATTCAAGAAATTTTCTTCTATTATTGTTCTCATAGTAGCAACATACTCTTTTAAAATAGTTTCTACTGCCTTACTATCAGTATTATCTACTTTGATTTCATCTCTTGCATGTTTTGCTTTTAAGATTTCTACTATATAATCATCTGTTCTTGTTCCATCAAATAGTAAGAAAACATTTGCTCTCAATAAATCTAAACCTAAATCATTGATACCTGATAAACCATATGAACTTATAACAGGGAATTTAGTTTCAGCAAAATATTCAACATATTTTCTATATTTATCTGATATTTTTATTTTTTCTTCTTTATTTACAGTTAATTTATCATTGTAAACTTCTATTTTTCTTTGATAGATTAAAACTAAAAGAATTTCACAGATTTCAACAGTAGTTAACTTATCTCCCAATTCTTTTTCAAGCTCTTCTACTGTAACTGTGTTAGGATAATGTTTAGCCACTGTTTCTAAGAATAAAGCTTTCTTATCACTTTCCACAACTTCTTTATCTTCACCTATTACATATTTTCCTTCTTCATTTTTAACGTAGAAACCTCTATAATTTAAAGCTTTTATACTATCTATTTTTATATTTCTTGAGATATTGATATCTTTTATATTATCTGTATGAGTTATAATACTGCTTCTAAATTGACAGTCAGTTAGATAGTCATAATATTGCTCTTTTCCTATATAGTCATTTTGACAATCATTTTCAATTTTATCTAAGATTTCATTTGATAAAAATGGGAATGATTTTTGTAAATAACTATCAACTACATGAGATAATCCTTCTGTTTCTAACAATTCATTGAAGTCATATACATAAAAAGGAGTGTTATATACTTCAAAATACTCATGTAATAAATAGTAGTCATTTTTTTGGGCAACATAGGCAAAATTATCTTTTATTCTCTTATTTAAACCAGAATATTCATCTAAGAACTCTAATATACCTTTACCATAGGCAATTTGATTCTTTCCTGTTACATCTCTATTTTGTTTAGCTAACATTCTATTTCTAAATTTCATAGCATCTTTTGATACTTCTAAACTCTTCCAACCTGGATAAGTATTGTATGAAATCATAGCTAAACCATTTTTTGTAAGATGTTTTTTTATAAATTTTAGTATACCTTTTTGGACGTTTTCATCTACCCAAGAAAAAACTCCATGGCAGATGATATAGTCAAATTGTTCAAAATGTTCATTATAGTCTAAAATATTTTTATGATATATTCTAATATTTTTTAAACCTAGAAAATCTATTATTTTATTTCCTTCATCAACTTGAACCTTAGATAAATCTACTCCAACAACAGTTGCTTCAGGATTTTCAATTGCAAAAGGAATTATATTTCCACCAAATGAACAACCAATTTCTAGAACTTTTGCGTTTTTTAAGTCTGGACTAATAAAATCTAATAATCTCAAGTTAGATTTTAATTTCTCAGGTTGTGTATGATAATATGTTTTAGAAATATATGGGTTTTCATCATAACTACTTTCTAATTTTTCATTTTTTTCAGCATTTTGATCCATTTTTTCTCCTCCACTCCCTTTTTCTTTAAATTTATACTAAGATTTTTTCTACTCTCTTACCATCATTATTTTCATCATCATCTTTAAACATATCTTCCATATTGTTACCTTTTCTCTTATTCAATATGTAAACTATTGGAGTTGCAATAAATATTGAACTGTATGTACCTGCAAGTATACCTATTAACAATGTCATTATAAATGTTTTTAAGCTTGCTCCTCCAAAAATCAATAAAGCTATTACTGAAAATAGTGTAGTAATTGATGTATTTAAAGATCTTATAGCAGTTTGGTTAACTGATTCATCCATACAATCTTCTAATGTCCAATTTTTAGTGTGTCTTCTTTTTAAGTTTTCTCTTATTCTGTCGTAAATAACGATAGTATCGTTTATTGAGTATCCAAGTATAGTAAGTATAGCAGCTATAAATGGAGTATCAACTTCGTAACCCATAAGAGCTATAAATCCTACTGCTATGATAATGTCATGTAATAACGATAGTATACCTCCAATAGCAAAACTGAACTCAAATCTTAATGTGATGTATAGAACTATTAAAATTGCTCCTATACCTAGTGAATAGATAGCTGATTTTTTTAAGTCATCTCCTATACTTGCTCCAACTTTATCTTCTTTATCTAAATTGAAAGCTCCTAATTCTTGTAAGCTATTTAAAACTTCTTTTTTATCTTCTTCTTTTAATTCAGGAACTCTTAAAATTACTGTTCCATCTTCAGAGATTTGAACCTTTCTACTATTTGAATTAACCTGAGGTAATTTTTCAGATAATTTATCTAAATTTTCGTTAATTTCAGTCAATGTTATTTTTTTATCATTATATTTTAATTGAAATAAGTTTCCTCCTGTGAAATCTATTCCATAGTTTAATCCTTTTGCAAAGAATACTACTATTGATAAAACAACAAGAACTATTGAAACTGATAGATAATATTTTATATTTCTTATAATGTGCAAATTTACTTTCATTAGTTTTCTCCTCCTTCTGTAACTCCAAAAAGTTTTGGACTTCTAAAACCGAATATATTTACAAAAGTTAGAAGTAATACTTTTGTTGCTGTTATTGCAGTAAACATAGAAGCTAGTGTTCCTAAAGCCAATGTTACAGCAAAACCTTTGATTGGTCCTGTACCAAATACAAATAATATAGCAGTTATTATTAAAGTTGTTAAGTTTGAGTCAAATATAGCTACAAAACCTTTTCCAAATCCAGATTCTATTGAGTTTCTTATACTATTTCCAAATCTTAATTCTTCTTTTATTCTTTCAAAGATGATAACGTTAGCATCGACTGCCATTCCTAGTGATAAGATAAATCCAGCTATTCCTGGTAATGTAAGTGTTGCATCTATGAAGTTTAGACAAGCAAATGTTATAAATCCAAATATGATTATTGCTAAGTCTGCTATAATTCCTGGTAATCTGTAGAAAATTATCATAAATAACCAAATTAACCCTATTGCAACCATACCAGCATTTTTACTTTGTGCTATTGATTCATCTCCAAGTGTTGCTCCAACAGTTCTTGTTTCAACAACTTCTGCTTTTATTGGTAATGCCCCTGCATTTAATAAAGTTGCTGTTGCTGTTGCCTCTTCAACAGTGTAGTTACCTGTTATTGCTCCACTACCACCTGCTATTTCAGTATTTATTTTAGGTGCTGTTTGAACTTCTCCATCAAGAGTGATTGCAAGTTGTCTACCAATATTTTCTCTAGTTATTTTTGCAAAAACATGTGCACCATCAGGTGTCATTTGAAATGATATTTGAGGTCTTCCTAAATTGTCATAAGATACTTCGGCTTTTTGTAATGCTGAACCTGTAAGTAAAGTTTCTCCTAAAGTTCCATCTTCATTCATTATTTTAAATTCCAATAAAGCTGTTTTACCTATTAGATTTATAGCATCTTCTGCATTTTGTAATCCTGGTAATTCTACGATAACTCTGTTATCTCCTGCTTTTTGTATAGAAGATTCTGCAACCCCTATTCCGTTAATTCTTCTATTTAATACTTCAATTAGTCTGTTCATAGCATCGCTATCAATTTTTACATTTGAATTTTTATCTTCCACAGCTTCAAGTACAACATAAACTCCACCTTTTAAATCTAGTCCAAGTTTTATAGGTTTCTTTATACTGTAGTATACTGCTGTTATAAAAATTGCTATTACTATTAACAATCTTATAAATAACTTACTATTCATTCTTTCCCGTCCTCCATATAAAAATTATTTTTTCATATCTAAGTATGTTTGTAATATTATTGAGGCAGCAACTTTATCTACTACCTTTCTTTTTTCAATAGCTCCATTTTTATTTAAATCTTTTAATATATTGTCAGCTATCACTGTTGAAAATCTTTCATCTATTTCAATTATTTCAAGATTTTCTATTTCTTTTTTTAACTTTTCTATGTATTCTCTTACTTTTTCAGCCTGTCTTTTTTCTTCACCATCAAGGCTCTTAGGTATACCTACAACTATTGAGGTTGTATTATTTTCCTTACAAAGCTCAGCTATTCTTTTGACAGACTTCACTTTTTTTCTATTTATAGTTTCTAATGGGGTGGCAATTATACCCATTAAATCAGATCTTGCCACTCCTATTCTAACATCACCAATATCTAATGCTAAATATCTTTTCATTCTACCTCTTATTTTTATGATAGTTTACTTTCAATTGTAGCTCTAATTTCTTTGAAGGCATCTAAAAGTTTGCTTTCATCTTTTCCACCAGCTTGTGCAAAATCTGGTCTTCCTCCACCTTTTCCACCTGTCATTTCAGCTAGTTGTTTTACTAAGTCTCCTGCTTTTACCTTATCAGTTAAAGTTTTTGTAACTCCTACTGCAAAAGATAACTTATCTTGAGTACTTGCTAGAACTACTATTGCTTTTTCATGACTGTCTTTAATAGTATCTATCATAGTTCTTAAATCTTCAGCTGATTTATCTTTAAATGTAGCTATTAACACTTTAGCTCCATTTATTTCTTCCATTCCTGACAATGCTGCCTTTGTTTCAAATAAAGCAATTTTTTGTTTTAAAGTCTCCAATGATTTTTCAGCATCTTTTAAACTTTCTAAAGTTTTTTCTACTTTTTCAACTACATTAGTATTTGAAGCTTTTAATTTCTTTTCAATTTCTTTTAAAGTGTCTGCTTCTTCTTTTTCAACTAAGTATGCTCCATAACCAGTCTTAGCTTCTATTCTTCTAACTCCTGCTGCTATACCACCTTCAGAAACTATTTTGAATAGTCCTATCTTAGCTATGTTATCTATGTGAGTTCCTCCACAAAGTTCAGTTGAGAATCCAGGGACATCTACAACTCTTACTACTTCACCATATTTATCCCCAAATAGCATCATAGCCCCTAAGTTTTTAGCTTCTTCTATACTGTGATGACTTACAACAACGTCTATACCTTCTCTTATCTTTTCATTCACTATATTTTCAATCTTAGCAAGTTGTTCAGCTGTAACAGCTTCATAATGGCTAAAGTCAAATCTTAATTTATCTGGATCAACTAAAGATCCTGCTTGTTGAACATGAGTTCCAACTACTTCTCTTAAAGCCTTATGTAATAAGTGAGTAGCTGTATGGTTTTTAGCTGTGTCAAGTCTTCTAAGAAGATTTACTTCTAATTTATAAGTCTTGTTTTCTTCAGCACTACCTTTTTCAATTTCAACAGTATGAATAAATATATCTTTTTGTTTTTGTACATCTAAGACTTTAGCTGAGAAGTTATCTGAATAAATTCTTCCTTGATCTCCAACTTGTCCTCCTGATTCAGCATAGAAAGGAGTTTTATCAAAAATCAATAGACATTTTCCATCTTTTGCTTCTCTTGAGCTTAGAAGTGTAGCTTCATCTTCAGTCTTTTCATAACCAGTAAATTTAGTTACTCCATGTTTATCATAGAAGTCTTCTATAAAGCTGTCTTGTCCTTTTTCCATTACAACTTCTCTAGCCGATCTAGCTTTTTCTTTTTGTTCTTCCATTTTAGCTTCAAATTCTTCTCTTAATACAGTTACTCCTCTTTCTTCTGCAATTTCTTCTGTCAATTCATAAGGGAAACCATAAGTATCATAAAGTTTAAATGAAACTTCTCCATCTAGTTTATTTTTTCCATTAGCTAGTAGATTATCAATTTCTTGATTAACTAGTTGTATTCCTTGATCCAAAGTATTAGAGAATTTTTCTTCTTCAATTTTTACAATTTTTCTGATATTTTCTAAATTTTTCTTTAAATCTGGATAAGCAACTTCAAATCTTTCAACAACCTTATCCACCATCTTATACATGAATAATTCTTTGTATCCTAATAATCTTCCATGTCTAACTGCTCTTCTTAAAATTCTTCTTAGGATATATCCTCTTCCTTCATTAGAAGGTATAACTCCGTCATTAACTAAGAAAGTTACTGCTCTTGCATGGTCAGTTATAACCTTTAAAGAGAAGTTAGTTTCAGGATTTTTACCATATTGACTTCCTGTAATTCTTGCTGCTTCTTCTAAGATAGGGAATAGTAAGTCAGTTTCAAAGTTATTAGGCTTACCTTGTACTACTGCTGCTATTCTTTCAAGTCCTGCTCCTGTATCTATATTCTTTTTAGGTAGAGGTTCTAGACTTCCATCTTCCATTCTATTCCATTCAGTGAACACTAGATTCCATATTTCTATGAAACGGTTATCTGTTCCTTCATCACCAATTTTAGAATTTTCATCTCCACCATATTGTACACCAAGGTCCACATGGATTTCAGAACAAGGTCCACAAGAACCAGTAGGTCCCGCTGACCACCAGTTTTCACTTTCTCCCATTCTAACTATTCTTTCTTTTGGAAAATTACATTTTTCTATCCAGATTCTTTCTGCTTCATCATCTGTTGTGAACACAGTTACCCATAGTTTATCTTTATCAAGTTTTAAAACTTCTGTCACAAATTCCCAAGACCAAGCTATAGCTTCTTCTTTGAAATAATCTCCAAAAGAGAAATTTCCTAACATTTCAAAAAATGTATGGTGTCTTGCCGTTCTTCCAACATTTTCTAAGTCATTTGTTCTTATACATTTTTGATAAGTTGTAACTCTTGGATAAGGTGCTTCCTTTTGTCCTAAGAAATATGGCTTAAATGGTACCATTCCTGCTACTGTTAAAAGCAGAGTTGGATCATCTGGTATCAAAGATGCACTTTCAAAATGTTTATGCTGTTTTTGCATAAAAAATTCAATAAATTTCTCTCTAATTTCGTTACCTGTTAACATTTTTTTATCTATAATGGAAGATGAATTCTTCCACATAGCCTCCTCCTTTTATTATTTATCTTTTATATTTTGTTCATTCTTTTTATATTCTTCAAAACGCTTTTTTAAAGTTGATATTAAATGAGACCATTTTTTTTGATATTCTTCTGGTAATGAAAACCCACCAACAAAGGCATATGGGCTTCCTCCAACACTTGTCATAGCAAAAATCTTATCATCTTTCTCATCAGCATAAACAATTAAAGTTTTTGTATCAGATTTCTCAGATGAAATTCCATAAAACACATAAATATTTCCATCAAATGGAGCATATTCTATACACATCTTAGGATCATGATTTTTGGAAGTAGCTGGAACTACTTTTCCATTCTTCTCTATTTCAAGTAAAGTTTTTATTTCATCTTTTGATACTAAAGGTGGTAAAGAAACTCCTTCTTTTTTCCACTTTTCATCTGTCGGGTTAAAATCAGTATTAGCCCACTCATTTACAAAATCTCCCATTAAAAAATATACATTTTCCTCAGCTTTATAGTGTGATTCTTTTTTTTCAGCGAATAAAGAAGTGCTTGAAAGTACTCCACATATTAACAATAATCCAAAAAATATCAATAATCTATTTTTTCCCACCTTGTTAATCATCTCCTTTAGTCTAATCTGAATTTTTCTCCTAAATATACTTTTTTTGCTAATGGATCATTTGCTATTTCATAAGGAGTTCCCTCAATTAATACCTTTCCTTTTTGCATAACATATGATCTATCTGTTATACTTAAAGTTTCTCTTACATTATGGTCTGTTATCAATATTCCTAGACCTCTCTTTTTAAGATGTCTTATGATATTTTGTATATCTTCAACAGCTATAGGGTCAACACCTGCAAAAGGCTCATCAAGTAAGATAAAGCTTGGATTATTTGCTATTGTTCTAGCTATCTCTATTCTTCTTCTTTCTCCACCAGACAGAGCATAACCTAAAGAGTCTCTTACATGAGTCAATTTAAACTCTTCAAGTAATCTATGTACTGTTTCTCTTTGCTCTTTTTTTGAAATACCTTTCATTTCAAGAACCACTTCTATATTCTCTTCAACTGTTAAGTTTCTAAAGACAGAAGGTTCTTGTGCAAGATATCCTATTCCCATATCTGCTCTTTTATACATAGGTAAGTTAGTTATGTCTTCCTCAGCACATAAAACTTCTCCATCATCAGGTCTTACTATCCCTGTTATCATATAGAAAGTTGTTGTTTTCCCTGCTCCATTAGGTCCAAGAAGCCCAACAATCTCTCCCTTATTTACCTCTAAACTAACCCTGTCTACAACCTTTCTTCCTTTGTAGGCTTTAACAAGATTATCAGCACTTAAAGTTATCATTCAAATCTCCTTTTGACATCATATTCCTATTTTTTTGTAGTTTTTTTAGTAGCTGTCATATTATCAAATACATTTTCTGCTGATTTATCTGTTTGATATTCAACATGAACATTTCCTTTAGCTCTTATTTTTCTATTTTCCATATCATAATGACCTTCATTAGCTGTTGTAACAGAATCTTTTGTAACAACCTTAACTCTATCATATACATCAGCCATTTTCTTTGTCACAGCTCCTCTATCAGCTGTTAAAACTACTTCTTCTTTCTTTTCGTTTACGTTCTTTACATAGACATTTTTATTAAGCTTAATTAAGTCTTGATCAATATATCCTGTAACATCATCAGCTTTAACAAGAGTATTTCCTTTTGGTCCATCATCTATAGTCAATACAGGTTTATCTTTTGCATATACTTCTTTCTTAATTAAATCTAGTTCCATGTAGTTAGAAACTATTTTTCTATTTAATTGAGTAAAAGTAGATTTAGTATTTACTATAACTTTCTTAGCTTGATACTTATCATCTATCTTAGCCATATATAAATCAGCTTTATCTCCAGAGAAATATACATCTCCTTCTTTTTGTTTAGATTTACCTTTTACATTTCCTGTAAAGTGAACAACATCATTTATATTACCCTTAGCCTGATTAGAATAGAATTCATTTCCATCAACAGATTTTACATCTGCATTTTTTACAAAAATTTCTCCACTTTCTTTATTTACTTTTCCATAACTAGATTTTATAGTGTATTGATCGTATTTTATTACACTATTAGTTGGAGTTTCTGCATCTTTAGTATCTAAGTAATATACTATTTTTGGCCCAGTTATGCTATCTGCTCCTGAACTTAAGTAAGCATTTCCTACTAATTCTAATCTTCTATTTTCTTTATTGTAAATAACTACATTTTGAGCCTTAGCTGTTCTATTAGGTTCTCTCATATTGAAATCAGAACCTCTTAATATTCCATCTTTTGGACTATATGTTGCTGAGCTTACAGAACCAACCATAGATCTAACTGGATCATCAAATTTAACTGGTGTATTTACATGAACTAGCTCATCTTTATATGAATATCTAGCCTTATCAACTACCATATTTGTAGTATCTTGTTTAACTCTAACAGGTCCCATTAAATCAACATATTCGCCTCTTTTGATTATTATTTCTTTAGCAGTTCCTGACATTTTATCTTCTTTATTTTCAAAAGGTATAGGTCCTTGAAGTTTTCCTACTCCTGTTATATTATTGAAAACTAAGTCATGTCCTTTCATAATAGTACCCTTGTTGTTCATTACAATATCTCCTGGACTTGTTAGCTCTCCAGTCTTTTTATTGTAAGTGATACTATTTCCATTTATCACAGAACTTTCATCTTTAGATTTTATAACATAAGGCTCAGGTGCTGATAAGATACCTGTTTCTTCTTTATATGTTACATTTTTTGTTGTTAAACCATAGTCTTTACTTTTTACTGTAATTTCTTCTTTTGAATAGAAATCTTTAGTCCCTAAGTTATATACTATACTTGTTCCTTTTATTCCATCACCTTTTTCATTCCAAGAATCAAAAGGCTTATCAGTAGTAACTTCTTTAGATACAGAGTTATAGTGAATATATTCTGCTTCTAAATTATTTGTTGGTGATGTATATAGAATTTTATTTCCATATATATCTGCTTCTTTAGTTTCACTAGAATATACAAAAGTATCTGCTTTAAGGTTTTCACCCTTTGTTGAAGTCACAACAACATTACCTAAAATCTTAAACTTCTTATCATTTATATTGTATTCAGCTCTATCAGCTAGAACAGAATATTCAGGGTTTCCACCTTTAATTTGTCCATATACATTGATTGTATCACTATTAGCTTCTTTTTCTATATAATTTACATCAAAAACATAGTCTTGATAAGTAAATTTAACATCTCCTGTAACTTTAAAACTTTGATCTGCTTCATTTAAAACTATATCTCTACCTTTTAAACCAATTTCACCATACTTCATATCGAAACCATCAGTTGCATAAAGATTTCTTTCATTTAGATTAAAGTAAACTTTAGAAAATGTTCCTGACATTTCCTTACCTTTTTCTACTTCACCAACTTGAAGATTTCTTACATCTGTAAGAGTATTGATATCTCCAATTTCTCCTATCTTATTAGATAAGGCAATATTTCCTTCCAATGTTATAGTCTTAGCTTCATTGTTGTAATTTGCTTTATCAGCCACTATAGAAAATAGCTTGTTCTTTATAACAACTCCGTCTTCTAAAGTTATATTATCCATAGAAACAGTTGTTTTAAATTTATTTCCTAATATTTCTATTCCTTTTTCTTCATTTTTAGCATACATAGGTTTAACTGATTCCAACTCTTGTGTTTCTTTGTTATATTTTAATTCAGATGCCTTAATTTCCCAACCATTAGCACTTTTTCCTATGATATTAGTGTCTAATGTTAAGTTTCTATCCTTATCAAGAAAAGCATTATCTCCACTTAAAAGCATTCCTTTAATAAAAGCCTTTGCCTTTTCAAACTTACTTTCTTTTTCATCTATGTAGTCAACTTGCTTCTCTGCTTCTATACGAAGATCATCACTTTCATAGACTGCATTGATAGTTTCAACCAATTTTCTTATTTCTCCAGTTTCTTTATCAGAACCAAAATAATTGAAATATCCCAATACCAATGCTACTATTCCTGCTCCAATATATGCAATTTTTTTCTTAGTCATTATTTCCTCCAAGAAGAATTTTCTTTAATTCACTCAATTTTAATAAGCTTTCCAAAGGACTTAAAGAGTTTAAGTCCATAACTTTTAACATTTCTAAAACTTTTATTTCATTTTCATTTATAAGTTCAGTTTCTATTTCTTCTTCCTCTTCAAAATTATTACCAAAAAGCATCATTTGCTCGGCTTTCATTTTGCTTTCTATTAAATTTTTTCTATTTTCTAATTTTTTTAAAATCTTCCTTGAACGATTTAAAACATCTTTAGGAACTCCAGATAACCTTGCTACTTCTATTCCATAAGACTTATCTGCTCCACCCTTTACTATCTCTCTTAAGAAAACTACATTCTTACCATTTTCTTTTACTTCAACTCTAAAATTTATAGCTCTTTCAAGCTCTTTCTCAAGTTCAGTAAGTTCATGATAGTGAGTGGCAAATATAGTTTTAGCTCCTATATTATTATGGATATATTCTGTTATAGCTGTTGCTATAGATATACCGTCATAAGTTGATGTTCCTCTACCTATTTCATCTAAAACTATGAAAGATTTTTCTGTTGCATTATTTAAAATACTTGCAACCTCTGTCATCTCTAGCATGAAAGTAGATTGTCCTGTAAGCAGGTCATCACTTGCTCCAACTCTTGTAAATATCTTATCTACAATAGGAATTTTTGCATAGTCTGCTGCCACATAGCTACCTATATGAGCCATTATGATATTTAAGGCAACCTGCTTCATATAAGTTGATTTTCCAGACATATTAGGCCCTGTTAAGATGATTAAATTATATTTTTCATCTAAAATAATATCATTCTTAACATAACTTCCACTAGCTATCAGGCTTTCAACTATAGGATGTCTTCCACCTTTTATTTCTAAGATATTATCTTCACTTATCTCAGGTTTAACATAGGAATTTTTAGTTGCTATATGGGCAAAATTTGAAACTATATCCAAGTTTGCTATTCTATTTGCCAATTTATATAGACTTTCTATATGTTCCTTTATCTCTGAACTAAGTGACTTAAATAAGTCATATTCTAAGGCTTCTATCTTACTTTTAGCTGTTATAACCTTTTCTTCATACTCCTTTAAATCAGGAACTATATATCTTTCACTGTTTACAAGAGTCTGCTTTCTAATATAGTCCTCAGGAACTAAATGCTCATTAGCCTTAGTTACTTCTATAAAATATCCAAAAACTTTATTATATTTAATTTTTAGACCTTTTATACCTGTTCTTTCTCTTTCTCTTTGCTCTATCTCAAGTATAAAATCCTTACCGAGTTTAGATATTCTTCTAAGCTCATCTAATTCAGAATTATAACCATCTTTGATTATCCCTCCCTCTCTCACTGAGAAAGGTGCTTCAACATCGATAATCAACTCTATTTTATTGTAAATATCTAAAAGAATTTCTATATCAAGTTCAAAAATTTTCTTTAATTCTTGATGTTCTTTTAGAAGTTTATATGTTTCCAAAGACTTTCTAATAGAATCCTTTAATGACAAAAGATCCTTTCCATTCTCTGTACCATATATTATCTTTCCAGCTATTCTTTCTATATCATAGATATCTTTTAGCTTTTCTCTTACATTTTCTCTTAAAAGTACATCATTAAAGAAATAGTCAACATAAAACTGTCTTTCTTTGATTTTCTCTATATCTAAAAAAGGATTTTTTATAATCTTTTTTAATTCTCTACTTCCTATAGATGTTACACAACTATCTAAAACTCCTAATAGAGTACCTTTACTTTCTTCATTTCTTTTAGGTACTAGATTAAGATTATTTTGAGTGCTGATATTCAATTCCATTATATTGTCTATATTCTTGTATTCTATCTTGCTAAAAGGCAGTTCATTACCCTTTTGTAAGTCATCAATATAACGTAAAAGATTAGCAGCAGCTGAAATAGCTAAATCTTTAGATTTCAACGAAAAAGCTTCTACAGACATAATATCAAAATATGAAATTAAGTAGTCCTCAGCTTTTTTTACATTCTTTATCTCTGTAAATTTTACTCCTGAAAAAGAAATTCTTTCTTCCAAGATGCTTATATATTCAGAATAAGTCTTTTCATCAAGTAAAATCTCACTTGCCTGTATTTTATTTATTTCGGCCAAACCTTTTTCAAAGAAATTTTTATCTTTTATTTCAAAAACAGAAAATTCACCTGTTGTTATATCTGCATAAGCTATAGCTAAGATATTTTCTATTGTATTTATTTTCACACAGGCGATATAGTTATTATTATTTTTATCTAAAAAATCAACATCAATAATTGTTCCAGGAGTTATAACTCTTGTCACTTCCCTCTTCACTATACCAGTTGCTGCCTTAGGGTCTTCCACCTGTTCACAGATAGCAACACTATAACCCTTTTCAACTAACTTTGCAATGTAGGAAGCTACTGAATGATAAGGAACTCCTGCCAAAGGAACATCTTGTCCTTTTTCTTTATTTCTCTTTGTAAGAGTTAATCCTAATTCTTTTGAAGCTATTTTTGCATCTTCAAAAAACATCTCATAGAAATCTCCCAATCTAAACATCAAGATTTCATTTTGATATTCCTCTTTTATTTTTTTATATTGTTGCATTAAGGGTGTGTCTGTTGACATTTATTTACCTCTCAATTTTTATTTTATTACATCATTATATTTTACCAATATTAATGCAAATCTTCAAGTAATTTTATAATTTCGTCATAGTCACTTAGAGTATTTATTTTCCTTTTAGCCTCTGCACAATTTTCAAGACCTTTTAAGTACCAAGAAATATGTTTTCTAACATCAAAAATAAATTGATCATCATTATCAACTCTTATTCTTTTCAAATGTTCTATTGCCATATTTATTTTTTCATCTTTAGTAACAGGATTTTTTACTTCTCCATATTCTAAGATTTCTCTTATATCTCTTATAAGCCAAGGGTTTCCAAAAATTCCTCTAGCAAGCATCACCCCGTCAACATTTGAATAAGAAATCTTTTCTAGAGCATCTTCAGCTGTAAATATATCTCCATTTCCCATAACTGGTATAGAAATATTGTCTTTAACTTCCTTTATGTAAGACCAATCGGCCTTTCCTGAATAAAGTTGTTCTCTTGTTCTCCCATGTACAGTTATATGGTCACAACCTACTTCTTCTGCTATTTTACCTATTTGAACATAGTTTTCAGGTTCTTTATAGCCTATTCTAATTTTTACAGAAAGTTTAACATCATCATTTAAAACTGATTTAATTTCCGATAATATTCTTTTTATTTTTTCAGGCTCTCTAACCAGTGCTGCTCCATAACCACAATTTACTATTTTTTTCATAGGACAACCACAGTTTAAGTTAATATGTTTCACTCCTAAATTTTGTATATACTGTGCACTTGATTTTATTTTTTCAATATCTTCACCAAAAATTTGTACTGCATTTCCATCTCTTAGTTTTAATATTTTCGAAATAGTTTTATCATTTAAAACTGAAAGTGCATTTACACTCACCATTTCTGTAAAAATTAAATCAGGGTTAAAATCTTCAAGTATACCTCTAAATGTATAGTCTGTCACTCCCGCTATAGGAGCTATATAAATTTTTTTCATAAATTTTCTCCATTCCTAAATATCTTTAAATTTTAACATAAAATTACATAATATAAAAGAGAATTTCTCAAGAATATAATCTTAAAAAATTCTCTTTTTAATAAAAATTTATTTTATTTTCTATTACCTGCTTTTATAATAGGAATATTTGCGACTAAAGCTATTTTTCTAGGATCGTCATCACAAGGAGAAACCTCAATATTTAATTTAGATTTTTCTATTTCAACATACTTAGATAAAACTTTAAGTATATCATCTTTCATATTTTCTAAAACTCCAGATGGTAACATTGCTCTATCTTGGATTAAGACTAGTTTTAATCTATTTTTAGCTTCATCTTTTGAATTTTCTTTTTTAAATAAACCTGATAGTATACCTAACACTGTTATCACCTCTTAAATACGAATTTTATTTTTTCTAATATACTCATTTTAATATCTAAATCTAGTAAAGGAACTTCTACTCCTTCTATTCTACTTGCAATATTCTTAAATGCTTTTGCTGCTAAAGAATCTCCTTTATATACTAAAGGTTCTCCTTTATTTGTAGAAATAACTACATTTTCATCATCAGGGACTACTCCTAATAATTTTACTGCTAATATATCAAGTATGTCTTCTACACTTAACATATTCTTTTCTTTTACCATATCTATTCTTAGTCTATTTACAACAATTCTTGGACTTTTTATTCCTGCAGCTTCCAATAGTCCAATTATTCTATCAGCATCTCTTGTAGCTGAAACTTCAGGAGTTGTAACAACTATAGCCTCATCTGCTGCAGCTATTGCATTTTTAAATCCTTGTTCTATTCCTGCTGGACAGTCTATTAAGATATAGTCAAAACTTTCCTTTAAAGAAAAAATTAATTCTTTCATTTGGTCAGTATTGACATCGTTTTTATCTCTTATTTGAGCAGCTGGTAATAAGACAAGATTTGGACATCTCTTATCTTTAATTAAAGCTTGGCTTACTCTACATCTTCCTTCAATAACATCGATTAAATCATAGACTATTCTATTTTCAAGTCCCATAACAACATCTAGATTTCTTAAACCTATATCTGTGTCTATAAGTAAAACCTTATGACCTTTGTCTGCTAAAGCAGCTCCTATATTTGCAGTCGTTGTTGTTTTTCCAACTCCACCTTTTCCTGAAGTAATAACAATAACTCTTGCTCCCATACTATATCAACTCCTCAACAACTATTTCTTGATTTTTTATTCTTGCAATCCTAAATTTATTTTTTTTGTTAACTCTTGAAGAATCTAAAATTTCTTTTTGCATATCAGTTTTTGTTTTCATTCCTATAGTCAGTTGAATAGGATTGAAATAAATAGCAGTTACAAAAGCTTGTTCATCTCCATTTAATCCTGCATAGACAGTTCCATTAAGACGACCTAAAACGATTACATTTCCTCTAGCTCTTATTATAGAAGACGGGTTTACATCTCCTATTACAACTACACTTCCATCTGATTCTATTTTTGCTCCTGATCTTAAAGTTCCTCTATAAAAATGAGTTTTTCCTTCTTCCATCAATGGATTAAACTTACTTAGATCCATTGCTTGATCCTTAGATTTTTTATCTTTAGGTTTTTTCTCATTTTTTTCGTTCTTTTCATTTTTTTCAGTAAAAATATATGAAATAACTATGTTACTATTTTCTGTTAGGATTCCAATTAGAATATCTTCTTCTTCACTTGTCAACTTTCTACCGCTGAACTCTATTGCCATACGACTATTTCCAATAAAATTCTTTGCTTCTAATATCTTAGTTTTTAGAATATCACATAATTCCAAAAAATCAGATTTTGGGTTTAAAGCAATTACCAATCTATCATTTTTACCTTTTATAATTACCTGGTTGCTCATAATTCCACCTACATAATAATTTTATTCTACCCATCTAGAAAAGTATAACATAGTATGTAAAATATTGCAAACACTAAGAAAAAAAATTAGATGTTCCAGTTTTCTAGTCTTCTTCTTAATTGTTCTACCTCAAGTTTTAAATCATTCATTAAGTATTCTAAAATTTCTTTTGTTGTTTTTTCATCGTTTACCATAGCTGCAACTTGTCCTGACATGAAGCTTCCTCTTTCAGTATCCCCTTCAACAACAGCTAATCTTAAGCTTCCAGTTCCTAATTTTTCAATTTCTTCTTTAGGAGCTCCACTTCTTTCAAGTTCTATCATTTCTTTTGCTAATTTATTATCAATAACTCTTACAGGGTGCCCTGTTGAAGTTCCTGTAACAACAGTTGATCTATCTTTAGCTTTTAAGATTATATCTTTATAGTTTTGATGAATTATACATTCTTTTGCTGTTAAGAATATAGTCCCACATTGAATAGCATCTGCTCCCATAGCAAGTGCAGCTAAGAATTGTTTTCCACTAGCTATACCTCCAGCAGCTATAACTGGTATAGATACTGCATTAACTATTTGAGGAAGTAAAGCCATAGTTGTAAGAGTTCCAACGTGTCCTCCACTTTCCATTCCTTCAACTATAACAGCATCTGCTCCTATTTTTTCCATTCTTTCTGCTAATTTAACTGTAGGTATAACAGGAATAACCTTTATATTAGCAGCTTTTAGTTTATCCATAAAAGCTCCAGGGTTTCCTGCTCCAGTTGTAATAACTTTTACTCCTTCTTCAATACAAACATTCATTTGTTGCTCTACATCTGGACGTAAAAGCATTAAGTTAACACCAAATGGATTAGAAGTTATTTCTTTAGCTTTTCTAATATGTTGTCTTAAAAGTTCTGGTTCCATTCCTCCACCAGCAATTATTCCAAGACCTCCATCTCTTGAAACAGCTCCTGCTAATTCTCCACCTGATACCCAAGCCATAGCTCCTTGAAATATTGGATATTTAATCCCTAATAATTCACATATTTTATTATTTTTCATTAAAGTTTCCTCCATATATTTTAAATTTATTTCTCCATACATAAAGATACCCTTAGGAAGATATGCATATACTATACATCTTAGTGCTGCTTCCTTCCAGATCTGACACGGTTCGATGATAATATATCATATCCCCTAAGGGCAATATATATTATCATTTTTATTTTTATTTGTCAATATTATGCACCAATTTTATTTAAAAAGTCTTCTTTTATTTGTTCTCTTATCTTTGATTTTAAAGAAGAGTTTTCTCCATTTAAGATTTCATCAAAAATTTCAACTATATTAGTCTTAATTTGTAATGTTCTTGAATCAGTGTCATAACTATAATAAATTTCACCAGTATTTAATTCTTTTAATAGAGGTGCTATTATTTCTCTAGTAACTTCATCTTCTATTTTCATAGTTTCAATTATTTTTGCTACATCAAGTTTCATATCTTTTAGATGTATACTTCCATTTATAACTAAATGAGAACCATCTGTTTTTAAATTTTGGAATAAAACTCCTTGTCCACCTTGTAATAAATCGCTTCCTAAATCTTTTAAATCAGCCTCAGGAATATTCAAAGTTGACTCTGTAAGCTCTGTATCAAAGTTAATGAAACCTTTAAATTCACCTATGGTATTTCCTTTTTCTCCAAATAATTTAAACTCAGTATTATCTGTGTCCTTTGAAATTCTTGTTGAGAAATTCTTAACTTCACCATTAAAACTAATTCCATAAACATTAGAAGTGATAATTATACTGTTAAAGAATAGTTCCCATACATCTTCATCATCTAATTTAGAATCTTTTTCTTTTCTAACACGAATTTCATCAAGAATATTTCTATATTTCAAAGAAAGATTATATATTTTTTGTTCATAAACTAAGTTTAAATACATGTTGATATAACCATCTAAATCGAATAAAACAAGTTTATTTCTATTTAAGAAGTTTCTTACAACTCTATCTAGTGATTCTTCTAAAGTCATTCCATCTTTAAGTTCATCTTCAGTCTTACTTAAATCTTTAATATCTAAATCTTGTCCAAGTTTCTTTGTACTTTTACCAATATTAGATATTTCTCCAACTACTTCTGAAATATTTAAATTCTTTTCACTACTTTCTTTAATATTCTTTATGCTTTGTTTTATTTTTTCAAGTTCACTAAGATCTGTTCTATTACTTAAATTTCTTGAAAAAACTTCATTTAAATTTAAATGATTTTCTTCTATTTTATTCAAATAAAGATTTTTAAGTTCTGTTAGAACTTTTTCTCTCTTAGCTTTTTCTTCAGCTTCAGTCACTTTATTTTCAAAAACAACCATATCTTCTTCAGAGTTATATTCATATTTTGCATTCCCAAAGAAAGATATTCCTTCTATTTCTGCATCATCAAAAGTTATTATTTTCTTTCTAAAGTTTATATTATAATAACTTTTTAATTTATCGATAGAAATAAAGACTTCTTCTTCATTTAAGTTACTCATAATCTTTACATCTTTTAAAGTAATGTAACGTTCAAAATAATCTAAATCCAAACTACCTATTGTAACTTCTGCATTATTTGCCTGAGACATTTTTCTTTCTAAATAAGCTTTTAACAAAATATCTCTTGCAAAAAACAGGATGGTAACTGAAATAACAATAAATAGTAATAAAAAACCTATAAATTTTTTCATATAACCTCACCTATATATATTTTCTAATTATTAATTTGATTTTTTCTTTTTTAGTTAAGCCATTTTCTTCCACAATCTTAAATTTTCCATACTTTTTAATTATTATAGTATCTCCCACAGCTATCTTAGTACTTTTTTCTCTTTCTACCTCATAATTTAATTGTACATTTCCTAAATCTATGTAGTTTGTACCTAAAGTTCTAGATAGATTAGTTAGTTCTGCAACCAAGCTATCCAATCTTAAAGATGCTAGAGTTATATTTAATTCTTGGTATTCATTTTGAGGTATCTCACTTTCATCTATTTCTATAATTTCAACAGGTGAAGAATTTACTCTCAAAAGATTCTCTTTTAAAAAATCAAACATATTCTCTAATATAATACCATAACAATGACCATTTTTAACAATTAAATCTCCTAAACTTTCTCTTTTTAAACCTAAAGCTAAGATATTCCCTAAATAATGCTTGTGTTCTAGCTCTATAAATTTTGATTTCTTTTCTATTTTAAAGTATTTCACAGGAAAAAACAAATCTTCTTCTGTAAAATCTTTTGGATAGACTGCCAATAATTTTTTTTCACAGTCTTCATTTAGACCCTTAAAAGAGAAATTTAGTTCATGATGTTTCAACTTATTAAGTTGAGATATTGGAAAAAATTGTTTACTATATACTATCATATCAGTTTTTTCTGCTAAATTAATACAATTTTCAATTTTTTCTAAATTATTATTTGTTTTATCTATATTTTTCATAATAGATATTCTATCATTTTTTTTCTAAAAATAAAATAAAAAAAGTCCATTTTTTATATGGACTTTTTTGTGGGATTAGCATATCTATTATTTTTTTCATTATTATTATGGGAAATTACCCTTCTCATTTAAGAGAAGGGCCTTTTTTCTTTCTGGGGGGAGAGAAAAAAATTTTATTATCTATAACCTTTAGACGAGACCCCTAAGAAAAAAGTTTAAAAGTTTTTTATTTTTTTTAAATTTTTTTATGATAAGAATTGAAGCTTTATATAATTAGCTTTATAGAGTTGGAGTATAGTAAAAAACAAGTTAGTTACTTTACAGTTAGGTATTAAAAATTTTCTTTGAGTAAATAACTAATAGTTTTTAATAAGATTACTGCGACGTCCTATAATGTTGAAAGAGCCTTTGTGGAGCTCTTGAAACATTATAGGCTGGCAAGTAATCGTTATATATAACTAGAAATTATTAAAATATTTCAAAGAAAATTTTCTAAAATCTACTCAGCAATGAGCTGTTTTTTACTATCTCATATTTATAAATCTTTACTTTTGGCTTCAAAGCTTATCATTATCGGGCTTCCATCGAAGCCAAATGCTTCTCTAAATTTATTTTCTATATATCTTGCATAAGAGAAATGTATAAGTTCTGGGTAATTACAGAATAAAACAAATTTTGGTGGTGCAACAGAAACTTGAGTTGCATAATTGATTTTAATTAATCTACCCTTTCTTGTTGGTGGGTTATTCATTAGGATAGCATCTTTTAATACAGTGTTTAAAAGTCCTGTTGAAATTCTCTTAGTATATTCTTCATAGATTCTATCAGATATTTCAAGAAGATTTGTAGTTCTTTGTCCTGTTAGAGCTGAAATAAACTCTATAGGAGCATAAGATAAGAATGGTAGCTCAGCATACAATTCTTCTTTCATTTTCTTCATAGTTACATTATTTTTATTTTCTATCAAATCCCACTTATTCATTACAATAATTATAGGTTTCAATTCTTCAGCAGCTATTCCTGCTATTCTCTTGTCTTGTTCTGTTAGACCTTCTTTAGCATCCAACATTAAGATACATACATCTGCTCTTTTTATACTTTTTAATGCTCTCAACACAGAATAATATTCTAAGCTTTCTTCAACCTTAGATTTTCTTCTTATACCAGCTGTATCTATTATCATATATTTATTGTCTTTGTATTCAATTAAGGTATCTATAGCATCTCTTGTTGTACCTGCAATATCACTTACTATTGTTCTTTCTGAACCTGAAAGTTTATTAACCAATGAAGATTTTCCAGCATTAGGTTTTCCTATAACAGCTAATTTTAAAACATCCTCATCTTCTTCAGGGAAATCCATTTTTCCTATAATTTCAACAACTATATCTAGCATATCCCCTAAGTTTACTTTATGTTCCCCTGATATAGGAACAAGATATTCAAAACCTAATCCATAGAAATCATAAATATCATCTTGTTGTTCAAAATAATTATCTATTTTATTTACACACAAGATAACAGGTTTATTTTTCTTTCTTAGTATATATGCTATCTCATCATCTAAAGGATTAAGTCCCGCTTTACCGTCCACAACAAACAAAATAACATCTGCTTCATTCATAGCAACTTCTGCCTGTTCTTTTATTTTAGTCATTAAGAAATCATTGTTTCTTGGTTCTAGTCCCCCTGTATCCACTATTACAAATTCTGAACCACTCCACTCTGTATCTCTATATAATCTATCTCTTGTTACTCCAGGTAGGTCGTCCACTATAGCTATCTTATCTCCAATTAAATTATTGAAAAGAGTAGATTTTCCAACATTGGGTCTTCCTACTATTGCAATTATTGGCTTCATATTATCACCTCTATATTTTTTATATTTCATTATAGCCTGAACCTCCCACGACTGACACCCTACGAGTGCTAGAGTTGCGGGTTCCAAAATCTTTAAAAATATTTAAAAATTTTCTAAGAAGTTTGATAGCTTTACACTAC
>ERZ772999.236-NODE-236-length-35844-cov-6.369723_pt1 | contig 35844 bp, 28 predicted proteins | sample MGYA00511467_ERZ772999 | MGnify/ENA primary metagenome ERZ772999 (study PRJEB29015, sample SAMEA2738064) | human oral metagenome | biome: human oral; feature: human-associated habitat; material: saliva | place: China | collected 2218 ... | reverse complement strand
GAAATATCAAATCTCCAAGCAGGAACTGTCACATGGAATACACCTTGTTCTTCTTTTGTAGGATAAGCTAATTGTTTAAATACTTGCAATACTTCTTCAGTTGTAAGACTAGTTCCTAAAACGTGGTTTAAGCGTTCTAATGAAATTGAAACAACTGGTAACTCTAATGTTAGTGATTGAGCAGAAGCTACACCTTCAACTACTTCACCATCTCCTAATTCAGCAATTAATGCTGCAGCTCTCTTACCAGCTTGTAAAATAGTTGCTTTATTAATTCCTTTTTCAAAACGGCTACTTGATTCACTTCTTAAATTATGTTTTTGAGAAGCTAAACGAATAGCTTTTGGATCAAATAATGCTGATTCTAATGCAACAGTTGTTGTTGTTTCAATAATTTCTGAATCTAATCCACCCATTACACCCGCTAAGGCAACTGGTTTTTCTCCATCTGTAATGACAATTTCATTACTCAATGTACGTTCAATACCATCTAATGTTACTAATGTTTCACCATCTTTTGCACGACGAACATGAATTTGTTTAGAATTTAAACGATCATAGTCAAATGCATGTAGCGGTTGCCCATATTCCATTAAAATATAGTTCGTTACGTCTACAATATTATTTATTGGACGAACACCGGCTGCCATTAATCGATTTTGCATCCATTGTGGACTTGGTTTTACAGTAACATTTTTAATAATTTGTAAATGATAAGCTGGAGCGTCTACTTCATCTTCAACTGATACTATCATCCATGGTTCTAATGAAGACGAACCACCTTCTATAAATTCATCTGGTGTTAATGTATTTTCTAAATTATAAATAGCACCAATTTCATGAACAGAACCTCTCATACTTAAAGCATCGGCACGGTTAGCTGTAATATCTAATTCCACAATTGCACTATCTAATGCTAAAGCTTTTACAGCATCCATTCCAACTTCAATGGCATCATCTTCAAATACGTAAATACCTTGTTCATATTCTTTTGGCACTAATGAAGAAGGAAGTCCTAATTCTTGAAGAGAACAAATCATCCCTTGAGAAACTACTCCTCTTAGTTTTCCACGTTTAATTTTATGTCCACCAGCAATACGAGCTCCATGAGTCGCTACAATAATTTTTTGCCCTTTAGCAATATTTGGTGCACCACAAACGATTTGTAAAGGTTCTTCTTCAGCAACATCTACTGTTACAACATGTAAATGATCTGAATCCGGATGATCCACCACTTCTAATGCACGACCTACGACTAATCCACTTAGTCCTTCCCCTGGAATAGATACACTATCTACTTCAATCCCAGTACGTGACATTTTTTCCCCTAATTCTTGAGGAGTAATTGAACTTAAATCTAAATATTCATTTAACCATTCATACGATAATTTCATATTCTCTTCTCCTTACTTCGTAAATTGATTTAAGAAACGAACATCATTCGTATAAAGTGAACGAATATCTTCGATTCCATATTTCAACATTGCAATACGGTCTTGTCCTAATCCAAAGGCAAATCCACCATAAACGCTTGAATCTACTCCAGCAGCTTCTAATACATTTGGATGAACCATTCCTGAACCTAAAATTTCAATCCAACCTGTTCCTTTACAAATTGAACAACCTTGTCCACCACATTTGAAACAGCTAATATCTACTTCTAAAGAAGGCTCTGTAAATGGGAAATAACTTGGGCGTAGGCGAACTTCACGTTCTTGACCAAATAATTCTTTGGCAAATGCAGCTAATGTTCCTTTTAAGTCTGCCATTGTAATATGTTTATCAATCACTAATCCTTCAATTTGATAGAATTGGTGTGAGTGAGTCGCATCATCATTATCACGTCTAAATACACGCCCTGGACTAATCATTTTTAATGGTCCTTTAGAGAAATCATGTTTTTCCATCGTTCTTGCTTGAACTGGTGAAGTTTGCGTACGTAATAAATATTCAGGTGTAATATAAAATGTATCTTGCATATCACGAGCAGGATGATCTTTTGGTAAGTTCATCATTTCGAAGTTATAGTGGTCTGATTCTACTTCTGGACCTTCTACTACTTGGTAACCTAACCCAATGAAGAAATCTTCCACTTCATCACTAACATGACTTAATACGTGTTTTGTCCCTACAGTCATTGGACGACCTGGCATTGTCACATCAATTGTTTCTTTACGTAAAGATTCTACTAATGCTTTTGCTTCTAAATCAGCTTTAATGCTTGTAATTTTTTCTTCAATCACATTTCGTAATTCGTTTGCTAAAGCTCCTACTTGTGGACGTTCTTCTGGAACGATATTTTTAATATTTTTTAGAACTTCCGTAATAGGTCCTTTTTTTCCTAATTGTTGCACACGAATTTGTTCAACTTCTTTTAATGTTTGAACGGTTTCTAATGCAGCTAATACATCTTGACGAATCGCATCAAATTGTTGTTTCATTTCTGCTAAATTCATTTTGTTTCCTCCTATAAATCATTTTAATAAACAAAAAGCCCCTTACAATTCCTAAAAATTGTAAGGGACGAAATTTATCGCGGTACCACCCTCATTCCTGCATTGCAGGCACTCGGCGTTATTAACGGTAACGAACCGATCCATTATTCATCTGATTGAATCCCAATGGCGACTTCGGAAGTGAAAAGTTGTAGATTTTCATGAAAGGCTTTCAGTCGCTGACCTTTCTCCCTAATAATGAAAATTTCTATAACCCTTTTCCATCAATGTCTTTAAATATATGTGTTATTTTATCAAAGCTCTTATGAATTGTCTAGCTTTAAATCATGTTCTAAAATATAATCCAGTATTTCATTCTCTTTATAAGAATATTTGAACTCCGATTGCTACAATAATCAATACAATCATCGCAATCATCCAAATCGTTAAAAATCGATTATATCTTTCTAAAAAAGGCTTTTTAGGAATTGGGGATTCATTCCATTCAACCTCTTGACTATCTTGAGATCTTTTTTGCTCTACTACATGTTCTCTCAAAGCTTTACGTGTTAACAATGGTTCTTTCGACATATGTTCTCCTATTGATGCAATGCTGCATATTGAACAGCAATAATCGTTTTGGCATCAGTAATTTCTCCATTATGAATTTTCTGAATCACTTCTTCTACTGGAATCCATTCAATTGAAACAAATTCATCTTCATCTAAAGGGGCAGCATCCGTTAACTGTTGAATTCCTTTTGCTTCATACAAATGAATTTTTTCATTACAATATCCTGGAGTTGGTACTAAATCTACGACTTTTTTCCATTCATTTGCACTTAATTGTGCTTCTTCTTCTAACTCTCTTTTTGCTGCTTCTAATGGGCTTTCTCCATCATGATCTAATTTACCTGCTGGAATTTCTAATGTATGAGCTTCAATAGCTTTACGATATTGACGAACTAATAAAATCTTTCCTTCGTGAACAACAAGAACTGCTACTGCTCCATTATGTAAAACAATATCTCTCGTTGATTGATTACCATTTGGAAGAGATACTACATGGTGTTCAACTGTAAAAATACCACCTTTATATTTCACTTCTTTTTGTACAGTTACTTCTGTAAAATCATTCATAATTACGCCTCCTTAATTGTATTATATCTTGTCTATTCAATTTAGCAATAAAAAAAGGCTTTTGAATATTCAAAAGTCCTTTTTTTATCCATTATTGTCCTTGTCTTCTAACTGGAGCAACAGGAACTGTAGCATTTTGTTGTTGTCTTACTGTTGCTGCTTGTGTATTTTGTTGTACTTGAGGATTTGCTTGTTGAGCTTGTCCATTAGTTGTTGAAGGTGTAGATGAAGAACTTTCTTGATGGAAGTATGCATCATACACTTGTTTTGTAATTCCGGCTGCAAAATCGGCAGGAATTCCATTTGAAAAATATGGTGCTACAACTGATACAACAATTTCTGGATTATCAGAAGGTGCATAAGAAGCAAATGTCGAATTTTCTACTTCCTTTTGTTTAAATTGTGGTAATGGTCCACCGTAGAACGCTTCTACTGTACCTGTCTTACCAGAAACAGAAGGCGTATAATTTCTAAACGTATAAGCTGAAGTTCCGTTTGCTCCATGCGTTACACGATATAATCCCTCTTTAATATGATCGATTAAACCAGCTTCCACTTGTAAAGAATTCATAATTTTGGTTGGAACAACTGTCTCTAAATCACCAATTCCTCCATCTTTACCTGTTGAATGAATTTCTTTTACTAAACGAGGTGCAATACGTGTTCCACCATTGGCAATAGTAGCCATATATTGAGCTAATTGTAATGGCGTATATAAGTCAAACTGACCGAACGCAAAGTCCAGTGCAGAGAAGGCAGCACCTGTACCACCATTATATCCTTTTCCTTCATTAGGTAAGTCAATTCCTGTACGAACCCCTAAACCAAATTGAGCATAATACTCACGTAATTTATCAAATACGTTAAGATTAATATTTAATTTTCCACCTTTTTTATACTCATATTGTCCGCCCATTCTCATGGCTAACTTAATCATATAAACGTTTGAAGAACGCTCAATCGCATCTAAATCTGTTAAAGGAATACTACCATTACGGTTGAATACAGAACTTTTCGGTTCAGAAGCTTCAAACTCAATTGGTTCATCGACAATCGTATTATCTTCTCTTGTAATAACTCCATCCATATAACCAGAAATAACTGTTGCTGCTTTTACAGCTGACCCCATCCCAAAGGCGCCATTAATAGCTCCTAAAGCATCATCTTCAATCCCAGTTACTTGATAACTTTCATTATACTTCTTCTTTTTACCAGTAATTCCTAAAACATCTCCAGATTTTGGATTCATTGCTACTACATACACTCGGTCTGCAGTGGCATCTGATAGTCCTTCAACTGCTTTAGTAACAATATCTTCCAATTTCTTTTGGAAATCCGTATCGATTGTCATCACTAAATTCGAACCAGCTTTTCCGCCATAACGTTCTTCGTGATTAACTACTTCTCCACGATTATTCGTTTGGCTTTGAACGACTGTTTTTGTTCCACTTAAAACTGATTCATATTGTTCTTCTAAATAACTAGTTCCTACACGGTCATTTAATGAATACCCTTGTGTTAATAGAGAACGCACTCTATCAGAAGGTAAACCTGTTGTTTCAGAAGATACTGAACCTAGAATTGTTTTTAACATATCTCCCATTGGATATTCACGATCCCAATCTGAATCAATATCAATTCCTTTTAACTCTCCAAGACGTTCGCTAATACGAGCGACTTCTTGTTCTGTTACAGAATCGTTTTTAATGGTTACAGTTGATAAGGCATAAGCACTATTCATCTTCGTAAAAATAGCAATTGCTTGTTTTTCACTATCAGAATAATTGATTTGATCTTCAGTAATATGATCTAATTGCATCTCATATGTCTTACTATTCGATAAGCCTTCTTTTGAAGCTTTCTTTTTCTCTTCAGCTGTTAATAACTTACTAGCTTCCTCTGGATGAGTTGCAAACCAATAATCTTTTAAATCTCGCTCTCTTAATTTACTAGTATCTACAGTGATAAACTCCGTTAATTTTTTAGCGGTTTCCAACATACTCGCTGTTGTAGCATCTGAAGAACGAGTGAAATTAATGGCTAATTTTGGTTTATTTCCTACCAAAACTTTTCCTTTACTATCATAAATAGAACCTCTTGGAACTGCTTTTTTTGCAGTAGAAGTTTCTGTACGTTTCACTAAGGCGATGAAGTCATCTCCTTTAACTAATTGAACATACGCTAATCGTCCGATTAATGCCATAAATGAAAAAAACACGATAAAAAATAATAAATTTAATCGAAATGGAATATGTGATTTTTTCTTTAAGGGACGATTCTTTCTTTTGTTAATCATGTATTCACATCCATCTTTTAATATTCACTGCTCCATTATAGCATAATTTAGATTTGGTTTAGTAATAAATCTATCAGAATTTAAAATAATTTAATGAAATAAAATGGATTTTTTAGTCGCTCTCTTTTTAAGAATGTTTCAAATTTAAATATTCCTGCACTCTATTTTGTGATATACTTATCATAAAAAGTTTATTGGAGGATTTTATGAAAAAGTTACCTTTAGCCTTTTCCGGTTGCCTTCTTGGGTTAGCTGGCGCTGGAAATCTTATATCCGACTCAATCCCTGAGTTATCTCATACATTAAGTATCATGGGATTAGTCTTATGGATTTATTTTCTTATTACACATTTACTAGATTGGAAAGAAGCCCAGCAAGAATTAAAGAAACCACCTGTTTTATCAGGAATGGCTACTTTCCCTATGGCAGGAATGATTTTAGCTACATATTTACTACGTACAATTCCAAGTGTACCTTACTTAGCACAAGTTCTTTGGTGGTTCTCATTTCTTTTAGATACTGGCCTAATCACTTATTTTACAATTCAATTATTGTCTTCAAAAGAAAGAATTTATGCGACTCCTAGTTGGACCGTTCTATATGTTGGAATTGCAGTAGCCGCACTCACTTATCCCGTTGTAGGAATCATTGAAATTGCCTATGCAACCATTATTTTTGGTTTTATCCTAACATTTTATTTGTACCCACGGATTTACAAAGATTTGAAGAAAAAGCCACTTCCAAATGAATTATTAGGACAAGAAGGAATTTACTGTGCTCCGTTTTCATTACTACTAGCTTCATTAGTACGTGTAGGTGGACATCAATTATTAACATACTCCATCATCCTGATGATCATCTCATCTCAAATCTTTTTCTTTTTAGTCTTAAGTCGCTTGCCACAAATTTTAAAACAAGGATTTCAACCCGCATTTTCAGCTTTAACATTCCCAACAATTGTTACAGCAACTTCACTGAAAATGGCTCAAGGAATTTTACAAATTCCTCTATTAAATGTATTCGTTACTATCGAAATACTCATTAGCTTAACGATTTTAATCTTTGTCTTATTTAGTTATCTAATATGGATGAAACAATCTTCAGTCTAAAACAAGAAAAGAGGTAAACACTATTTTAAGTGTTTACCTCTTATTTTTATAGATTAACGTAAAGCTCCAATTGTACGAGCAATTTCTTCAAAACTACTATTTGGTTGAATTTCAAAAGTTCCTGCCAAAATATTTTCTGCAATATTATTTTCTAATAAATAATCTACAAATGCTTTAGAATCAGTGATAACTCCTGCTTCTTGTAATTTACGAGCTACATCACTAGAAACTTCTCCACTTTCAACTGTAATTGTTACAGGCTTATCTGCGACTTTAGCAGTTGTTTTAGTAGTTGATTCAGTTGTCTGTGTAGCTTGCGTTTTAGCTGCAGCTGTAGTTGCGGTTGTTTCTTCAGTCGTTTTAACAGTATCTGTTACTAATGGTAAATGAACACTATCTAATTGACTTTTGAATGATTCAGGAACAAATGGCCATGCCACAGTTCCTAAAGCTAAGAAAATTGCTGATAATAGGAAACCTACACCTAAAGAGCGAAATTTTGTTTTACTCATATTACCCCTCCTTAATGTGATCCTGATTCAAAATAGCTATCAATTACTAATTGAACAGTTGAAACTGGAACATTTAATTGTTCAGCAATTTCTTCATAAGAAGCACCATGACTAAATAAAGTTAGGATATGTTTACGAGTAATGCTGTGTAACTCTTCCTCTTTCTCTTCTTCGTGCTGTGAAAAAGTTGGTTCAGTAAATGTTGGTTGTGGTTCAAATACTGGTTGAACTTCCTCTTCTTTTTCTTCAAATCTTGGAGTGAAAGTTGGTTCTGGCTCAACTACTGGTTGTGGAATAAATGTAAATTCTGGTTCAGGTTGAGGAGTATGCTCAACAGGAGCACGATAAATTGGTGTTCCTTCCAACTCTTGAATTTTTTTCTTTAAAGAATACACTTCTCGATTTAATTCTAATAAGCCTTCACTTAATTCATCTAATTCATCTTCATATTGATTGTCTTTTAAGAACAATGAAATGAATAAGAAAAATACTGCTAAAGCTAATAATGCTACTACTACGATCCAAACGTGCATTTTCTCACCTCATTAAAAAATTTATTTATCTCTATTGTAAATAATGTTTGAAAAAATCGCAAGTTTATTTTATTACAAGCAGATTACATCTTTACTACTGAACCGTAATTTAGAATTTGTAAATCTATTCAATATTCCAGTCTATTAATCTTGGTGAAGTTGTTTTTCTTTATGACTTAACACTAATAATTTTTGACGTAAATCCTCTTCCATATTCGTTAATTCAACTTCTGCTTTTCTTCTTCTTGCTCTACCTTCTTGTTGAATCTTCAATGTTTCTTCTAATGTTTCTATTAAATCTTTTTGAGTTTTTTGTAATGTTTCTAAATCAATAATACCTCGTTCATTTTCACGAGCAGTTTCAATCGTAGAAATTTTCAACATTTCTGAATTTTTTTGAATTAATTGATTTGTTGTTTCTGACACTTGTCTTTGTGCCGTTACAGCATCTTTTTGACGTAATAATGTCATCGCAATCGCAATTTGATTTTTCCATAATGGAATAGTTGTTGTAATGGATGATTGAATTTTTTCAGCTAAAGCTTGGTTTGTATTTTGAATTAAACGAATTTGCGGTGCTTGTTGAATCGTCATTTGTCTCGTTAATTTTAAATCATGATTTCTTTTTTCTAGACGGTCTAAAAATTGTTCTAAGTCATTTACGACTTGTACATCCATTTGGTCTCCTGTTACTCGTGCTTTTTCTAAAGCTTCAGGAATTAATTTCTCTTGTAATTCCGCTAATTTTAATTCTCCCGCTGCAATATAAATATTTAAAGCATCAAAGAAATCTTTATTACGTTGATATAATTGTTCTAAAGATAAATTATCATTTAATAAACCATTTTTCTCGTGGTCTAAACGAATCGCAATTTTATCGACTTGGGAACCAACTTCTTGATATTTAGCTTGCATTTCATAAATGCTCTTCTTAATTTTTCCAAAGAATTTTTGGAAGAATCCTGGATTTTCAGCTACTAAATCATTTGGATCTGTTTCATTTAAACGCTCCATTAAGTCATTTAAAATGTCCCCAATTTCTCCAGTATCTTTTGCTTGTACATGAGAAAGCATTTGGTGAGAAAATTCTCCTAATTGTTTTTGCGCTGCAGCTCCATAACTAATAATAGCTTGTAAATTTTTTTCATCAATTTGCTTGGCTAATGCTCGAGCTTGTTCTTGATGTTGTTCATCCAATGTATCAATCAATTTCTTTGGACTGGCTTCAGTTTGTGTTGCTGGAAAATCATGAGACACTTCTGATAATGGGGTTACGCTCACTTGTTCCCCAAATGGATTTTGAATTAAATCTTCTACTGTTGATGGTTTTTCTGTCATGTATATTTCCTCCTAAAAATCTTCAAATTCTTCTTGTTGAGATTGTTTTTGAAAATGTTCTCTTTCTAAATTTAAATCACTAAAATCTTGTGCTTGGAATTTTTGATAATCAGCTTCCACTTGAAGACAGCAATCATCTAATAATTCCATTGTTTGATCCAGCACTTGATACGTTTCTTGAGTTTTAGATTTATGTTGTTCAATTTCAATATATTTTCCCATAATTTCTTCTAAACCTGGTAAATACGTATTTAAAAACTTATCAACGGCATGTAATCGTTCTGGATGTTGAACGATTTCCTTGAAATAATCTTTTAAAATCGTTAATAGTTGGTAACGATTGGCAATTGCTTCGATTTTATTATTTTGTTTTGTGTAAGCTTCAATTTGTTGAATTTGAGTTTTTGCTCGATTCATTTTTTCTCTGAAGAAAGCAACATCACTTTCTGTTAATCCTGCTTTGTCATAAATCTCTTGTTGTTTTTCTGACGGGCCTTGTAATTCTTTTTCCTTATGTAGGTATGTTTTCCAATTTGGTGGATTCATTTCTTTACGGAATAGAACATAGAAAAATATTCCATAACAAAGTAAAGCGAATAAAAATACTTCTGCTGTATTATCCATTTCTTCATAAACAGCTGCACTAACGGCTACAAAGAAAAATAGTTTAATAGCTTGAATCATATGTTTCTTCATAAGACTTCTCCTTTATCAACTCTCTTAGGAAAATTATAGCATATTCTCATCCTACGACAATGGGACAAAAGTATGATTTCATATTTTTTGTCGCTAGTAAACAATTTTCTGGAACCTTTCATTAAAACCGCTTTCAAAAAAATAAATTTATAGTATAATAAATGTATAAAATAATAAAGGAGTTGGTTTTAATGTGTAAGATTAAGTCTTTGACGAAAGATGACAAATTGTTTTCAATCCTTCTTGTTTTCAATTTACTATTGTCTTATTTTACTGGATATTCATTTCTGTGGATGCTCTATGAATTTTTCGTAACAACAGGGATTTACTATTTATGTTTTAAATCACCTATAACTGAAAAGTTTTCTAAATTAACAAAAACTGTTATAGGTATCTGCCTAGTGACTCTTTTAGCCGCTCCACCATTATTTATTTTTAAAAATAACGCTTGGATTTACCGAACAAGTGAATCTATCGAACAAACAAATTTTAAACGTCTATAAGTAAATATTAAAGAAAAAAATTTTGTAACTTGCAAAGGACGCCAGCAGCTTCGCAAAAACGAATCTCATGGCTAAAATTTGAGCCTTGGTCTCAAATTTTCCTCTAATAAAATCTGATGTATCAGATTTTATTACTGCTAGTACAAAATTTTTTTCTTTAATATTTTTTTGTCGTTACTAAGTATTTTTCGCTTAATAACATTTTACAAAACGTAAGAAACCTCTTTCATTTTTGGAAAATACTGCTATACTTTAATTATAAAATAGTAAAGGGTGTGGGTGTAATGTCTAAAGTTAAATATTTAACAAAAGGGGATTGTATATTTTTAATTATTCTTTTAGGTTATATGATATTTAATTATTTCGTTAGTGAGTTTTCATTACTGTGGATTTTTTTACAATTTCTTGTAGCATCTGGATATTATTTTGTATTCCTAAAAGATCACTTCTTTAAAACTTGGAGTCCACGAAAAAAATTGATTGCATCCTACATTGGTGTTGTTATAATGTTATGTTTCGTTAATCCTCGTATTCTTGTTTCAAATGACAATACTTTGGTTTATCGTTACAGTGAGTATGTTCAAGCAACACGTCATTTTATTGAACTAGATAATTCAAGGATTCAAGAAGAAATGAAAGTTCTAAATAGACAGCTTTGTTTTGTATATGTTGGACGGGAAACTTGTCCGTATTGTAGAGAGTTTGCTCCAAAATTAAGAAAGGCTGCAAGAAGTATTAATGCTACAATTTATTATATTAATACGGAAAATAAAACGGATGAATTAGTAAAGTTTGCAGAACAGTATCATATTGATTCTATTCCTACTTTATTAGTCTTTAAAGACGGTCAATTACAAGAGACTTTAACAAATAGTAGCGATATCAGCCTAAACGATCTCAAAGAATTTTTTAAAACACATAAATAATATTAAAGAAAAAAATTTTGTAGCTTGCAAAGGACGCCAGTAGCCCCTTACGGGTCTCTTGGCTAAAATTTGAGCCTAGGGTCTCAAATTTTCCTCTAATAAAATCTGATGTACCAGATTTTATTACTGCTAGTACAAAATTTTTTTCTTTAATATTTATTGTCATTTCTAAACTATTTTTCGTTTTTTCATTTGTCAAATTAAGAAAAGACTTATATTAGTAGCAGACGTAAAAGAAGCCACAACAATTTGTGGCTTCTTTTACTGGAAACTTTGAGACCTAGGCTCAAAGTTTAGCCATGAGATTCGCTTTGCGAAGCTGCTGGCGTCCTTTGCTACATATATTAAAGTTTTATTCTAAACATTAAACCCATTTCTTATAAATTAATCCTAGGAATACAATCAGTGATACGATAGAAATCCCTACTCCTGCAATCCATCCTTCTGGAATAAAGCTTAATTCAATCGTGTGTTCTCCATTAGAAATAGCAAATCCTAATAAACTATTCCAAATCTTTCTTGTTTCAACAACTTTTCCATCTACTTTTACAGTCCATCCTTTATCGTATGGAATCGAAGTAAACATGACACTACTATCATCTGTAATCGTAACTGTTCCACGAATATGAGAGTTATCCCAATGAGTTAACTGTATTGCTTGATTTTGGCGTTCTTGAATAAATTGATTTACAACTGAACGATTAGTTTTTGCTAATCTAACTCCAGTAAAAGTATATTCTTCATCTGTATTCACTTCAATCTTAAATTCAATAGACTTCCCTTGGGACTGAGAAGCAATATTTACTAATTGAGTCGCTTGATAATTATTTAAGAAGTGATATTCCTCTCCATTGAGATACATCTTAATATTATTTTTATCATTTCTTGAAAAACGTGTTGGTAAAGTAATCCAATACTCTTCATCTGTTTGAGGAGTAAAACGGTATGTTATGCTAGCTGGTTTTGAAGAATCAATTCTTTGATATGTCTCGGCTCTTTCAACTGCTAAAAAATTATCAGTTATAATTTCATTTGCTGCTAACATCTCCAAATATTTAACGTCTTCTCCTAATTGAGCTGCTGTAATTTTATTATAGTTTTGAATCGGTTGATTCATTCTTAATTCTAATGAAGCTAATTTTTCATTCACTCCAAATGCTATTGGAAGAGTTTGTGGAATTTGAAATACTTCTGTTCTCTCCTCTTCATAAACTACAGGAGTATTTTCTGTAATATCTAAACGAGTCGCATATTTTCCAAATACATACATTTTACTTGTATCTGGATAATCCTTCGTATAGACCGGCTTAGGCGTCATCCAATATTTTAAACTGAATAACGCATCACTTAATGGTGTTCCATAATAATAGGTCGTCGCATTAATTCCAGTATTGCCTAATTGTTCAAATAAATCTCTTGTGGAATTTTCAAGATTGGAACTAAAAACAGACATTCCTGGATAATCCGCCATAAATGGATCATTTTTACTTAAATGGAAACTTCCATGAATGCGATAAAAATCCTTATCATTTGGTCGAATTGGAGCTACTGCTGTTTGTAATTGTTTTACAGCATCTTGATATTTATACGCATCTGTATACCCCACTCTTGATTGAACAATCGTTGCATTCATCATTAATTCAATTGCTGTGACTGCTGCCAAAAATGCCCATCTTTTATGGATTTGTGGCCATACTAAAATAGATAACATCACAAAAATTAATGCCAATGTCGCAATTTTTTGTGGAACAATTAAGAAGGAATACTGTCTTGTCATCACTAAAATGAAAATCAAAATCATAACTCCAGCAATTACTAATGATTTTTTCCAATTCAATTGCTCTACTTCTCTTAAGGATAAATAAGCTAAATAAACTAAGAAAAATGCCATAATCCAAGAGAAGCGATAGAAGAATCCTGCCGGATTTTGTCCCATATGCCATAATTTACTCGTAAACTCATGAACACAAGAGAGGATAAAAACAATTAAGACTCCTAAAGAAGCTATTTTCTCTCTTTTTTGAAATTTAGAACTTAAGAAATAATAAACTGTTCCGATCATTCCTAGCGTTCCTACATAAATATTAGGTAAATTTGGTCCTGCTGGCCAAGAAGAATTATCAAATGCACCTAAAAATAATTTAGATAAAATATCAAAAGGATCAATTTGTAATTTCCATTCAAATAATAATGTACTTTCAAGTCCACCTTTCGTAGAAACTAAGCTCATCAAAATTGGAATAATAATAAAAGCCACTAATCCAACTGCTAAAATCGAATAACATCCCAATTGAATCAATTGAAGAAATCCTTGTTTAAACGTTCTATCTTTTGATTTAAATAAATAAAACAATGCATAGATGACTACAAAAATACAAATCATATATCCCATGTAAAAATGCATTAATAAAGCTAAAGCTAACAATAGAACATATCGTTTGGCACCTGTTCTATCCAACACTTCTTCTACACCCATTAATACAAGTGGCAACATAATCATCCCATCATAAAAAATAGGATTCATTTGATAACTGACATTAAACCCATTCAAAGCATATAAACTTCCAAAAATAGGTAGAAATGCTGGATTTTTTTCTAGACCATTATATCGCTTCACAAAAAAATGTGTCCAAGTAAGTCCCATCACTCCATATCGAAGACCAATGGTTAACATGACTGTCCATTGAAAATTTTGTTCTGAAAAAAAGAAATACAATAGATTAAACGGACTAATTAAATTAAATCCCCAAATTCCAAGCATTCCTCCGCCAATGGATTTTGAAAAGGAGTAGAAAAAGCTATTCCAATCGCCATTTAAAAAGAAATGTTTCAAATAAGCATATAAGCCGATATATTGCGCATTAAAATCCACTGCCATCAATGATTTTGCACCAAATGGGAAAAATCCATTAATCATCCACGAAACAAGCATAATGCCAATTGGTAGGAAGAAACTCGTTAAGTAAACTACTTTCTTTTTACTCATCTTTCTCCTCCTCAAAATTCGTTTTATCCACTAAATAGTGAGGACGTTTTTTCACTTCATAATAAATTTTCCCGATATATTCTCCTAATACTCCAATAGAAATTAACTGAATTCCCCCTAGCAAGACAACTGCAAAAATTGTTGTAAAATAACCACTTACTAAAGAAGTTGGATCAATGAGATATTTAATGAACATCCATACGATATATAGCACAGATATTAATAAACAAAACAGTCCTAAATTAATACACGCACGTAATGGTTTATCATTAAATGATAAAATCCCTTGAATCGCATAATTCCATGAGAATTTTAAGGAATATTTTGTTTCCCCAATTTCACGAACATGATTTTCATATTCAATTACTTTTTCCTTGAAACCAATCCATGAGAAAAGTCCTTTTGAAAAACGATTATATTCATTCAATGATAAAATTGCTCGTACAGCTTTTCGACTAAATAAGCGAAACTCAGAAACTCCATCTGTTAAACGTGTGTCCATTAGTCGATTCGCTAATTTATAAAAACGATTCGCTAGAAAAGTACGAAACTGACTTTCACCTGTTCTTGTTCTACGACCACTAACGACATCATATCCTTCCCGATACGCTTCAATCATTTGAGGAACGAGTGCAGGTGGATGTTGCAAATCCCCATCCATTAAAATAACAGCTTCACCTGTTGCATATTGTAATCCTGCAATGGTTCCAGCTTCTTTCCCAAAGTTACGACTAAAACTCAAATAACGAACTCTATCGTCATTTTTGGCAATTTCTACTATTTTTTCAAAAGTTTTATCTTTACTTCCATCATCAATTAAAATAATTTCAAATTCTTCTTTTGTTTGTTGATTTAGTACATGAACTAATTCACTGTACATTTTTTCAATCATTCTTTCCTCATTATAAAAAGGAATTACTACTGATATTTTCATACTTTCTCCCTCGGTCATTATTCTCTCCTCGTTATCATACCATGTTTTAATTTTTTTGAGTATGACAAAAGTGTAAAAGAAGTATAAAAAAATACCTATCGCTTAAAGTTATCTCTAAACGATAGATAATCACGAAATTTTATACTTATAATTACATCTGTTCTTTCTTTCGAATCCATCTCCGTATACCCATAATCCCAAAGACAAGCCATAGAAATACGATTAAAAAACAAATCATAAAAAATTCTTCTGGCAATACTTCAATAATGGGATCTAATCGTGGATCAAAAATCCATGCTGAATTATGGAAAAATAATTCATGGAATTTTACAAAAATAACATCAAAAAAGCTCACTAAACATACGACAAATAATAGTGTAGCATATAATATTCCTTTTAATGGAGTAAGTAATAGAAACAATTTTCTTTCTTTTTTAAACCATTTTATCCCAATAAATGAAATAATCGTAGAAACAACTGCAATCACAAAATTAATCATAAATAATCGTTTCACTTCTTCAAAGTGAAATAGTCCTTGAGGAGAACTTGGAAAATCTGGCATCACTAATTCCTTAATCCAAGGTCTTGTTAAATAAGAAATTAATACATGATAATTCTCCATTAATGTTGCAGTAGAAATTCCACTATGCTGTTCTAAACCAAATAATAGAATCACACCTCGAAATAGTGGTTCAAAAAAGATGACAAAGGTAATCGCTGTACTCAATAAGAACAACGCCAACACAATCGAAAAACTCCATCTTCTAATGCTTGTAGACATCCTTATACCTTCCACTCACTTAAATTATTCACTAGATGCGTAGGTTGAGCGACTCCTTCTAAATCTTCTCTTGTAGAAAATCCTGTTAAAACCATTAAAGTATCCATTCCATACTGAATCCCTGCTTGAATATCAGTATTATAATTATCTCCAACCATTGCAATATCTTCTTTTGTAAACTGTTGCTCTGGATATTGTTGATTTAAATAGTTCAAAGCTGATTCCATAATAATACTACTTGGTTTTCCCATTACAATTGGTTCTTGTTGTGTAGACATTTTTAAAAATGCTGTAATAGAACCTGATCCTGGAATAAATCCTTTTTCACTTGGAAGATTAGAGTCGATATTTGTTACAACAAATTTTGCACCCGCACGAATAGCTAAAGTGGCAGCTTCTAATTCAGCATAAGTTGTATCACGATTTAGTGACTGTAAAACAACATCTGGATTTTCTCCTACAAGTTCATATCCTCTTTCTACTGCTTGAGATTTTAGTGCTTCTTCTCCGACAATCATTAATTTTTTGCCAAAGTTTTGACTTTCTAAAAAGTCCATAGCTGCTACTCCACTTGTATACACTTCATTTTTAGTCACTTCTACTCCATAATTTTCTCTCAAATTATCAGCGACTTGTTGTGGTGTTTTAGTAGCATTATTTGTTACAAATAAAAATGGAATATTGGCTTGTTGCAGACGACGAACAAACTCTTCTGCTGTTGGAATACGTTCTTTTCCTTTGTACATTGTTCCATCTAAATCAATAAAATATGCTTTGTACATGCTATTTCCCTCTTTTTTGTGGTTTTTCTCGAATATCAAATCTCTTATTAGGATGATTATTTTTTTGTTTCATTGGTGTATTTTTTTGATATTTTGTTTGTTCCACTTCTTTCATTGAGAAATTACGTCCTTGACGTTTGTTTTTCAATGGTTGTGGTGAAGATTGCTTATGATCCATATGCAAACTTTCTTTATGCGTCATTTCTTTCAGCCCAAAATCTTGTTTTGAAGCTTCTTTCATATCAAAATTACGTTTTTTAGATGTAAAACGATTATTTTTTTGCGAATTACCTTTAAAGTTTTTGTCTTCTACTCGTTCATTGTTCAATCGTCTATTATTTCGTTTTTGTTGTTTATTTTTTGGTCGTTTTTGTATTCCTTCTTCTTCTACGATGACAGGTTTTACATTAGGATCTCTCTTTAATACAAAATAACGACAACCAAAATTACAAAACTCATATAAATAATCTTGTAAATAGGCAATATTCTTATCAGGAGTTGCTAGTCTATTTTTTGATTCATAAAATCCTTTTAGACGTAACTTTTCATGTCCCCAATCTCCAACAATATACTCATATTTTTCAAAAATATCTTGATAACGTGCATTAAAGGCATCTAATTCAAAACCTTCACGATAATCTTCAACAATTTCATAATGTACTTCTTTAATTTTCACATGAGTTTCGTCTACCCAAAATACGACACGTTCTACTTCCGGTTCTTGAGGTGTGACGATTTCTTCTAAAACTTCATTCAATTCCGTTACAGTTGTTTCTTCTTTTACTTCGCTCATAAAAAATCCTTTCTTATTAATTTTCTAGATTATCAAACCATTCTGCTCTAGTTAGCTGTTGTAAATCTTGTGGTGTTAATTCCATTTGTATTCCTCTCTTACCTGCTGAAACTCGAATCGTCTCTTGTTCTTTAGCACGTAAGTCAATATAAGTTGGAAAACTTTTCTTCATTCCGATAGGGGAACATCCCCCACGAATATATCCTGTTAAACTTTCTAATTGAGATACTGGGATTAGCTCTACTTTTTTATTTTTTGATGCTTTTGCTAGAGCTTTTAAATTTAATTCATGGTCTGCTGCAACACAAGCTACTAAATAACCAGTTTTATCTCCATGTAATACAATTGTTTTGTATACTTGATCCACCGAAATACCCATTTGTTCACTCACATGAACGGCATCTAAATGTTCTTCGTCCCATTCATATTCAAAAATTTGATACTGAACTTTTTGACGTTCTACCATACGAATGGCATTTGTTTTAATACTTGCTTTCTTTTTCATAATATCCAACTCCTACTGCATTAGTGTATCACATTTTCGCTTGAAAATCAGTTTAAAAAAAGAAACAAATTTTTATGTCCTGTCAGCTAACTCTTGCTGTCACATGCTACAAAAAATTTGTTTCTTTTATAAATTTAACAATTAAAATAATGATTTTAATTCAATAGACGGATGTTTGTCTTTAAACCAATTTAACGCAAATTGATTTTCAAATAAGAATACTGGTTGGTCGAATCTGTCTCGACATAATAAGTTACGGCTTGAAGACATATTTGGATCTAAGTCCGCTTCATCAATCCAACGAGCAATTTTGCTTCCGATTGGTGTCATTACAACTTCCGCATTATATTCATTCATTAAACGGTATTGGAATACTTCAAATTGTAATTGACCAACCGCTCCAAGAATATATTCACCAGTGTGGTAAGTTTTATATAATTGAATGGCTCCTTCTTGCACCAATTGCTCAATACCTTTATGGAATGATTTTTGCTTCATCACATTTTTGGCAGCCACTTTATTGAATAATTCTGGTGTAAATTGTGGAAGTGGTTCAAATTGAATCGCTTGTTTTCCACTATAAATGGTATCTCCAATTTGGAAATTCCCTGTATCATATAAACCGATAATATCCCCAGCAACCGCTGCTTTTACAGTTTCACGAGAATCTGCCATAAATTGCGTTGTATGAGATAGTTTCATTTTCTTTTGAGAACGATTGACAGTAATATCCATTCCAGGTGTAAATTCACCAGAACAAATTCTTACAAAGGCAATACGGTCTCGATGAGCTGGATTCATGTTTGCTTGAATTTTGAAAATAAATCCACTAAATTGTTCTTCTAATGGTTCAATTTTTTCACCAGATTCTGTTTTCTTAGCTGAAGGACTTGGCGCAAAATCTACAAAGGCATCTAAAAATGTTTGTACACCAAAACCTGTTAAGGCAGAACCAAAGAATACCGGTGTTAATTTTCCATTCGCAATTGCTTCTTCACTGAATTCGTTTCCTGCTTCTAATAATAATTGAGCATCTTCAATGGCTTGTTCATATAAAGTCGATTGTTTGAACGCATAATCCCCTTCAACTTCTCCATCTTCATTTAATGGTAAGAAGTCATTATCTCCATTTTCTTCCGGATGCATTAATTCTACACGCTTATTATAAATATCATATAACCCTAAAAATGTTTTCCCCATCCCCATTGGCCAGTTCATTGGATAAGCATCAATGCCTAATACTTCTTCTAATTCAGCAATCAACTCTAATGGTTCACGACCATCACGGTCTAATTTATTAATAAATGTAAAAATTGGAATACCACGCATACTACAAACTTCGAATAATTTCTTCGTTTGAGGCTCAATCCCTTTAGCACTATCAATAACCATGACTGCACTATCTACCGCCATCAATGTACGATACGTATCCTCAGAGAAATCTTCGTGTCCTGGTGTATCCACGATATTAATATGATTTCCATCATATTCCACTTGCATCACAGAACTCGTTACAGAAATCCCACGTTGTTTTTCAATTTCCATCCAGTCTGATTTTGCGAATTTACCAGTCTTTTTCCCTTTAACAGTACCTGCTTGACGAATCGCTCCACCATATAATAATAATTGTTCAGTAATCGTTGTTTTCCCCGCATCCGGGTGAGAAATAATGGCAAAAGTCTTACGAGAAGAAACTTCTGCTGCTAATTGATTTGACATGTATATATCTCCACTTCTATATTTTTTTCTAATCGTTTCTTTAGTATTATAGCCGATTTTACATGTTAATAACTCCACTTCTATATTTTCAAACGTTTCTTTAGTATTATAGCTGATTTTACAGTTTTTGAAAAGCAAGGTCTCGTGTATTTTCACATTTTCAAGAAATAAAAACTCTTTATAATTCCATCCTAAACTCCATTGGTTTTATCATTTTTTTGTGCTATCATATTTATATCAAGGAGGGATCATATGAATCAATCATTAACCATTGCTTATATTAGCTTAACAGGCAATACTCATAGTTTTGTTACAAAATTAGTGGAGTATTTTAAATTTCAACAATCCTCTTTACAAATCCAATTAATCAATGTTAAAGACATCATTCGTGATCAAATAGAATTTTTTGAATTAGAGCATCCTACTATTGCCTTTCTTCCTACTTATTTAGAAGGTGGAAATGGTGTAGATACAGGCTATACTGAAATTCTAACCAATCCTCTTGGAAACTTTCTTGCCTACAATGATAATTACCAAAAATGCTTTGGCATTGTCGGTAGTGGAAATCGAAACTTTAACAAGCAATTTTGTTTAACCGCTCGCCAATATTCTGAGCGATTCCACTTCCCTGTACTAGATGAATTTGAATTACGTGGCACGCAAAGAGATATCGAACGAATTGGACAAATGATACTTGAAAAATTGAATACTATATAGCAAAAGAGACGATTAAATCGTCTCATTTTTTTACTCTTTATGAAATTGTCCACGTCCCCATTTTTTTAGTACTAGATTTTAAAGCATTAGTGATTGAAGTATCCACTTCTAAACTTTCTAATTCTTTTGGAATCACAATTTTTTCTAAGAAAATAGCTGATTCCTTTACAAATCCTTCTTGTGTAAATCTATCATCTTTTAACATATACCTTATAGCAATTCGACTAGCTGAAGAAACTGTATCCCGTATTTCTAATAAATCTTTCGATACTTTATAAGAATCATTTCCGATTTGAACATAAATAAAATTTCTATCCTTCCCTAGATAAACGACTTCTTCTTGAAGTTGAGTCTTTTGATACAATTGTTCAGGATATTGATTGGGATTATTTTTTCCACGATAACTTTCCTGTTCAAAAACAGAATAATGTTCTTTTGAAAATGGCTTTCGTACATACTCACGTACAGCTGGAGTTAATTGACTCATCCATTGAATGGTTGAATGATACTGTACAAAATTTCTCGCTAAATATATTCCGGTTGGAATGATTAAAAACAATGCTAATAGAAGACTAATTATCTTTTGCTTTTTATTCGCATATAAAATCATCACCAACAAAAAGAATAACGTTAGAGCTACTCCAATAACTCCTAACCAAAACTTGTCATAGTAAAATTTTTCAGCATCTACAAATGTTTGATACATGTCTACTTCATTCATAAACTTCTCCCCTTTAGTACCATTCATTATACTTCTATCAGATATCTTTGAAAAGGAGTTACACAAATATGTTCATAAAAAAATCCTGTCGATGATTTCTCATCAACAGGATTTGTCGAGTCATTAAAGAATTCTCATTCTAACATTACTCTTCTTTTTTCTTTGATGTAGCTACAAGACCTAGACTTGCTAAAACAGTCATTGCTGCTGAACCAAAGATTGAAAGTTCATTACCCGTACCAGTATTTGGTAATACTGTTTGTTTTGAATCTTTTGTTTCTTGAGATGTAGTTGAAGGATTTTCTTTTACATCTTCAGCTTGATGTTCAGCAGGTTGTTCTGAATTATTAGAAGGTACTGCTGTAGGTTTTGAATTTTTTTGTGGTTTTACTTGAGTATTATTTTGTTGATGATTTTCTTCAGATTTATCAACAACTTCAACTGGGACAGATACTGTTGCTTCTGTTCCATCTGGTAATCTTAAGGTTACTTTTGCAAACTTTCTACCTAGTGTAGTTGTATCAGGTAAGTCTATACTAATCACTGTAACATTCTCTGGTAAGTTCAATTTAGCAGTAATATCAGCTTGAGTAATAGCTTTTCCACGTTCAACTTTTACAACTCCAGTAATAGATGCTTGAAGGTATGTTTCAAGATTGAAAGTTGGGCGATTATAAACTAATGATTCTTGATCTAATTGATATAAGAAAGTACGTAAAGCTTTATCTAGTTCAGCTTTTGTTTTTACTTTTTTGATGGCTTCTACTGCTTCATTATAGGCTTTTTCTACAGCAGCTTTGGCTGCAGCTTTTTCTTCTGCTGATAAGCTAGTATTCTTATCAATTTCTGCTAACTTAGCTTCTTTTGTCGCTTTAATTGCTTCCAAGGCTTTTACTTTACCAACTGGATTTACTGATTTAATCGCTGCTTCTCCTTTTGCTTGAGCTGCATCTACTGCATCTTGTATTTCTGCTTTTTGGATGGCTTTAACTGCTTCAATTGCTGCTTTGGCTACTTCTGCTTTTGCTGCTGCTTTTTCTTCAGCTGATAATTTATCATTCTTATCAATTTCTGATAATTTAGCTTCTGCTGCTGTTTGGATTGCCTCTAATGCTTTTTCTTTTCCAACTGGATTCACTGCTTTAATTGCTGCTTCACCTTTTGTTTTAGCTGCTTCTACAGCGTCTTTTGTATCTGCATTTTTAATAGCTTCTACTGCTTCAGTAGCTGCTTTTGCTGCCTCTGCTTTTGCCGCGGCTTTTTCTTCATCGGATAACTTAGAATTATTATCGATTTCTTGTTCTTTCGCTGCTTTTTCAGCGTTGATTGCTGAAATTGCTGCTTCTTTTTCAATAGCTAGTTTTCCATTTTCTTTTGCAGAGTTGATACCCTCTTCAGTTGTTGCATTATCGATAGCATCTGTTGCATCTTTTGCTTCTTTAGCTACTTTTGCTTTTTCTTCTGCCTTTTGTTCTGGAGTTAAGCTTGTACTAGCTTCAATAGCATCCGTTGCTTTTTTAGCAACATCTGCAATTTCTTTTTTAGCAGCATCCCTGTCAAGATCTTTCAATAATTCTGCCACTTTATCTAAAGCTGTTTTCGCTGCATCCACTTTTGCTTGAGCAGCTTTAACTTCTTCTTTGGTTGCATTATCACCTTTTGTTAAAACTTTTTCTGCTTCTGCTTTTGCTGCTTCTAATTGACCTTTTAATTTTTCAAATTCTGCTTCATATGCTTTAATACTATCTGCTGTTTTCCCAGTTGTATCAGCCTTTTTCAATGCATCAGAGTCTGTTTTTAATTTTGTTTTTTCTTCTGTTGTTGCAGCTTCTACAAGAAGATTTTTAGCAATTTCTAATTCTGTTTTCGCTGCATCCACTTCTGCTTGAGCAGCTTTAACTTCTTCTTTGGTTGCATTATTGCCTTTTGCTAAAACTTTTTCTGCCTCTGCTTTTGCTGCTTCTAATTGCTCTTTTAATTCTTCATATTTTCTTTCATATGCTGCGATACTATCTGGTGTTTTACCTATTTCATCAGCTTTTGTTAATAGATCTGCTTTTAATTTAGCTTTTTCTTCTGTTGTTGCAGCTTCTACTAGTGCTTGTTTCGCTGATTCTAATGCCGCTTTTTTCTCATTAATTTTATTTAGTGCTGCTGTCACTTGTTCTGGTGTTGCATTTTCGTCATTAATTACTGTTTCTGCTTCTTTAATTGCTTCTTGTGCAGCTGTTTTCGCATCGTTATACGCTTTTGCACTATCTGCAGTTTTTCCTGTTGTTGGATCTGTTTCTGTTGTTAAAGTGCTTAATGCTTCTTTTGCATTTGTTAACTCAGTTTTATCTGCTTTATTAACTAATAATTCTGCGGCTCTGGTTAATTCTGCTTTTGCAGTATCTACTTTTGTTTGAGCTGCTTGTGCTTCTGCTTTAGATGCATTATTTTCTTTTGCTAATACTGCGGCAGCTTCTGTTTTTGCTGCTTCTAATTGTGCTTTTATCGCTTCGTATTTTGTATTGTAAGCTTCAATACTTTTTGGCGTTTTACCTGTAGTATCAGCTTTTACTAAAGAATCTGCATCTGCTTTTAATTTAGCTTTTTCTTCTGCTGTTGCAGCTTCAATTAAACCATCTTTAGCTTGTTGTAGAGCTGTTTTTTTAGCATTTACTTTTTCTAAAGCTTCAGATACTTGTTCTGGTGTTGCATTATCATCATTAATGACAGTCAAAGCCACTACTATTTCATTTTTTGCTGCTTCTTTTGCAGCATTATATGTTTTTGCAGTATCAGTTGTTTTTCCAGGTGTTGGATCTTCATTCACTAATGCATCTAATTCAGCTTTTGAATTTGTTAATCCTGTTTTATCAGTTTTCAAACCTGATTGTTTAGCTAATAAATCTTGTAAAGCTTGCTTGAAATTATCAGTTCTAGCAGCAGGATTTGCTAATAGTGTTTTAACTTTCTCTAATTCTGCTTCATAATCTTGAATTGTTTGAGCAGTTTTACCATTTTTATCTGCTGATTCTGTAGCTTTTAATTTATCATAAATTCTTTGTAAAAGATTTCTTGCTACATTACTAGTATCTTGCGCAATTGAGAAGTCTGCTCCTGTAACAGGTACTGAATATTTGTCATCCCAAGCTTGATAACTCATACCTGTTTTATCTTGGTCTGCTAAACTTACTCTAACCTTGTAATGGTCTGCACCTTTTGGTAATGCAATAGGCTTACTCGTAAATGTTCCAGCCGTTCCATTTGGTTTATTCTCAGGTTGTGCCATTAATTTTTCTGCTTCTCTTTTACCAATGAAATTAGAACGTTCAGTATTTTCTACTCCGGTAATAGGATCATATCTCACAGTGTTGCCTGCACCTGAAATTTTTATTTTTGCTTTATTCGTTCCATCTTTAGCTGCTGTTACAATCTGTTTATCATCATTTATATTTTTAGAAGGATCAAAAACCGTCTCATAAATCTTTGTTTCCGTAGTACCTTCGATACTATACACTTCTACTTTATATCTAGCTTTTTTCCCTTCACTATCTCCAACATAACCAGGTTTAAACTTAACAATTACATCCGAACCTTCTTTAGTTGAATATGCAGTAAATGTTTTTTCAATCCCTTTATATCTCGCAAGATTTTTTGTAATTCCTCCACCTTCACCAGTCGGTTTATAAGTACTATTATCATAAGCGACTTCATCTCTATTACTTCTAGTTCTACTCTTTGATAATAATAAAGTGTACTCAGTATCTCTATCAAATGCTTGTTCTTGCAACCAAACAGTATCATCTAGCGTTGAATTGATTGTTTCAAGAGGATATACACCTTCTTCCGTTCTTCTGGCAATAGCGAACACTCCTCCATCTACTGCTGTCCATCCACCAAACTCTTTGATTTCTTTTACAGTACCTTTTGCAACTTGTTTACTATCACCCAAACTATCCATATTTTGTGAAAGTTTTGAATTATTTTCAACTGTAGGATCTAATGCTAATAATGATTTAACTAAAGTATTTAAATCTGCATCTGCCGCAGGTGCAGTATAAGTTTGATTCGCAGCAGGATCTGTATCCGTTGTAGCTGCATCTGTACGGAATGGATTATTGACATCTAATGCTTTTCCATTACGTTCATCTTTAGAACCTGAGTTTGCAATAGAATTTGATTCTGTAGTTTTTTCAGTGTTTGTTGCTTTAATACCTACAGTAGCTTTTCCATTTGCTGTATCTACTGCTGGTGCTTCTTTTTTCTCTTCTGGTTTTGTTTGTAATTTAGTTGTCGCTACAATTAAGTTTGCATGTGCTTGTGATAATTCAGCTTGTGTTTTTGCATTATTTAATACAGATTTTGCTTCATTTAAAGCTGTTTTTAATTGATTTACACTATCTTCTGTTTTATTAGCGTATGTACCTTTAGCAAACTTTCCTTCAATTTCTTCAATAAATTTTGTTAAGCTTGTCTTATCTAAACTTTCTCCCTTTTTAATCTCTGTTTCTTCTGTCTGCTTTTCATTTTTCTTTGCTTCTTCTTTATTTGTAACAGTGTTTTGTTCTCCATTTACAGGTTGAACTTCACTCGCAGAAACTGCAGAACTACCCATGAATAAATACAAGGATGCAATCGCTACTGATGCAGCCCCAAAACTTACTTTTCTAATCGAATAACGTAATTGTTTTTCTTTATAGTCTTTACGTTGAAACAATAATATCTCCTCCTTGTTTTGAAATCGTTGTCATTCACATTCTATAATAAATAATATTCACAATACAAATGATAACCCTTTATTATGAAATTTTTTAAGTTTAGAAATACAAAAAACGTGACTCTTTGGCATTCCAAAAAGTCACGCTTAATCATTCTAACTATTAGTTATTTTCAGCTTCTGCTTGTTTTTTACGTTTATTTGCTTTTTCACGCTCACCTTTGTTTAAGATTTGTTTTCTTAAACGAATGGTTTCTGGAGTGATTTCGCAATATTCATCATCTGATAAGAATTCTAATGATTCTTCTAATGATAATTTCTTCGGTGTTTTAATGACAGAAGTTTGGTCTTTCGTTGCTGAACGAATGTTTGTTTGTTGTTTTGCTTTCGTAATATTAACCGCTAAGTCATTTTCACGAGAGTGTTCCCCAACAATCATTCCTTCGTAAATTTCAGTACCTGGTTCAGTAAAGATAACTCCACGGTCTTCAACACCCATAATTCCGTAAGTTGTTGATTTACCAGTATCTGTAGATACTAATGCACCATTTCTACGTCCACCAATATTTGCAGCAATATATGGTAAGTATTGATCGAATGTGTGGTTCATAATTCCGTATCCACGAGTCATTGATAAGAACTCAGTTGTATATCCTAATAATCCACGAGCCGGTACTAAGAATACGATACGAACTTGTCCATTTTCACTATGTTGCATATCTTGCATTTCACCTTTACGGTTACTTAATGATTCGATAATTGAACCCATGTATTCTTCTGGAGTATCAATTTGTACACGTTCAAATGGTTCACATTTTACGCCATCAATTTCTTTAATAATTACTTCTGGACGAGATACTTGTAATTCATATCCTTCACGACGCATATTTTCAATTAAGATTGATAAGTGTAATTCTCCACGTCCTGATACAATCCATGCATCTGGTGAATCCGTTGGTTCTACTTTTAAAGATACGTCTGTTTGTAATTCACGCATTAAACGCTCTTCGATTTTACGTGCTGTTACATATTTTCCTTCACGTCCTGCAAATGGTGAGTTGTTTGTCAAGAATGTCATTTGTAATGTTGGTTCATCAATGTGTAAAACTGGTAATGATTCTTGTGCATCTACTGGTGTTACAGTTTCCCCAACGAAGATATCTTCCATCCCTGAAACAGCGATTAAGTCTCCTGCTTTTGCTTCATTGATTTCTAAACGATTTAATCCGAAGAAACCAAATAATTTTGTAACACGGAAGTTTTTCTTAGTTCCATCTAATTTTAATAGAGATACTTGGTCCCCAACTTTTACAGTTCCACGGAATACACGTCCGATACCAATACGTCCTACATAATCATTATAGTCTAATAATGATACTTGGAATTGTAAAGGCTCATCTGAATTATCAATTGGTGCAGGAATATGTTCGATAATTGTATCGAATAAATAATCCATTGTTGGTTCTTGATCAGCAGGATTATCAGACATACTAGAAGTTCCGTTTAAAGCTGAAGCATAAACTACAGGGAATTCTAATTGATCATCATCTGCTCCTAATTCAATAAATAACTCTAATACTTCATCGACAACTTCTTCTGGGCGAGCAGCGTCACGGTCGATTTTATTTACTACCACGATTGGTGTTAAATGTTGTTCTAATGCTTTTTTCAATACGAAACGTGTTTGAGGCATTGTTCCTTCATAAGCATCTACAACTAAAACTACTCCATCCACCATTTTCATAATACGTTCTACTTCTCCACCGAAGTCCGCGTGTCCTGGTGTATCCATGATGTTAATGCGAGTACCTTTATATTGAACAGCAGTATTTTTTGCTAAAATCGTAATACCACGTTCACGTTCAATATCGTTTGAGTCCATTGCACGTTCTGATAATTCTGTACGTGCATCTAATGTTTCTGATTGTTTTAATAATTCGTCTACTAATGTTGTTTTACCATGGTCAACGTGAGCGATAATGGCAATATTACGAATATCATTTCTTAATTTCATGTTTTCCTCCAATTTGTAACAAAATGAAAGTGATGGAATACGCTTAAAAAGGGAATTTCCATCACTCAAACCTCTTTTCAACTCAGAAATTATACTACAAAAATCTCACAAACTCAATTCATATGATTATTTAAGACATAGATTTGTATGATTTTTTTCACATCAGTAAAAATTGAGTTCAAGTTAACTTCTTTATCGACCTAATTCTTCTGTTCTTTGTTTAGCACATCTAGTTGCTTCGATGACACTTGATCTAAATCCTGTTTGTTCTAATGAAATCACTCCAGCGATTGTTGACCCTCCTGGGCTACAAACTTTTTCTTTTAAAATAGCTGGATGTTCCTTCGTTTCACCAACCATACTTGCGGATCCTTTAACGGTTTGGGTCGCTAACTGAAGCGCAACTTCTCTAGATAAGCCCATACTCACTCCTGCTTCTGCCAATGCTTCAATAAAGATATAAACAAAAGCTGGTCCACAACCTGCTAATGCTGTAGCAGCATCTATTTGAGATTCTGGTAATTCAACTACAGTTCCACCAGATTGCAATAATGAAACAAAGTCTTCTTTATCTTGTAGACTTGCTTTTTTTCCTAGAGAAAAACTAATCACACCTGCTTCTACTTCTAACGGTGTATTTGGCATCATACGAATCCAACGATGACGAATATCTGTCATGGATTGTAACTGTTCTAGAGTCACACCTGCAGCCATACTAATTAATAGAATAGACTCTCGTCTTTGTAAGATATGTTTGTGTTCTTCTAATAACGCTTGAATTTGATTGGGTTTTACTCCGAGAAAAATCACATTTGCCTGTTCAATGACTTGGCTATTAGTAACTGCTGTAACATTCAAGTTCTCTGCTAGATTCACTGCCTTTTCATGAGTACGGTTAGCGAGTAATACTGGATAAGTTTCAAGTTTAGCAGCAATTGTCGCAATTACACTTCCCATATTTCCTAAACCGATGATTCCAATAGTTTTCATCTTATCTCACCTGACCTTCTCCATAGACAATATATTTATAAGTAGTCATTTCTTTTAAGCCCATTGGTCCTCTAGCATGTAATTTTTGAGTAGAAATTCCCATTTCACATCCTAAGCCAAATTCTCCACCATCGGTAAATCGAGTAGAAGCATTGACATAAACTGCAGCACTATCCACTCTTGTAGTAAAGAATTCAATGGCATCATCCGATTCAGAAATAATCGCATCGGAATGATGAGTACTATGCGTTTCAATATGATCAACCGCTTCTTCAATTGAACTTACGACTTTCACAGCCATAATGTAATCAGAAAACTCCGTATCAAAATCTTCTTTTTGAGCTTTCACACCTGAAATGTATTGAGCTGCTTTTTCGTCAACTCTTAACTCAACAGCTGGAGTATGTTGATCCACTAAAGTTTCTTTTAATAATGGTAAAAATTGAGGAGCAATGGCTTCATGAACCACACACACTTCCATAGCATTACATACAGATGGACGACTCATTTTTGCATTTTCAACAATTTTTATCGCTTTAGCTAAATCTGCGTCTTGATCAATATAAATATGCACAATTCCTGTTCCTGTTTCAATGACTGGGACAATCGCGTTTTCAATAACTGCACGAATTAATCCTGCTCCACCACGAGGGATTAAAACATCGATATATCCTTTTGCTTTCATTAATGCCATCGCACTTTCTCGACTCGTATCACTGACTAATTGAATACATTCTGGAGAAATATTCGTTTTCGCTAAACCTTTTTTCAAGGCTGTTACAATCGCAAAAGCACTTTGATAAGCTTCCTTGCCACCTCTTAATACAACAGCATTTCCACTCTTAATCGATAAGGCTACTGCATCTGACGTAACATTAGGTCTACTCTCATAAATAATTCCAATTACACCAAATGGGACTCTCTTTTTCTTAATTTGAATATTTTGTGCACCAACTGTTTCTTCAATGACTTCTCCTACTGGATCTGGCAATTGAGCTACTTGTCGAATGCCTTCAGCCATTGCTTGAATTCTAGATTCATCTAATCTCAAACGATCCAGCATCACGTCAGAGATATGTCCCTTAGCTTTTTCTAAGTCTAATGCATTTGCTTTTAAAATAGCTTCTGTATCTTCTAACAAAGCTAGAGCCATTGCTTCTAATGCTTCATTTTTTGACTTTGTGGAAGCAATATTGATTTCTTTTTTAAAGCGATTCACCATTTCTAACAATTGCTGTGTAGTCAATATGCATCCCTCCTTAAAATTCTTGTTCTAATAGTTCTAATTCTCCTGAAATAGTCATCCAATCATCTCGATGAATGACAATTCCTTTTCGATTATTTTTCGATAATTGTTGTGCAATCGCATATTTACTTAATCGAGTTTGTCCTTTTCCAATCACTTGATACTGTTCATCTACAACGGTCACGATTTCAGATTCATAAAACTCTCCCTCAACAGCTTTCACACCCGAGATTAATAAGCTCTTACCTTCTTCTTGTAAAGCTTGTTTTGCTCCAGAATCAATAACTAATTTTCCTTTACTTTTTGCATATAAAGCAAGCCATTGTTTATGAGTTTTCATCACTTTTTCTTGCGCTGTAAAATAGGTGCCATCAACGGTTTGGTGAGCAGCTTCGATAAGTGCTTGTTCTTTTAAGGATGAACAAATATAGACAGGGACACCTGCCATTGTCGCAATCGTTGCTGCTTTGATTTTCGTATACATTCCACCAGTTCCATTGCTAGAACCAGCTCCTCCAGCCATTTCAACTAATTCTTTGGTAATTTCATCAATTGTATCAAATCGTTTTGCCTTTGGATTTTTTGAAGGATTATCATTATATACGCCATCAACATCCGTTAATAAAACTAATAAGTCTGCTTGTACCATTGCAGCTACTTGTGCACTTAAAGTATCATTATCCCCCACTTTTAATTCCTCAATTGAAACGGTATCATTTTCATTAATAATAGGAATTGCATGACGTGTTAATAATACAGATAACGCTTGATGAGCATTATTGTAACGACGTTTGTCGACAAAATCATCTTGCGTTAATAAAATTTGTGCTGAAACAATGCCTTTCATTAATAAATTAGACGTATATTCTTCTAATAATAAACCTTGCCCAACTGCAGCAGAAGCTTGTTTATCTGCAATCTTTGTTGGGCGTTTTTTAAATCCTAAAGAAGAGAATCCTGCAGCAATCGCCCCTGAAGAAACTAAAATTAATTCATGTCCTTCTTCATGTAAAGTAGCCAGTTGTTGTGTAATAGCTTTTACTTTTGCACGTGACAAGCTTCCATCTGGATTTGTTAATGAACTTGTTCCTACTTTAAACACAATTCTTTTATGCTTCATTCTTTTTTCCTTTCTACTAAATGATCAACCTATTTTGCTTCATACCAATTATTCCCAATATTACTATCCGCTTTTAATGGAACAGATAAGCTTACCGCATTTTCCATGACTTCTTCTACTAAGCTTTGTAAACTTTCCACTTCTTCTTCTGGTACTTCAAAAATTAATTCATCGTGTACTTGTAATAATAATTTTGCTTGGAAATTTCGTTCTTGCATTTCTCTATCTAACTCAATCATCGCTACTTTTAAAATATCCGCAGCAGTTCCTTGAATCGGTGAATTCATCGCCGTTCTTTCAGCAAATGAACGAATGTTAAAATTGCTCGAATGAATTTCTGGTAAATAGCGACGGCGATGGAATAATGTTTCTACATAATCTTTTTGACGAGCTTCTTCTACAATAGTTTCCATATAGTCTTTGACGCCTTTAAATTCTTCTAAATAACGATCAATGAATTCTTTTGCTTGTTTTCGTGGAATATTCAGATTTTGAGATAGACCATAATCACTAATTCCATACACAATTCCAAAGTTAACAGCCTTCGCTTGTCTTCTCATACTACTTGTCACTTCTTCAGGATTTTGAATCCCAAATACACGCATCGCTGTATTCGTGTGAATATCAATATTATTTTTAAATGCTTCAATCATATGAACATCATTTGCCATATGTGCTAATACTCGTAATTCAATTTGTGAATAGTCGCTTGAAAGTAATTTCCATTCAGGATGACTCGGTAAAAATGCTGAACGAACTTGTCTCCCTTCTTCAGTACGAATTGGGATATTTTGTAAGTTTGGATCTTGAGAACTTAAACGACCTGTTTGCGTTAAGTTTTGTACGAAACGTGTATGAATTTTACCTGTTTCATCAATAAAGGTTTGTAATCCTTCAACATATGTTGAATTTAATTTTGCTAATTGTCGATATTCTAAAATAGACTCAACAATTGGAGCTTGGGAAGCTAGCTTTTCTAATACATCGACCGCTGTCGAATAACCTGTTTTTGTTTTCTTAATGACTGGTAAATTCATTTTTTCAAATAAAATCACACCCAACTGTTTTGGAGAGTTAATATTAAATTCCTCTCCTGCTAATTCATAAATCGTTTGTTCGATTTCTTTGAGACGCTCTTCGAACTGTTGGCCCATTTCAATGAGACGATTCCGATCTACTCGAATTCCTTCAATTTCCATACGAGCTAAAATATCACTCAATGGTAATTCCATTTCCCAATATAAATGAGTTTGTTCATTTTCATCCAATTGTTTTAATAAAGGTTTTGGAGCAGTTGCTAGTACATAAATTTTAGCGGCTAAATGATTCCAAAATACTTCCTTTTCCTCTGGAACTTTTGTTTTAACGCCTTTTCCATACACTTCTTCATCGGTCTTCAATAGTGAAATGCCAAATCGTTTCGCTACATCATAAATTTCATTGACTACTTCATTGGCATCTACTAAGTATGCTAATAGCGAGACATCGTATGTTGCTCCTGCTACGGTTAGGCCAAAACGGTTTGCGAATACTTTCATTGCTTTCGTATCAAACATCGTTTTCTCAATTGTTTCGTCCGATAACCATTGCTTGAACGCTTCAGACTGAACAGCTGATTCAATAGAAGTAACATATACTTGTTTTTCCGATCCGAATGCGACTGCCAAGACTGGAGCAACATGATAGTTATTTTCAAATGTTTCAAAATGAACCGTTGTTGCATCTTGTAATTCTCTTTCCGTGATAGTTTCAATCCATTGAACGTTTGGACTATCAATCGTTTCTTCCTGAACGACTTGCCCACCTTTTTTATTGAGTAAATCTTTTTGGAATGATTGGAAACTCATTTCTTTATAGAAGGCTATTAGTTCTTCAATATTTTCTTCTTTTCGAAGGGTATCTGATACGGTAATCTCTAATGGAGAATTAATGTCGATTCTTGCTAATGTTTTACTTAAAAAGGCTAATTCTTTATCTTGAATTAAATTGTCTTTTAGCTTACTTTTTTTCATTTCTTCGACGTGTTCATAGATTCCTTCCACACTTCCGTATTCTTGGAGTAATTTAATCGCTGTTTTTTCACCCACTTTTGTTACTCCTGGGTAATTATCTGATGAATCGCCCATTAATCCTTTCATATCGATAATTTGTTCAGGTGTTAGTCCATATTTTTCGTTTATAAATTCAGGAGTGTATTCGACTAATTCGCTCACTCCTTTTGTTGTTATTTTAACGGTAATTTCTGGAGTCGCTAATTGTATTAAGTCTTTGTCTCCTGATAATACAACAACTTCAAAGCCTTCTTTTGATGCTTGGTGGGCTAATGTTCCGATAATGTCGTCGGCTTCGTATTGGTTTAAGCGATAATGTGGGATTCCCCATGCGTCTAATAAGACGTTGAAGTATGGCATTTGTTCTTTGAATTCTGATGGTGTTTTTGCTCTTCCACCTTTGTATTCTGTATACATTTCTGTACGGAAAGTTGTTTTTCCTGCGTCCCAAGCTACTAATACGTGGGTAGGGTTTTCTTGTTCTAAGATTGTTTTGAACATGCGGTGGAATGAATACAATGCGTTTGTATGTAATCCGTTTTGGTTTTTGAATCGGTTTAGATCTAAGATGGAATAGAAGGCACGAAAGGCTAAGCTGCTGCCATCTACTAGTAATAATTTTTGTTTCACGATAGGCTCCTCAATTCTTCACAATGTTATTTTCAGTGTACCATATTTTTATAAAAATTTGCATTGATAGCCTATGCGTAATAAAAAGCAAGAAGCAAAATATTTTTTGTTTGTGAGGTCGCCAGTAGCCCCTTTCGGGTCTCTTGGCTAAAATTTGAGCCTCGGTCTCGATTTTTACCTGTAATAGAAGCCAAACCTGGCTTCCATTACTTTCACTACATAAAATATTTTTGCTTCTTGCTTTTATATGATTTTGACGTTTTTTCACCGAGAGTATTTATAAACGGAAAAAATATTTTGCTACTTACTTTTATATGGTTTTGACGAGCTTTTAGTAACAGCATGCAAAAATGTAAAGTCATGGTTTAATTTTATATCTACGTCTAGAACGTATAAAAAGTATAGAAACGAGACAAACCTAACAGAAACCCTAGCCTAAACTTTTCCCGTAGCAGTAGTAATAGAAACTGGCTCTCCAGATTTTATTACCGGAAAATTTGAGACCTTAGGCTCAAATTTTAGCAATGAGATTCACATAGCGAATCTGCTTGCGTCCGTGCTACCTTTGAAAAGTTTAGCCTAGGGTTTCTGTAACCGCAAAAAAGAGGCTGAGCAAAAAGTCTCAAAAATAGAAGAAAGCACTATAAAATTCTGAAATAGGATTTTATAGTGCTTTTTAGTCTATCAATTAATAGGTATTTAAAAATTCTAGCTTAATTTGATAAATGAAATTTTTTTAAATATGCTTTTTCCCATAATATTTATTAATATCTCTAAGTTCTATCATGTTGCTTCCTTTCGTTTTTACGAGGTGAATATATCATGAAAAATAATATTATTGATAATACAATAAGCCCCCTTCCAAGGAATCTTAAAAATATAAACTTTTTCAAAATATCAAAATTCAAAAATATTAAACCTAGTGCTAATGTTAAAAAGTAGAACTTATTAATCTTTGACATGATTGAGAGCCTCCTCTGCATCCTTTAGTTCTTTTTTCAGTTTGCTAATATTTTTTAAAATTGGAATTTCGACAAGAGCAATCATGACTAATGTTTGTAAATCATTCGTTAAAACATAGCCTTGTTTGAGCAATCCCAAAATACCCAATATTAATGAAATTAATAAATAGGTTATAAAGATAGTCTTTTGAGATTCACTAGAGTAAATCTGAAAAATAAATAATAACAATACTGCAGGTACTATCATAAGTGCATCGCCATTAAGTATAGATAATATTACCATAATAGAAAAAAATACTCACTAAATTATGTAAATTATTCTGTTTAAAAGTCATATTATCAAATATATCTTTAATAACTATTTTATCGTTATACAATACTTTACTTTCATTATTAGTTAATAAAAAAATTTTTTCACTTATATTATAGCATAGGTAATATTTTTTTAGTACTTTGTTTCAAATTTTAGCAATGAGACTCGCTAAAGCGAGGCTGCTTGCGCCGCTGTTACATTTGAAAAGTCATGGCTAGAGTTTATGTATACGAGCAGAACATAAAAAAATTAGAAACGTAACAATCTTAACAGAAACCCTAGACTAAACTTTTCCCGTAGCAGTAGTAACAGAAACTGGTTTACCAGATTCTGTTACTGGAAAACTCTAAGACGGTTTCACCGTCTTACTCATGACAGAAACAAAATT